>Ga0315899_10005519_pt1 | contig 13653 bp, 8 predicted proteins | sample LakEriMetagenome_2_FD_203518 | JGI IMG/M metagenome (GOLD analysis project Ga0315899, IMG submission 203518) | Freshwater fungal communities from buoy surface, Lake Erie, Ohio, United States - Buoy 4 MA112 | ecosystem: Environmental > Aquatic > Freshwater > Lake | place: USA: Lake Erie, Ohio...
TGGCAGGGAGCCGCTGTTACCAACAAGCTCCCACTTCGTCCCCTCCCAGATCGCTAGTTGGCCATCGCTTGCAGCAACACCGCCAATGCCAGTCCAACTGGCATCCAACGTGCCAGCAGGTGTCAGCACATAGGTCATGCCTGCCTTCAGGCCACCTGTTGGTGCCGGCGCCACTGCTGTTGGGGCCCAGGTCCCCATGTACAGCAAGGCAGCAGGCATGTTCTTCAGTACCGCTGCCGATACGTCAGACCACGTGATCTTGTGCGCGGTCGTGCCGCGCTGGACCACCATCAAGTCGGTGTTTTGCAGCGTGCTCATGGTCAGGGCAGCAGGGTGAGGAGGTTGATGTCCAGCGGCATGTAGTTCGCCTTCAGCCCAGCTGGGGTGACTGCTTTGGTGCCATCAGGAGATGCCACAGAGAAGGCGGTCTCTGCGCTGGTGGCCAGTTGCACCACACCCTTGGCAGTGGTCAGTGCATCAGCAACAGCAACGACCTTGGCGGTGTTCGGGCCAGTGATCGTGACCGGTGCAGTACCAGTCAGACCTGTGATGCCACCACCAGCAGCGGTTGCAATCGCATCGTTGGTGAGTTTCAGCTGGTCAGCCGTAACCACCCGGCCAGCAGTACCAGCTGTGACTGCAGCTGCATCAGCCAGTTGAACGATGCCAGTCGCAGTGGTGCTGGCTGCTGTGACCGAAATGACTGGCGTGGTGGTGCCAGTTGCCACCTGAACAGGAGCTGTACCCGTGACGTTGGTGACGGTGCCAATAGCAGCGCCAGAGGCGATGCCATTGAGCTTCTCTTTATCAACAGCGGTCATCAGACCAGCTGCACCACCAGCACCAGAGGTGGAAGCAACAGCGTTGGTGACGCTGACGTTCGGTGCAGTTGTCGTGCCACCGATCGTGACGGGTGCAGTACCAGTGACGCTGGTGACACCGGAGCTAGCACCAGCACCAACGATGTCCCACCTGGTTCCATCCCAGATGACCATCTCACCAACGGCACCGGTCTGACCGCCAATGCCGGTCCACCCGTTATCAACGGTGCCTGCCGTGGTGTTCACATAAAGGTGACCAACAGCCAGGCCAGTGGTGACACCAGTGCCAGGTGCTGCCGTCAGGTTTGCGGTGCCCCTATAGGTGAGAGCACCAGTGATGTTGGCTGACAGGGTGCCGTCAGCTGTCACCGTCAGGTTGGTGCCAACCTTGATGCCACCCAGAACAGAGGCAGTAGCAGGGTTGAGGGTGACACCAGTTTGGAAGAAGGTTTTCAGCGTTTGAGCTGACACCTTGTAAGGGGTGCCCGCCTGCTGAATGACCATCAGGTCAGTGTTCTGAATAGGCATGGGTCTTAAGCGAGTGTTGCGAGGGTGGTGATGTCAAAGCCGTAGGTCACAGTTGTGCCAACGACGCTCACGGTGATCGGTGGTGATGCCGCATGAGTCATCGCCCCACCTGGCGGACCCGCAGGCCCGGTTGAGCCAGGTAATCCAGCCGGACCCTGGGGAATGTTGAAGTCGAAGATCGCGGCAGTTGCTGTGCCAACGTTCGTCACCAGTGCTGGCTGTCCAGCTGCAACGGTGTTGGTGCTGCCAACAGCAATGGTTCCAGCAGGACCTTGCGGACCACTGCTGCCCAGGTTCACCCAGGCTCTGGCGGTTGGCTCCCAGTAGCTCTGTTGCAGAGCACCGTCATCAATCCAGATCTTCCCGGCTTGCCGGTACTCAGAGATCGGTGGATCAGCTGGTCTGGTGTCTTGAACGAATGGATCCAGACGCTCACTGATCGCACCAGCAGTTGCGATGTGGTTGTCATCAGCGATCCAACCAGCTGACTTCAGTCCAGTGGAATCAGGTTTCTTCTGATCCGCAATGGTGATGGTGTCAGTGGTTCCATTCCAGTTGCCGCCTGATAGATCAGTCAGCTCCTGGTCCACATACATGCTGAACTTCTCGCCCTCATTGAGCTGTTCAGCGGTCAGCAGGCTGCTGTCCTGGAATGTGGTGTAGAGGTCTTGATACGGGGTAATGCGTTGAACGCGGATCCAATCGCCTAACGACAGACCTGTTTTGAGTCTGACAATGGTGCCTGTTGAATCAAAGTCCCAATCAGTGGGCTTTGTTAATTCAGTCCAAGTCAGGCCCTTATCAGTGCTTCGATAAGCATGGATATGAGCTTTCTGCAGGTAGGGGATGTTCTGACCTGCCTTTGTGACCAGCGGAAAATCAACGGTGCCAGCAGGTGCAGCATCGTAGATATTCCCGCTGTATGTCAGTCGCAATAGCGCCATCAGCGAAAGGGCTGGCTTTTAACGCAGGCTACCGCTAGTAACCACGTCGAGCACGTTGGTAGAGATCATCCAACTGACCTCCAATCGCCTGAACATCGTTGATGTTGTTCTCGCTTGCTGCTAATGCTTTTGCATCATGCAATCGGGAACGCAGTAGTACATCATTGTTCTGCAACTCAAGCTGCGTTAACGCTTCTTGGTAGTGCTCACTAATGATCCGGTCCAGCTCCTTCTCAATCCCAAACGACACACCAGGCATCGCTGCTCCCTTCCGTGACACGTACTGCTGCACGTCAGCACGATTACGGAATGCCCTGATCCGTTCCGCCAGCGTCTGACCGTTCAGACGAGTGCTCGCCATCAACGTATTCAGCTGCTGTTGCTCCTTCGCAGCAAGTTTGTACGGCGGGCGCTTCTCGATGTAGCTCCCCTTGATGTCCCACACCGCCTGCCACACCGCATCAGCACTGCTCTTACGCGGCAAGATCGGTATCGCCATCTGCAGCGGATTCAGGCCACCAGGACCAACGCCAGGCACCACAGGCACCGGCATACCAGTCAGCTGATCCACTAACTGCGGAGCTGTACCCAGGCCAGGAATACGGTTCGCCAGCTTCCCAAAGATCCCCGTACCGAAGGTGTCCTCATGCACCTTCATCACCTCAGCAAAGCTGGCCCCCTCATACGCACCTTTGTATGGATCCTGAACCCGATCCACGAAGGCCAGCAATCCACCAAACGGTGTCTGGGTTGCAGCCCAGTTCTGCACCGCCTGACCCAGCGCATAGTCACTGTCCTCTTGACCAACCTTCACCAGGGTCTCAACGCCCTGCAGGAAGCTCGCCTGATACAGACCACTCAACGCAATACCCACCATCCCGGAGAACGTCTCCTCCTGTTCCGTCTGGTCCATGTACGCCGCATACATCCCCAGGTCCGAGAACATCCGCAGCACAATCGCCACAGGCTCACCGAACCGATCAAACGACACTCGTTGATCGCCAATCTGAATTGAGTACGGGACGTTCCCAGCAGCAACCCAGGCGTCCTGTGCTGCCTTGCCATTACGACCAGCCGTCCAACGACCGGGACCACCACCTGTGATCCGACCGCTCATCGCCTGGCTATACATCCAGAACCCCAGCGTTGTCGTCAACGCCATCTGACCGGCAATCCGTGCCGTCTCTGCTGGGTCCTTCAACAGCTCCTGCTGAATCGCCCACACCGCACGAGTCGGGTTCTTCGCTGACACCGAGATCCCCTTATGGATCGCGCTGATGCCAGTGCTCTCAAAGAAGCCCTGCTTGATGATGTTCAGCGGGGTCCGCACAAACGGGATAAACGGACGCAACATCTGCCCGCCAGGCACCGAACCCAGCAGCTGGTTCACCGAGCTGGCAACTTGGTTCTCCTCCTGGAACGTCGCCTCAGCCGCAATCTGAGCAACGCTCTTGTTGCCCTCTGCCATCTGCAGCGCGTCATAGGCGCGGAGACCAGCCACGTACTGATCACCCTCCTTGGCGGAACGCTCGATCAGCTCCTTGCCGCTCAACGTGAATGCCTGCTTGGCCTCACGCTCCATGTAGCTCCGCAGTGCGGCTTGATCGGTCAGGTCCACACCTTCACGCGCTGCACGCCGGATCGCACGAGCCGCTACCTCGCCACGAATTGCCAGGTGCTTGGCAAACTCATCAGTCCCCAACAACGCACGGGACGGCAGACGCACGAAATCACCAACACGGGTGATCGTGTCCACCACTGAATCCGGCAGCTCGGAGGCGCTCTTGCCAACCAGTGATGCAGCCGCGTTGGCCGTGATCCCCTTACGGGTTGCCTGATACAGCGATGTCTCGGTCTTAAAGGCGTGCCAACCGATCTGCAGCGCCTCGTTCATCGCTGAACCCATCATTGACAGCGATGCCGCGGCCTCTGCTGCCACGATCCGCGCTTCGGCAGAACCAGCAGCGCCACTCATTGCCCAGGCTTCAGCAGCGCCGTACTGGAGCAGCGCACGAGTTGGCACCCAGATCGCACCCAGAACGTTGGTGACGAAGGAGGTTGGGCTGCTCAGCAGACCATTGACGAACAGTTCCTGCCAGGCGTTACCGGCAGCTTCCATCCCCAGCACCGCCTTGCTGATCTTGTGTGGCTCCTCCAGGAACTGGGTCTGACGGGCCAAGCCAATCAGTTCCGCCACCGCTTCCTGCGCCTGGGTTGGATCACCCAGCTGCGCTGCAATCCGCTCGAACTTGGTGGCGTACTGCAGGTTGTCTTCAGCGGAGCCAACCGCCGTATCAGCAAAACCCTCCACCGCTTTGGATGGATTCATCTCGAAGCCACTCTTCGCCAGGCCCGACTGCCGGAGACCGCGACCGATCTGTTGATCCCAGCCCAGGACGTAGGAACCAAACCGCGATAGACCCTGCATCTCCTGCGCGAACTGGAGACCCTCGATCGTGGCGTTCTCGCCAGCCTTGACCTTCATCAGGAAGTTATCGGCCAGTTGCTTCACGCCACCAGCACGACTCTCCAGATAGACCTTGAACAAGGCATTGGCGTAACCGGCCTCCTCGGCATTCATTGCACCGGGCACCGCTTCCTTCACACCCTTGGTGGTCTTGGTTTTCAACCAACCACGCTTCAACGCATAACCCTGTAACTCCTCGATTTCCATCGGGAGCATGTTCGCCAGGTCTCGTGTCGCTCTGGCATAGAACCGGCGATCGAACCCTTCACGCTGCTCGGTAAATAGGCCCTTGGCTTCAGCATCGCGTAATGCCTTGCCAAGCCACTCACCTTGGTCAAGCTCATCAGAGCGACCAATGATGCGCGGAGGTGCAACAGGGGAACATGCGTGGATAGCCATCAGCAGAAGTCTCCGTGGTCAATGAATCGCTGAGCTTCAGCGGTGATGTTGTCGGCAAAGCGTTGAGCGCGTGCCTGGGGTTCCAGCAGTTTCATGCTGGTATCCAGTTTGTCCGCAACATTGCGGAGTGCACGTAAGCGTGGACCCTTCACCTCCCCTGACTGGACCAGGGCTTTGATGCCATCAACGATGTCGAGCATCTCCCCTTGAGTCATCTCAAAGGTCTTCTTACTGCCACCTTTTAACTCGTTGATGTTGTAGAAGGCTTGACCACCAGTGCGCTTCTCCCAGTCAGCACGCATCTGGTTTTGAATCGCAGGGCTAAAGCGTTGGATCGCTTCAATCTGCGAATCAGTCAGCTGCACCTTGCCAACCAGATCTGAGTCATAGATCGGTTGACCAATGCTGGTGTTAAGAGCCTGGTCCATCCCATCAGCTTCAAGCTGACGTGCACGACCAAGAACGGCTTCACGGCTACGACGTAGCTCTGCTTCAGCCAGCTTGTTCGCTTCACGTTGGGTGCGGGTGGTGGCGATCTTCTCGCCATCCATGGAGTAGACATCCCACCCACGACCAGTCTCTGACTTCAACACCTCTGGTGCTTGAACGCTGTCAAGTGTTGTGCCCAAGTATTCCCGGACAACGGCGTCATCACTCAAGCGACCAGCAACCATTGCTGCATCCTCCGCACTGATACGGAGTGCCTCACTGTTAGCCAGCTGATCAGCTTCGAGTCCAGCCGTGACGAGACGACGCTGGGCATCAGCTGCTGCAGGATCAGGTGCACCCTGCGTTGCCTCCCACTGGTCGTAGGCGTCACGAGCTTCCTTGGCTGCCAGGTTGTCCTGCACCTCAGGACGCATCTGGGGACTGCCGTTCACCAGCTCCTTGTTCCACAACCATTCCTGGTAGCGGTTCAATTCAGCTAGCTCATCCATCTCCTTGGCCTGCTTGGCCGCGGCGTCACCCATGTCGAGATCAAGGGCTGACTTGCGGTTAAACCGCACCCGCATGGTGTCGGGGTCAATGGTTGCCCAGCCCTCGGCCAAGCCACGATCGGTGATGAAGTTCATCCACACCGAGTCAGCAGCTGGGATAACACCCAGCTCATTGGCTTCAGGTGGGAACTTGGTGATGTATTCCATCGCATCCACACGGGTGCGAGGCATCAACCGCTTGACGCTGCCGTTGAGTTCAGCCAGGGAACGCATCACACCATCAGGACCCTCCTCAAAGGTGAGTTCCTGTGACCGCATGAAGGCGTCATAGGCGTCAGCCTGGAACGCATTACGGATGGTCTGAGGTGTAACGACCGGCTCAGGCGGGCGTACATCCGTGACCTGTACAGGCTGTACGGGAGGAGTCAGCTCGCCACCGCCAGCACCGAGCAGGCCAGCCGGATCAGAACCAGGCTTGGCCTCAGGGCCACCCTTCAGCAGTGCTGGATCAGCACCAGGCGGTAACTGTTGAACCTGACCTTCTGGGAGAAGACCAGCCGGATTGCTGCCTGGTAATGCCTCTTGGGAACCAGCGGCCATCCGCTGGTTTGCCATCAACTGGGCAACGTCCAGATCCTTCTGGTAGTTGGCCTGAATGCGCTGGGTATCAACAGCGGCCTTGATGCCATCAAGACGTGTCTGCTGCACACCCCGCATCGCCTGATCAGGGTGCGGGAGGGTTTCAGCGGGCAGCAGCTTGGTGATGCCGCGCCCGAGTTCCTCAGCGTCAGCGTTGAAGGCACGGACCAGGGCGGCCCTCTCCTCGGGACCTGCTTTAGCGAAGTTGCGACTAAAGCGATACACCCGAGACATGTCGAGGAGACCGTTGATGACCGGGGCCATCACCAGTCCTTCCGTCGCCTGCTTCAGCTTCCGCTGCAGCGCCGTATCCCCTACCTCAGTTCGCAGTAGCCCGATGCTTGGCAGACCCATCTCTGCCATCGCATCCGACAGCGTCTGATCAAACGTGTCGTCCCCTTCCCCGAAAACCGAGAACGCAGCCAGTGCATCCCAGGCAATCGCTTCACCCACCGTCCGCAGCTTTGCCTTCTCGCGGGTCAGCTGCGTCAACGCTTTCGTGCTGTCCTTAACGCTCGTCCACCACGACGCCACCTCGGGGACATCGGCCACCTCCTTGAAGGTCAACCGCATCCAGTCGTCCTGAGAAGCAATCGCCGCTGCACGACCAGCTGCTGTCTTCTTGGCGAAGCCTGTTGCCTTCAGCGCCTCAGTGCTGCCCTTATATGCAACACGACCGGCCTTCAGCGCGTCATCAGCCTTGTCCAGCACGTTGGCGACCTTGCCAGCACCAGCGGCTACATCACCCAGCGCACCAACTTTGCTGAGTAACCGCGGCGCTAATGCAGCACCCTTCAGTGCTGACTTCGGCAGCGTTGCAACCAGCGTCCCCAAGCGCACGAAATCGCTGACCGCTTTACCCGCTTGGGTCTCGGCCTCGAACTCATTCCGTCGCCACTGCGTCCAAGGGTTATCGCTGTCGTCGAAAACCTCATCCCAGTTGCCGTCTTGACCAACAGCTGACTTGGCCGTTGCCACTGCAACGTCAGCCAGACCAGCACCAAGGTCCAGGAAGTCGGTAACGATGCCAGTGGTGGCATTACCAAGGATGTTCCCCAGTTCATCCATGAACTGACCAGGGCTATTGGCGAACATCGGTTTGTTCGTCCCAGCCTTGGTATTGGCCAGCCACTGGTCGTTTGCAGCTTTGGTCTGCTGCTGCAGCTCAAAGTTGCTCCGCTCCACCGGGTCCATGTATTGCGTCGCACCAGACGCCGCAACACCAGCTAACCGCTGCTCCTCGTCGTCTTCGATTCGACCTGTCTCGGGGTTAAACCGAATAGCCATCAGACCCGCCTCCTGTAGTCCCAGACCCCAGCCCTAGATCGCTGGTCCTGGAATAAACGTCGGTAGTTGTTGCCGAAACCAGGCGCATCCAAGCGACCTGTTGCTGGGTTGAAGAACGCATCAGCCCTTGCTTTCGCAATCGCCTCCACCGTCACACCCTGTTGAACGATCTGCGGCAGCTTCCGCACGAAGTCAGAAACAGCCGCTGGTGCTTGGACGTTCAGGTCCAACACGTTGAACATCACGCGATTCCAACCCTGTGTACCGGGTTGCAGCCCGATGCGCTGGAGGATCGGTGCAAGACGAGATGCGGTGCCAGTCAGAGCCGCCATCCAACGGCGATCAGCTGTTGCTGGATTGCCACCCTGCTGAGCACTGACTGTTCCAACGTTGCGAGCACCGTTGCCTGGATCGGTGTGGCCGTAATAGGCGGCGGTGTAGCCACCGTTTGCGGTGCGGGTTCCCTCTGCAATGCCGATTGCCAGGAACATCGGGTGACGATCACTGGTGATGGCCGTTGGCACAAAGGCAACTGGGGTCTGTGCATCAACCTGCGGCAGTGGCTGGGTGTTGATGCCAACCCGTTCCTGACCATTCCAGACCCGCCGCAGTAATGCCAGCGCATCTGGCTCCACATTCCGCACTGCTGCTGGAGCTGCATCGAGCGTGGCTGCAGCAGCTGGCGGGGTGAAGACATTGGCGATGGCCTGCAACCCACCAGAAACCATCTGAGCGACAGGGCCACCTTCTGGTTTCTTCGTTGGCGCAGCCTTTGATTGCGGCCCAGGTGGTGCAGGTGCTTCCTGCTTCGGGGTGCCACTGAACCAGCTCTTCAGCACCTCCAGTGCCTGCACGCCGGTCTTACCCAACAACATCTCGCCACGGGTTGGTGGCACCTGAGCGGAAGCGCCAGGCCGCACAAAACTCTTCTCGCCGCGGCCTGCATCAATGATTTGCCGGATCTGCCTGCCTGCATCGGGGAACATCTCTGCCCCTTTCTCGTCTTTCACCTGAGAGAGACGTTGAGAGAAGAACGACGCCAATGACTGGACCGTCATCGGTTTATTCGGATTGGCCTTCTGAAAATCAACGCGAACTGTCTTGGGGAATGACATCACTGTCATCTCACCCTTGCTGGCCATGACGCTGTCATGGAACTGCTGTAGCTCCGTCTTGGCGCGGCCTGCGGGGCTTTGCATCCGCTGCATCCGCTGTAACTCCTCACGATCGTTGAGACGACGCTTGGTAGCGGCTTCCATTTCGTTCCGCATGATGTCCCGCAAGCGGGTGTCATCCACCACCTCACCTTTGGCCTGTAGCTCCTTGACCCTGGCTTCAGTTGCCTTGGTCACGTCATTGGTGAAGTTGCGCTCAAACTCCTTTGCATCCTGACCAGAGACACCAGCAGCCTTGGCGATGCGTTGCGCTGATGCCTCCAGTTCACCACTGAGGTAACTCCGTGCATTGGCAATGGAGCGGGTGCTGTCATCGGGACCCTTGGTGATGTTGCCCGCCAAGCCCAATAGCTGACGGGTGGTCAGGCCCGATGACTTGGCCTCCTGCCACATCTTCTGTGGGTCGTAGTTGCCCTGGGCAATGCGGAAGCGCAGCTCCGCCTCACGGTTCATCTGCTCAGCTGTTGGCTTCTGGCCAATCTCCGTGGCCTGATTCACCGTCTGACCCAGCGTCATCATCTGCTCAGCAGTGAGGCGTGGATCCGCTAAGGCCGCGGCCAATGCAGGTCCCGTCTCGCGACCGAGAAGGCTGTCACGAATGATCTCTTTGTTGCTCTCTAGGACCTGCTCGCTCTGCCACTTCTTGAATGCCACTTCGGTGTCATCCGACAGGGCGTTGATGGTGTAGGCGAGGGTGTAACCGTTATCCAGCTTCTGGTCAAAGAAGGGGACACCATTCGGCGTCTGAACACCCAACGCAGCTGCAGCCTCCATCGTGCCGAGGAGATTCATCGCTTCGTCGTACTTACCGGCGGAGCGCAGACGCATCACCTCATCACGTAGGGCACCACCCCACATTTCAGCTTGCTCCTTGGGCGTGTAGCTAGCTGACGCATCAGCAATGCCCTTTTCGATGTTGCCCTTCAGTGCTGGAGCAAACTCCTCGATCTTCCCTGCGTTGAGATACTGCAGCCTTGAGGTGCTGTAGTTACTGAGGCTGCTACGCAAACCGTTTGTATAGACGGTGCGTTCGTCCTTATCTTTTGCAGAGACTTGAGCCTCATAGCTTTTACCGCTGAGGATCGCATCGGTCTGCGTCAGGGTGCTGCCATAACGCATCAAATGCGTTGGGCTGACCTGGGTGATGCCGGACTTTTGAAGAGCGATGGAACGAGCTTCAGCCGCAGCCTTGGCACGATCCTGTTCAGTGAAATTGGTGGTGTCGAGAATCGCGCTGCGACGAGCACGCTCCGCTGACAACACAGACTGGTACTGAGTGACAGCGCCCTGGGCGGCTTTGTCCTGAAGGATGTCTTGGGCCTGTGGCGAGAGACTCCGCACCACAGCACGTTGCTGAGGATCAGAGGAACGGATCAGCTCAACAGGGTCCTGAGTAGCGAGCAGTTCACCAACCTGACGGTTGGCCTGCTTGGTGAGTTCACTGTTGATGATGGGGGTTGCGACCTTGGTCAGCCCCTCGATGAAGTTGGTGACTTCAGCAGCCTTGGCCTGACCATTACGGAGGACGGTTTCAGGGCTACGGAAATCAAGTAACGGTCCATCAGCAGACCGCGTTGTACGGGGTGCTGAACCAACATCGGGGAGCATCGGTGTTGGTACACGCCCCAGTGCATCAACACGACCAGTTGAGGGACGGCTGTACATCTATCAGCAGCCCTTGGTGTTGCCTTTAGAGCCCTTCCCCTTCTTCCCTGCCATAGTTTTAATAACACCAGATGCCTGAAGGTTACCCCTATGAGTCGTGCTTCGGAAGCACTACTGGCGCAGATTCACGGGCTTGTAGGAGCCGAGATTGTGTCGTTGTTGCATTCGGATGATCCACGTGAGCGCGTTGCGGGCCTGGATCGTGCAATGAAGTTCCTCAAAGACAACAACATCACTGCAACGGTAGAAGCATCTGTGCCACTGCAGCAGATTCAACAAGCGATGCCTAGTGCAGAAGAGCTTGAGAAGTTAATGATGATGACCCCCGATTAAGCCATGCCCGCCTCTACCCACGCTGCCGGTCACGCTGCCGGTGCTCCACTCACCTTCCCCCTGGTGATGACTGACGGCACCAACCGTGTCTTCACCTCATTCCAGCTCCCAGCTGCTCACTGGCACCTCGGTACACCGACCTACCCAACGGTGACCCAGACCAACATCAGCAGCTGGACCTTCTGATGCTGGACGTTGACTGCATCGAACCAGAGCTGATCAAGGTGTGCCTCACGGAGGATGGCTTCACCAGCTGTTGCTACGTCACCAGCCACCACCTGGTCCCCGATAAGGAACCACAGCTACGTGCCGCCAACCTCCGTGCTGCTGCCGCAGCCCTAGAGCCAGCTACTGCCGCCGCCTGACATCGCATCAGCCGTTCTGGCCTGCTCCAGGCTCATCCCCATCGCGGCACGATCAGGCGTCATCAACAGGTGACCATTCCAATCCGCCAGGTGCGCTTCCAGTAGCTCGGTGTGACGTGCGGACTGTCTTGTCCGTTGATCTTGTGCGGCCTGTTCCTGGAACCACTGGACACACATGGCCCAGGCATCCAGACGGTCATCGTGTAACAGGGAGCCACGGTCATGGGTCAACCTGGTCATCTGCAGGAACAGGCTGTAGCTGCTGTCTTTGTCATCCCCAGCGTTCTTGAGGATGTCCGCGTCAGCTTCAACCACCCGTCGATCTACCACCATCCGGTGGGTTTGCAGTACAGGTGCCAGGGTGTCGATGATCCGTAGCTCCTTCCGTTGATTGGAGCGGATGGGTTCAACGCGACATTGAGCCCCGGCCTTCACGAGGAAGGGTTTTAGCAACTGGGAGTAGACCTCCAGGCCACCAAAGTTCGTCTCCACCAAGATCTCGTTGACATGGTGTTTCTTGGCTGTCATGGCGAGCTTCTCCCATAAGCTCTCGCCAACGCCCCCCAGGCGTCCACCGGATTCCATCAGGAAGTAGTTGCCACCCCATGCTTTGACGACCGCGTAGGCGAACTCATCAGAGCCACCCCCTGATGGATCGAGTGCCATGACGGTGGGAACGTCATCAACCGAGATGCTGCCCTCCGTGTGAGCAGGGCGATAGAACCTGGGGTCATGCGCCATGCCAACACAGGGCAGGTCATCCAACGCCAGGTGTTTCGCCTTCTCATACATCAACACCTCCGGTAGGTATTGATCGAGGTGCATCACCATCAAGTCCCCGCACCGCAGGGGGTATCTCTCGATGTCTGAGAGGGTGGCATCAAGGAGGAACTGCAGCTTCCACTGCATGGGGGACATGGATAGCTCCCGTTGCAGAAGCTCGTCTTCACTGAAGCGGGTATCAGTGGGACGACCTGTGGCGACACCCAACCGCTTCTCAATCAACGGTGCCAAGGCCCCCTTATACGGGGTGACATCCGATGGCACCCTGGCGGGCCACATCCGCATCTCGTAGTTCAGATCCCGCTGCAGCGCGAAGTAGATCGAGTCAGTGCTGCTATGCGGCGTGCCGAGGTACACGATCTCTGGTGTGGCACCAGGCTTGAGGATCGCCTCCAGCTCGTTCAAACTGTTTCTCAACTTCTCACGTTGGACTTGCGTGAGACACGTTTGAGGTGTTTCGCAGTCGTCAACCAGGATCGTGCTGGCCCGGCTACCCGTGATCTGTCCCGTGATTCCCGCAGCGCGGACACTCGGGCTCTGCTCGATGTTCTGACACGTCCCAACGTCAAAGTTGATCCGGCTATACCGACCGTCATGACTATCTGGCTGCATGTGCTTCAGCCATGGCACACGACTGATCGTCTGCAACAACCACGCTGTCATTGCCTCTGACCTCGACATCGAGGCACTGATGATCAAAATCTTCTCGTCTGGATCGTGGTACAGCTTCCACAACAAATACATCGCTGACAGCGTTGACTTCCCGCAACCACGGAACGCTGCAATCACACGCCTCTTTGGACCATTCTCCAGATACTCCAATATCTGCAGCTGCACCGGTGTTGGCGTATCTGCCATTGACAGCTCACGCATCAACAGCGTCGTGAACTGACTCAATGGCATCTGTTGCATCACTTCCTCCTCTTCCTCTTCTTCTGTTGAACACTGTCAACAGGTTGACACATCTTCTCCTCCTCCAACATCCGTATCAACTCCACCCTCCCAGGTGGCTCCCCTGGTCCTCCCCTCCCTGGATCCAGTAACTCCCCCCAGTTCACCTACAGCCTCTTCTTACTCCAGCTCCTCTCCATCCCCAACGCCTCCTCTGCCCTCATCCTCCCTATCTCCCTCATCCTCTCCTCCCTCTCCTCTGCCCACCTCGGCCTCTCCCACTGCTGTCTCCCCCTCTCCCTCCTCATCTCCTCCTCCCCCCTCTGCTCCTTCACATCCTCCCAATACGTCTTCACACCTGCCTGTTGCCTCGCCCTCTCCTCCCTCCTCTTCACCAACCCATACACCCACCTCACCC
>Ga0315899_10005520_pt1 | contig 13653 bp, 10 predicted proteins | sample LakEriMetagenome_2_FD_203518 | JGI IMG/M metagenome (GOLD analysis project Ga0315899, IMG submission 203518) | Freshwater fungal communities from buoy surface, Lake Erie, Ohio, United States - Buoy 4 MA112 | ecosystem: Environmental > Aquatic > Freshwater > Lake | place: USA: Lake Erie, Ohio...
AACAGGCCGCGCTCTCACTGAGACCATTGGCAGGAGATTCAGCTTATTTACTGTTTGCAATTGGTATAATTGGTACCGGATTATTGGCAATACCGGTCCTTTGCGGTTGTTTATCCTATATTGTTTCTGAAACTTTTGGCTGGGAAAAGGGGCTGAATAAAAAGTTTCATCAGGCAAAAGCATTTTATAGTATTACTATAATTTCTTTGCTACTGGGTTTATTGATGAATTATGTTGGAATTTCGCCAGTTCAGGCATTGTTATGGTCGGCAATACTTTATGGAATTACAGCACCAGTTCTTATATTAATTATCCTGAACATAGCTAATAATAAGGAGGTAATGGGTGAGTTTACAAATAATAACAAATCTAACTTTCTTGGTTATACCGCATTTACCTTAATGTCTGTCGCAGCATTGACTCTCATTTATCTTCAATTTTCTGGTAAATAGTATCCTGGTATTAATACTTATTTACACCTGAATCATAATTTAAAAGGAATAATTAATAGTGAATTATTTTGAATCAATAAGGTAAAATACTGAGTTGAAAACAATTCGTTTTTACTTAAAAAATTCTGATTTTCATTAAATTTCATTGGTTTTACACTTTATTTTCTATTATTTAGAGAATTGAATATCTCTTTTAAAAATTTATTATAATCCTATGAATTATAAGCAGTACGCTGAAAAATACAATGACAATCTTTTAAATGATGTGATTCCTTTTTGGCTTAAGAATTCAGGCGACAAGGAATTCGGGGGCTATTTCACTTGTCTTGACAGAGAAGGGAAGGTCTTCGACACAGATAAATTTGCCTGGCTTCAATTCAGACAGGTTTGGTGTTTTAGTATGCTGTATAACCAGGTTGAACAGAAAAAAGAATGGCTTGATTTTGCAATTCAGGGTGCTGAATTCATGAAGAAGCATGGTAGGGACAAGGAGGGAAATTTTTATTTTTCGTTAACTCGTGAAGGTAAGCCTTTGATTCAACCCTATAATATTTTTTCAGATTGTTTTGCTGCAATGGCTTTTGCCCAGCTATACAGAGCTACAGGCACTGAGGAATATGCACAGCTTGCAGTTAATACTTTTAATAATATCCTCAGAAAGCGGGATGACCCGAAAGGAAAGTACAATAAAGCTTTCCCAGACACCCGTCCGCTTCAGGGTTTTTCATTACCGATGATCCTTTGTAACCTGGTTTTGGAGTTGGAACATCTTTTAGAACCAGATCTGATTGAAAAGACAATCCGTGATGGAATACATTCAGTAATGGAAGTGTTTTATCAACCGGATCTTGGAATTATTCTTGAAAATGTAAAGCCTGATGGCTCTTTTTCCGACTCATTTGATGGCCGTCTTGTAAATCCGGGTCATGGTCTGGAATCTATGTGGTTTATCATGGATATTGCTGAGCGTAGAAATGATCAGGCATTAATCAAAAAAGCGGTTGACATAAGTATCAATATTCTTGAATATGGATGGGATAAAGAATATGAAGGTATTTTATACTTTATGGATGTGAAAGGCTATCCACCACAGCAGCTTGAATGGGATCAGAAACTCTGGTGGGTACATATGGAAACTTTGATTACCCTACTCAAGGGATATTATCATACTGGTGATCAGCGTTGTTGGGATTGGTTTGAAAAGGTACATCAGTATACCTGGAGTCACTTTCCCGATGCCAATAGGGGTGAATGGTATGGTTATCTGAACCGTAGAGGTGAAGTATTACTTCCCTTAAAGGGCGGTAAATGGAAAGGATGTTTTCATGTTCCCAGAGGTTTATATCAGTGCTGGAAAACACTGGAGAAGATTGACAAAAAGTATTCTAAATAACACCAATTCATAGTTTAAAGCTGAATGCTAAAAGCTTAAAGCCTAAGCATAATGATTAAAAAAAAATAGATTATGGCAAATATACCTTTACATAACAGTGCAGTTTCCGATCAGGAGAATTCGGGCCAGAATTACATGCCTGCACTTATTTCGCTGGCAGTATTGTATTTCATGAATGGATTTATAACCTGTTTGAATGATACTCTTGTCCCGTTTTTTAAAGAGGGCTTTACACTCAGTTATGCCGATTCATCACTTGTACAGTTTTATTTTTTCCTTACTTACGGACTCATGTCTTTCCCAGCAGGTATGATTGTCGAAAAAATCGGGTATAAAAATGGGATGGTGCTTGGATTTGCGATCGCTGCTATCGGAGCATTATTATTTTATCCGGCTGCAGATATGCATCTTTATTATCTATTTCTGGCAGCCTTATTTGTCTTAGCAATAGGAATTGTGGTTTTACAGGTCGCTTCTAACCCGTATATTACTGCTTTAGGTCCGGCGAAAACTGCATCTTCAAGATTGACACTAATTCAGGCGGTAGGGTCAATCGGGACAACAGTGGCGCCAATTTTCGGTGCTCATTACATATTATCTAAACTTCAAGAATCTGACACATCGAGTGATGCTGTAAAATACCCTTATCTTGGTATTGCTGCTTTGCTGATAGCCATTGCTTTGGTAGTTTACAATTTAAAACTTCCAAAGATCAGTACTGGTGCGGGTAATTTACAGGCAAATCCCCAAGAAAGATTAAGTATCTTTTCTTTCCGCAATCTGAACTACGGATCGTGGGCAATATTTGCTTATGTAGGTGCTGAAGTATCTATCGGAACATTTCTGACAAATTATATTGCCGATACCTTGAGTGTAAGTGTTGAGGATGCTAATGCATATGTTTCTTACTATTGGGGAGGAATGTTGGTAGGCCGTTTGATTGGTTCCTACTTGCTTAAAACAATAAAACCTTCATTTATTCTAACCCTATGTGCTGCTGCTGCAATTCTTCTGATCGTTCTTTCCGTGAGCACTTCAGGAACATTCGCTATCTGGTCTATGATAGGAGTAGGTCTTTTTAACTCAGTGATGTTTGCAATTATCTTCTCGCTTTCAGTGCAAGGTTTAGGTAATTATACAACTAAGGCTTCAGGTATTTTATCAACAGCGATTGTAGGCGGTGCGATTGTTTCCTTTTCTCAGGGTTATGTTAAAGATCATTCAACATGGGCAGTGGCATTTATGATTCCTGTTCTTTGCTATTTATATATCGTATTTTTTGGGGTTAACGGCTATAAATCAAAAGCTGAAATTTTATGAAAAGAAGAAATTTTATAGGTCTTACCGGACTTGGGGCAACAGGATTGGCGTCAGGGGCTCTTTCGGCCTTTCCGACAGATGTATTTGCTTCGAATTTACAAAAAGACTTAAATGCGTCTGAACTTAGTGCAACTTTGGTGATTGCCGGAGGTGGTATAGGAGGGTTTGCAGCTGCTCTATCAGCATTGCGTAACGGACTAGACGTGATTATGACCGAAGAAACCGACTGGATTGGTGGTCAACTTACCTCTCAGGGAGTACCTCCCGATGAGCATACCTGGATTGAAACACATGGAGCACCACAATCTTACCGTGATTATAGAAATGCTGTCAGGGATTATTATAAAAGGAATTATCCAATAAATGCGGAGGCAAAGTCGAGGCAATACCTAAATCCAGGTAATGCTGTAGTTTCAGCACTTTGTCACGAGCCAAGGGTTTCGCTTGCGGTTTTACAGGACATGCTGGCACCATACATCAGTTCGGGTAAACTAACTTTACTCGTTGAGCATAAGGTGCGCTCTGCAGAATATTCAGGTAACAGGGTGAAGGCTTTAAGGGTTCAGAACCTTAGATCAGGGCGTACACATGTACTTAATGGAACTTATTTTGTAGATGCAACCGAAACAGGTGAATTACTCCCATTAACGGGTACTGAATTTGTGATGGGAACAGAATCACGAAATGAAACCCGCGAGATTCATGCCCCTTTGAAGGCTGACCCGGATAACCATCAAGCTTTTACAGTTTGTTTTGCAATGGATTATATTCCCGGTTCTGATAATGTGTCTGAAAAACCTTCTGAATATGATTTTTGGAGAAATCTGGTTCCGAAAATGAGTCCGGCATGGTCAGGCAAATTACTTGACTTGAATTACTCAAATCCCAAAACACTTGAGAAGAAAGCACTTGGATTTAATCCAGATGGAAGTCCGACCCCTCCAAACCTTAATCTATGGAATTACCGCCGTATCCTGGCAAAGGATAATTTCATGCCAGCAGCATTCAAGGGAGATATTTGTACAGTAAACTGGCCTCAAAACGATTATACTTTAGGTAATCTGGTCGGAGTAACACAAAAAGAGTTTGATCATCATGTGAGTCGGGCTAAACAGCTGAGTCTGTCATTATTTCACTGGTTACAAACAGAAGCTCCTCGTTCGGATGGAAAACAGGGTTGGCCCGGACTTCGCTTAAGAAAGGATATCATGGGAACTGAAGATGGAATGGCTAAATATCCGTATATCCGTGAATCAAGGCGTATAAAGGCATTGTTTACTGTTTTAGAAGAACATGTTGGTCAGGATAACCGGATTCAGGTAGCAGGAGCTGAAGCAGGTAAAAAAGCGGCAGATTTTTATGATAGTGTAGGTATAGGATATTATCATATTGATCTTCATCCAAGTAGTCGCGGAGATAATTACATAGATTTTGCCTCATTACCATTTCAGATTCCATTGGGATCTTTGTTACCTGTAAGAATGGAAAATCTTTTACCTGCCAGTAAGAACATTGGAACAACGCATATTACGAATGGCTGTTATCGTTTGCATCCTGTTGAATGGAGTATAGGTGAAGCAGTAGGTTTATTAGTTAGTTATTCTTTGAAAAAACAGATAATCCCGCAAAAGGTTAGAGAAGGAAAGCAATTACTAGAAGAATTTCAAGAGTTTATAGGGAAACAGGGGGTGGAAACAAAATGGAGATAGGCTTTAATTCAAAGCTTAAATCATAATTTATAGATTTTTTCATACCTCCTGGAAAATTATTTTTGAATGTTATTCAATGAGTTTAATATCAGATTTATTAACCATCATGAAACAGCTTTACTTATTACTATAACCGAGTTCGATTAAACTATCTAAAGTTTTAGATTTAACCACGAAGATTGAAGCGAAAGGGTATCTATTTCTAAAATGAAGGTGGGCGGTTAATAAAATGATAAATCAGGGAGGCAGATGTGAATGGTTAGTTATAGTAATCTTTTAAAATAACAGTGCTATATGCTGGGCTCGGGCGAGTTTTACTAAAAAATACAGCATGTTTTAATGAAAAAAGCTCCTTATTGTAATTATAAGGAGCTTTTTTCATTAATAATGATTTGCTATCAACTTGATAAAGGTGGCCCAACCGGAACGTGAATTCTCTGACGATTGCTTGGCATAACAAGTTTCTTTGCAGTGAATGTAGATGTAAGATACTCTCCATGGTGAATATTTCCAGACATCGTATCTCCATTAACAGTTCCTGAGAAAGTAAATGGAACGTTATCGGCCATCATTCTGGATGCACTTCTGAAAATTACTACATTGCCGTCAATTGTACCTTCAAGATCATTCGTTGTAAAGGAGCTTGTATGAGAACCTTTAATCCAGTTTGTATCTTGCTGTTCAATGCTGAAAGTATGTTTACTTACTTCGTTGAAGTATTGAATAGTGACAGCCCAGCGTCCTTTTAGATCGGTTGAAGGCGCTTTCATTTCAGGAGTAGCCGGACGTTTCATATTCAAAGCGTCGAAGATACGATCGGCTACGATTTTGTCATCTCCGGGCTGCATCATAAATGCCGCGACTGAAATAGAAGTTAAATTTTCTGATCCTGAATTACCGCGCCGACCGCCACCTGCACTGAGCGCAATACGTGGTTTTGTAGTAGATAGGTAAGTAGCCATCTCTTGTCCTGTTGCATTAAACTTAGCAGGATCCCATGAAATAGTAAGTGTTGGTGTGCGGTTATCAAGGCCTTCTGGCTGGCGAATACTAGTTGAAACACCGCTAATTGCTGAAACGCGTTTAGCAATAGTTTCCAGATAACCCGTCCAATTCAACTCTTCTTGTGCATGATTACGTTTCGCCCATGCCTCTACAGCTGCAAGCATACCTATTTGCTCTTCTTTACCAACCTTATTATCACGGCCAGCACCATGGTGTGGTGAACTTGCCTGCCAGGCAGCCATCAGGAATTTTTTATCACCTAACAATAAGCCCGCACTTTGAGGACCACGAATGGCTTTTCCACCACTGTAAGCAACAACAGTTGCTCCATCAGCGAGATGAACGTTTGGATTTAATGTCAGCGCTTCGGCAGCTGCATCTACAAAAACTGGAACTCCTTTTAACTTGGCAGCTTTTGAAATTGCATTTATGGACAATGGTCCTGTATCGCCAGGTGCTGAAGTTGGCATCATATAGATCATCGCTGTCCTTGGATTAATGGCAGCTTCAAGTTCTTCCTGAGTTTCTACTGTAACTATTTTTACACCTGCATTTCTGATGGCATGGTCGTATGTATTACGTGATACGCGTGGGATAATGACTTCGGTCTTTTCGAAACCGGTTAAATCGGGAACGCGAACCAGTTTTTCAGGATTACCACCTGTTACTGCAGCAATAGTTGCAATTTTCATTCCACCTGCACAGCCACATGAAACTACTCCCCATTCAGCACCGGATAATTCTGCAAGCCTTTTACCTACACCCATTGCCAATTCATCAAGCTGTACATAGTTTGATTGCGCATTGTACATCGCTTCTTTAGCTTCAGGAACCAAAGTAGATGCCCCGATGATTGTAAAGGTACCACGGCAATTAATTACTGGTTCAACTCCCAATGATCGGTAAACCTCAGGGCCAAATTTCATAGGTCCGGAAGCAAAATTTTCACCAGTCATCATTTCTAATATGCCTGTGCCTTCAGCGTTAGTTGCAGCTTGAGTACTTCCAACAAATCCACCCGCTAATGGTAACATTGTCAGACCTTTAATAACGTCTCTACGTTTCATTTAAATATTTGATTTAAGTTTATTTATTATGATTAACAATTACCTGTAAGGCAATGAACTAAATTAAGTACTTCAATAAAAATTACAACCTAATATAGGTACTATTCATGTTACATCATACTTTGAATGATACTATTTACAGATCACTTATTCGCTTTTCTGAAATCGATTACTTCTTGTACGCTAACTGAACCTGCACTATTTCCAAAATTGGAACGGATATAGGTCAGGATATTGGCAACTTCTTCATCTTTTAGGAAATTATGTGCCGGCATCAGACCATTATAAGGTTTGCCATTTACAACAATTTCTCCGTTTAAACCCTTTAAAACTACATTTAAAAGTCTTGTCTTATCACCGGTCACCCAGTCTGTTCCTCCCAGGGGTGGGAATCGGTTTCCATCTCCTTTGCCATCGTTTTGGTGGCAGGCTGAACAATAGGTATTATAAAGTGCTGCTTCAGGTTTAATTTTACCTTTTTCAAGATCATCTTTTATTTTATCCGGTGTACGAATGTGCGAGAGTAATTTATGCTTTTCCATGTTGGCGAGTTGAGGAGTACCAAAGGTTTTTTTGTCGCCTTTAAACATCACCCGCCAAATTCGGCCTTTTTCTGTTTCACTAATATACAATGAGCCATCGGGGCCTTCTGCTATGCCCATCGGACGCATCTTGGCATCCCTTACATTGACAATCGGATCCACTCCTGCAAAACCATCTGCAAAAACTTCCCAATCTCCTGATGGTGCTCCATTTTTGAAAGGTACAAATGCAACAAAATATCCTGCCTGGGGATATGGAGCTCGATTTGTTGACCCATGGAATGCTATGAATGCTCCATTTTTATAGCGATCTGGGAACTGATTGCCCTGATAAAAATATAAATCGTTTGGAGCCCAATGTCCCGGAAATCCGATTAGCGGTTGTGCCAGTTCTCTACCTTTTCCTTCTTTTTTTCCATCGCCCCCGTATTCTGGAGTCATTAATTTTTTCTTTTGAATTTGATCATAGTAGTAATATGGCCATCCGGCATCATCACCTTCTTTAATTTTCAGGAATTCTTCCGAAGGAAGCACGGCACTTTCCCAGGCTGTGTAAAGTTCAGGAAATAGGCGGTGGAGATTATCACGGCCATGTTGTACTACATACAGACTCTTATCTGCTTTATTCCAATCCATGGCTACTATACTGCGTAATCCTGTAGCGAATAAAGTGCCGTCTTTTTGAGTTAATCCAATTTTATTTGCATCAAATTTCCAGATACCACCATGTTGTACCAGTTCGGGGCAAGGAGTTATTCCAGGTTGCCCAGGTTTTCCTCCAGGAGTATTGGCCATATCCATACAGTTATTGGAGGGGGTTCCAAATGGAACATACATAAACCCCTTATCGTCGAAAGACACAGGTTTGGTAATGTGCCAGTGTGCACCATGTCCGTGATCGTCGGTTAATACGGTTTCCATCGGACTATCCGGAATCAATTTGCCCGGTGTTAGTTTATTTCTGTAAATAGCCAGAGAAGAGCTGTAATAGAGGTATCCCTTGTGAATTCGCATTCCATTGGCTAAACTTCCTACATCTTTATAACTGCCAAAGTGCTGGATAATGTCAGCCTTTCCATCATTATCTGTGTCACGCATAGCCACGTTGCCACCTTTTTCAGAAAACCTGAGTTTTACATAGATATCACCATTGGTGTTTACTGCCAGATGACGGGCTGGGCCTAAACTATCTACTACTACTACTGCCTCAAAACCATCAGGAAATGCTAGTCCGCCATTGTCAGGATCGGAAGCAGGTAACCCACCTGGGTTTCTAGCTAATGTCAGACTAAGGATACTGATGATAAATAGTAAACATATGGTATAAAAAGCTGGTTTCTTTAGAGTATCGCGAGTGATTTTTAGTTTCATATTTTTTGATTTTTGCTATTATATTTTATTTAAATTTTTCATGAAGCAGATACTATCCTCAATACCTGCATATTGTCCGTAGTTTGTAATAACCTCATAACCACTCTTTTTGTAAAGTCTAATTGCTTCTCTTTGTCTTTTTCCGGTCTCCAAAATACAATTTTCGAATCCCATTTCTTTTGTCCAATTCTGCAGTTCAACTAAAATAAGGCCTGCAATACCCTTTCCACGATAATCGGATGAAGTGAACATTCGCTTGATTTCCATTGTTTTCGAATCATATTGTTTTATTGCTCCACAGGCTATTATGATTTCATTATAGGATGCTAAAACAACATGTTTAATGAGGTCTACTTTATTGAACTGGGAGTAAAATGAATGTTCTTCGCCATCGGAAACTTCGAGGTATGCATCGAGATCTTTAATCAGTCTGATAAAATCTTTATTGACGGAGTTTGTTCTAGTTAAACGGATCATTTAAAATTTAAATTCATGACCTGCAGAATGATGTATAAGTATAATTTGTATGAATCAAACATACAAAAAACTGTTTTTGGTTTTTCACCAAATAAGATATAAAAATACTTTTCTACCAATATATTTTCCCCACTAGGAAGTATTGTCACCGATCAGTAGATGTTACATCTGGTAAGTGTTTCCCTGTATTCTGTGTTACCTCCGGCCACCTGATGGGTGACGTGCGTCAAGCTTTCTTAATCTGTGGTTTGATACTTGTCAGATCTGAAATTTTAACGGGTTTACCACTATCAATACTGTTTCTGGCTGCAATTCCAGTAAGGATTGCTAGGGCTCCATCTCGTAAGCCTGCTGCCTGTCGGTAGGTATCCTGTTGGTTTGGTAAAAATATATGCTGTTTCATACGCTCATCACCTCCTCCGTGACCACCTTCAGTATTTGATATTTTGAAGATCTCACGTTTGCCAAAGTTGCTGGTCAATTGTATTTCATCAAAGCCCTCTTCATCCCATGGTTGTCTTTCCTTGATCCATGCGTCAATTTTACCTTTGGTGCCATTGAATGAAATTCGATAACCTTCATAAGGAGAGTAAGCTGTTAACGAATAACTAACCTGCACTTTGTTTGCATATTTAATTTGAACGGCCATTTTATCAAATATGTCGATATCTTCCTTCCACACACATCCATCACGTAGGTAGCCGTCATATTTTTCATTTTCAACATAGAGCTTCATCAGCCCGGGATTTTTGGTAATATCCCAAAAGAAATCACAGTTTTTAGTATGGGGACAAGTACGGCAATTTGTATGTCTGAATGAGTTATTCTTGCCATAAAATTCCAATGCACCGTATGCAAAAACTTCTTCCGGATCAGAATCGATCCACCAGTTTAATAAATCAAAGTGATGTGATGCCTTATGTACCAGTAAGGATCCGCCTTTTTCACGGAGCCGGTGCCATCTTCTGAAATAGTCGGCTCCATGACTAGTGTCAAGGTACCAGTGAAAATCAACCGAAGTAATCTTGCCGATTGTATTTGCCCGGAGTAATTCATAAATTTTCACCCTGTGTGGAGAATACCGGTAGTTGAAGGTAACCCTAACACTTTTACCGGTTCTTTTTTCCGCGTCAAGTATAGCCTGGCATTTCGTTTCATCGGTAGTTAGCGGCTTTTCGGTGATAATATTAGCCCCCATTTCCATTCCTTTGATTATAAATTCATGATGTGTATTGTCTACTGTCATTACCATCAGGATTTCAGGTTTGGTTTCCCGCATCATTTTGTCAAAATCTGTAAAGGTGGGACAATTAACTCCCATATCTGATTTCATTAATCTCAGACGACCTTCATTGATATCACAAAGTCCGACGAATTCCACTTCATTCCCGTAATTTTCAAGCACAGTCTTACCCCACATTCCAGTTGCCCTAATCCCAAGTCCTACCATAGCGATTCGTTTCTTTTTTACAGGATTTAATAGCGTATCAGCGCTGGCTGGTATTATGGCAGATCCGGCAAGAACGGCGCTAGTCTGAAGGATAAAATTTCTTCTTTTCATTTTTTATCTTTTTTGTTTTTTATCCCGCACCTGCGAGATGGAATCTTTATGCTTAAAATAAATAGTTCAATATATAATTAATATTTATCAAAAAAAATGGCGGTTTCAGGATTGTATCAATAGCGTAAAACCCAAATTATTTCGCCTTAAATATAAATTATACAGTCCCCATTTAATTGAAATTACTTAATTTGATTAATAACTGATGCCTCTAATATTTTTTTCGTTTTTTCCATCAGAATTTTAGGTAGTTACGATTAAAGAAAATGAGTATTAAATTCAATTACATTTTTTTAAGATGTATAGCTTTTTGCCATTCTAAAGGATAATCGGTAAGCACTGCATCAACCCCTGCTTCTTTTGCTTGTTCTGCACCTGTTTTCCAGTCACTAATAATATGACTTGATCCTACAATAAAAACTTTTTTATTTAAAGAATGGATTTTTTCAATACTGGTTTTGTCGGGAATATAGCGATTGTAAGTCCAGTTTGCATATGGATCAAGCAGTCCTTTTTCTAAATCTGAAGGACTATTCACTAACACAGCAATTTGGGTTTCACGATCAGCTTCATAAAAGTTTTTTCTCATGGATTGATCGGTGATGCAATAGCCGATAAATAGCAATTGTTTCAATACACCATACTTCTTTGCAAGTGTTACTAACTCTAGTTCGGCATTTAACCCTCGTTCTTTCAGGTCAATTGCCAGAAAATGATTGCTTGAACCCTGTTCTTTTAATAGTGAAAGTAAATCCTCGAATTTAGGTATTCGTTCTCCCTTAAAATAGCCAGACATGGACGAGCCTACATCCAATTTTTGTAGTTCATCATAGGTGTAGTCTTTAACCTTGCCCTTAGCATTACTTGTGCGGTCAACTGAGTCATCATGAAGACAAACCCAAACTCCGTCTTTTGTTCGGCGAACATCAACCTCAATCCCGATATTCAGTCCCAGACTGATTTTGAAATTTACCATGGTATTCTCCGGAGCATAATTCTCCAAACCCCGGTGACCAACAATTTTTGGATTTTGCGCAAAGAGGGTGGGCAATGTGCCGAAAAGAATAGCTAAAAGGAGCAAAGATCTCCCCGGAATTGATAAATTAAGCATGATTATTTTTATTTTCTGTATAGTTTGTCTCATTATCTTCGGGTTAGTGATATTTTACAATAATTCAATTTGGAATATGAACTAATCACATGAATTAAGTCTAGTTTTATTGCAATAATTGACCCAAATTAAATTCAAAAGCTCAATCAAGTTTTGGTATGCTTTAAAATGAAATCAACGATTGGCTTTGGATCTTTGAGACTATGAGGATGGTGTCCAATTCCTTTTTTTACAATCAATTCTATTTTTCCGCCTGCAGCACGATAAATTTCCGCCAGTTTTTGGCTATTTTCTTCAAATGGTACAACGGTGTCTGAATCTCCGCATACACTGATTACTGGGATGTTAGCTTTGGCAAGCTTTAGGCAATTATTTAATGGTATTCCTTTAAAATCCTGAACAGTTTCTTCTGTCAGATCGTAGGCTTTCAGGCATTTTTCCCAATCTTTGTTTGATCCCTGACCTTTTCCTAAGCCGCCCGGCCAGCTTTTAATATCACAAACAGGCGCATCAACATACACGCAATATACCTTATCTGTATTTTCTGAAGCCCAGTTAAAAGCATCTAAACCACCTCTGCTCATTCCCTCGAGCACAGTTTTTTTATTTAAACCGAAGTTCTTAATCAGAAATGTATAAAAATCACCCATTCTTTTGACTGCAATAGTATTACCGTATAAATCTATAACATCCACATATACTACATGGAAGCCCCTGTTCAATAAGGCTATATCAGTTTGAGGCTCATGAGCCCAAAACTGGGTACGCCAGATCCAATTCTTAGTGGAATTAGCCTTATTTGGGAAAACAATTTTGGCATCAAATCCATTAAACTTGAATTCAATGATTTCAAAGCCATTCCAGTAATTCCTGACTGGGTTAGTATTTAATTGCGAAGGATTGATGTACTGATTGGATAGGGGCTTTTGAGCCGAAATTGCTGGTGTCAGGGTATTAAAAAGTACGACTAATGCTAATAAAAGTCTCAATAATTTTTGATTTGATTTACTCATGTATCCATTAATTTAATACAATTTAAGAAAATTAAGACGAAGACAATCTGATCATTTCTTGTTTATATTGAATGAATTTAGAAAGATTTATAATTACACCTAATCCCGCTGTTCGGGATGTTCCGCAGGGCATCCCGAATTAACAGATAATGCGGGTTTCAAACCCGAATTCTTGAGCTTAAGTGTATTTTAAAACTTATCCCATCAAACTAAGAATTTAATCTCCTTTATTTAAAATTTTGGATGAATATTAGGAACAATCACTTGACGATTAATCTGGATTTAGAGAAAATTTATTGGGCATTTTTGGAGTTTTTGATTAGAAATCAAATTTATCTGAGTATTCGACATGCCCTGCGGAACATGTCGAACAGCAAGATCTTACTTCAAATCCTTACTCCAAGGCACCCCGGCCATTCCATTCAAATCCCATACAATCCTTCCTGCGCGGATGGTCAATTCGGCCTGAAATTTTTTATCTCCTTCCAACTTAAAGCCTCCGGCATCAAGGAAACCAAATTTTCCATCTAGTACATTAATCACAGCAATATCAGCCACAGCCCCTTCACTCAGGTTGCCCAGATCTGGACGCTTTATTGCTGTGGCAGAACCCCAGCTTGCACGCTGAATGA
>Ga0315899_10005522_pt1 | contig 13650 bp, 6 predicted proteins | sample LakEriMetagenome_2_FD_203518 | JGI IMG/M metagenome (GOLD analysis project Ga0315899, IMG submission 203518) | Freshwater fungal communities from buoy surface, Lake Erie, Ohio, United States - Buoy 4 MA112 | ecosystem: Environmental > Aquatic > Freshwater > Lake | place: USA: Lake Erie, Ohio...
CAAGCCGAGCCGATGGAACGACCAGCGGCCCCGCAGCCGTCCACCGCCACCAGGCGCAGCCCCCAGCCCCCGTCGCGCCCGCCCCCAGAGCGCCACCGAGCCGGACGAGATCCGCCCATCATTCTTTTTCTAAGAATTGGAGTTCGTGGGGAAAAATAAAAAATCTTATATCGGTTTATTCGAAAAAACCGAAAAACCTGGCCGATATCTGAAAAGTGAATGTTTCTTTGTGGGACAGAAAACGTTCATTGGACTTCGAGACCAAAGCGATGAAATTGGACGTCGTTTGGTTCCAGAATGAATTTCTGCACATCACACGATATTGTACGTCCTAGCAAAACGATCCGTGGATCCTAGTGGATGCGAGCACGCGACGCCATACGCAGACATGCCACGTGCGCCTCCGTGCAGCGTGTCTGTGCAGGCCGCTCACACCTTCGTGAGCGTCTTCCTTACGAACAGCCCCACCGACGACTCCATCGTGCCCAAAAATGGTGAGCTCAAGCGCGGCGCGGATCCGCTTGCGGGATCAGTTGTGATGCGCATGGGGGGCTGATCCGACCGACTGCGCAGGCATGTTTTCGCCCTTCCACGCCTTTAGCCGCATCTTCAAGGAGCATGCGTCAATTCGCGACGGAGGCGTTGCTATCAACGGGGTCTCTCGTGCGGCGCTGAACAAGATCGTCGGCAGGCACTTCCAGGAGGGAATGCGCAAACCGTCCCGAAACGGTGGCGCCGGGGAAGTGCAGTCCGCAGACGCGCACAAGCTTGCCAGGCACTTTCTACACGCGCGCTGGCGCAACCCCGACAACATGGATGACAGATTGGTCCTGAACAGCATACTGCATGTCCTTTCGAGAGCGGAGGCGGAAAACTGTATCGCAGTCCTCCGGGAGGTCCAGCAGTTCAAGGCGGGCCCAGCGGGTCGTGGTCGGGCAGTGGGTTACCTCGAGCAGCGGCTTGCAAAGATTCCCCGGCGCTCCTCGCCGTTGTGCGAGAGCGATTCTGCCGCGGCGAGCCAAGCAGCGAAACAAATCTCAATCGTCACTGCATGGGCGCACGCTCCTTGGCACAGCGGTCACCAAGACGTGCAGCCGCAGGCAAAGCTACATGCTGAGGACCAAAACAAGCAAATTGCCGCAGACGCGGCGCAGCTGGTTGCCGCAGTGCGCGCTGGTGAAACTGGGGCATGGTACCACGCCCCGCGCCGTTGGTGCGCGGCGTCAAATGCAGCGCGGCTCGCGAGCTGCACATTCCAAGATGGACAGGCAGCGGAACAGCGCGCGTCGCTCTCTGGTTCCCCTCTCAACCAAGCAATCGCTCCTGCCTCGTTTGGCTGCCCTCCGGCTTCCTGGATCGACCCTTCGGCCACCTGCGAGCGCTTCGATGGCGCAGGAGAGGCTGGGGGCATGCGCAGCGGAACCGCGAGCGCTCGAGGCGAATGCAAGTTTGAGTTGCTCTCGTACCCATGTCAAACAGCAGAGCAACAACAATGCTCTTCAGCGCCATCCGATCAGATGCATCAGCCGCAAACTGTGGCGTTGGGAGTCGGAGCAGTGCCGGGCAGAGAGGGCAAATGTAAAGCAGGAAAGGGCTCCTGCTGTAGAGAAGGGAAGGGCTCCTGCCAGCTCATGCTCTCACGGCGGTGCGGGTTTGAGGCCTCGCCGGCCTCTCGCCGGAATTCGGAAAGCTCGCGCTCCAACGTGCCAATCCCTGCGTACCTGTCCTCGGCTGGCTCTTCCGCTCCTCTGTCGCCGTGGTCCACAGGGGAGCGAGGCGCCGTCTCGCTTTCACTAGCTGCACAGTGTGAGCTCTCAGCGAGTCCAGTCACGAGCTGCGACCAGTGGGTCACAAGTCCGGAGAGCGACGAGTGGACCACAACGGCTTGCTGTGCCAGCGACAACGCCGTGTCTGATAGTTTGTGGGAGGATACGGAGGATGAGATGTGGTCGCTCATGATGATCTAAAGAACGGTCTAAATGCCGCAGCCTCAGCGTGCGGTACTGATTGTTTCACAGCGTTTTAGCCATGCCCCAGGCCGCCGATGCGGGCGAACAGGCGGCAGCAGCGCCTACTTGGTCGGCGCTTTCACCCTTTTTGGGTCAAAGTCGTTTGCGAGAGTGGTTTTGCCGAGACGCGACTTGTTCGTGGTCTCGCATACAGAGCTGATGTTGAACGGCGAGTCAAGAAAGTGTGTATATCGTTTGAGTAATCAACCATAGACAACCTTAGACGCGCGCACACCCAGGTCACGCTCGCAAGATGTGTGTGTAACAGCCTAGTACGTAGTTTCTGAGATCCACGCAAACTAGGACCCACCCGTCGATGACGCAAACTAGGACCCACCCGTCATCAGCTGATGACGAGGAGCGCTGAGCTGGAGCAATTATTGATTTTATGTAAATTCTTTAACAAAATGTCGAGCGGCGCCTTCGAGGCCACATCGCGAAATTTAGTTGGGTGCTCGTCCACCAAACCCTATGTATGGTACTCTTCGTTGCCAGTCTGCTCTGAGTTGGCGCGTTTGCCTGTCTTGGCTCTTCAAGTTTGCCATACAATAAGCCTTGCTTCACCGCTGCTTCCACTTGAGCAAGCATAGCCTTGGAACGAGCGATACGATATAAATAAATACCTTCACCTCCATCCTACCGATGGTGGTACATGCACGTAGATGACAAATCATGAAGCACCAGCAACGCGCAAGTCATGACCTACCATCATCGCCGACGACAGCATATCGATCGTGCCCGAGGAGTCGACGGGCAGGTTTTGGATGAGTCCTTGGGCCATGTAAGCGGCCATGGTGTTTTTCCAAATGCGCTCGCCCTTGCTCTTGGCCGTCTCATATTCGCTCGAGATGATGGCGATGAGGAGGTTGGTCATGATGATTTGCGTGATCAGCAACATGACGAGGAACAGAATCGGCCCGACAGTTGTGTCCATCCGATAATAGGAAGAAAAGTCAAAGGCGCCGGACAGTCCCGCCTGAACTGTTGTCGCTAACGCCATCCACAAGCTAGTAAAGCTCAACTCCTTGATGTCCGTCTGCAGGTCACCAAACAGCGCATCTAGTCAGCACGACCAGCTCCTTCACGCATCTACCGTCATCTCAGAGGGGAAGAACCAGAGAGGCAGCTAGAACAAGGCTCTCGCATGTTAAGGCAACTGGGTCGACACCGCATCCACTCATCTCATCCAAGGAGCACGGACAAGAGGCGGGAGGAGATGATGCGAGCAAGCGAACAGCCAACATACACACAAGGCCTGACCGCGAGGATGAAGAAGCAGAAGGCGAACCCGATCAACATCCACAGATAGCACAGGAGGAAAAACGGAATGATAGGCTGGCGCAGCAGCTCAAAAATGCCCAACACTGTTTGTGGTGCGAGACCATGGCAGAACAAGGCGCATGTGAGGACGAGGTATCCGACGAGGTATCCAGGATAAGTGCGTGCCGGTTCAATCGTAACGAAAGAGGGCAGCAAGACACGCAAAGGGGGCACAGGCAAGGAAGGGATGCAGTTCGCGCGCAAAATGAATTGCTGCAGAGTGCTTTTTGTACCGATCGGGCCGAACACGGGCAGAGAGACGCAGTGGCTCAGGAACTTCAAGATGCTCAAGAGAAGTGACAGTGCCGCGCATACATTCTGGACTTGTACCGTGCTGATGACATCATAGAACATGGAGAACTGGCCATGTGCCGGCGTCCACGGGTCCAGGGCGTCATAGTTAACACCACCCTCAATAATCAGAATCTGGCACACGAAAATAGAGAATACTAAGACCGCCAAGAAGAGATTGAGGATGTTTCCGAGGCTAGCAAAGTAGGGCTTGGGGCCGAGGCGGAGGAGGTGGAGTGCTTCCTCGCCCAGTCTCTGCGCAAACAGGAAGAGGTACACCACGTGCTCCACCCCAAAGCGCACCGGTTTCCAGGTGACGATTGAGACCAGAGGAGAATGCCACCCTGAGGGAGAGACCTCGACGCCAAGCTTCATGTAGGCCACCCGATTGCGCGATTTGCTGTAGGCCATGGCCTCCACGGCAACGTACCGGGTAGCGGCGTCGAGCCACGCGTCCAATTGCAGAGCCTCCAGCTCCTCCTCAATGTTGTCTTTCGTAAGCTCCACGACATAGCCCGAGGCAGGGTAAAACCTGTGCATGTTCCCGTGGGTATAGGCCGAAATCGTTGCAGATCCCGGCGGTTGCATCCAGACACAGCCATCACGGGCACTAGCATTGTGTTGCCCTTGCACGCATGTGGCCGTCTTGAGCGGGGCCTTTTCCTCCATTGCATTCAACAGCCCCCGGTCCCACGCAGGCAGCAGACCCTCATCATCCGTCTTTGTACGCACTTGGCGCAAAAGCACGGGGCTCACGCGCACATCTCCCGCGTACGACAGCCCTTGGTATGCTTGAGTCGCCGTGAGGAAAGGGGCAAGCGAATGGTGTGCAAAGTTCCACCAGTCCTCCCAGTTGGCGATGTCGGTGAAGACGTTGTGCTCCTCATCGAAGTCATTGTCGACCAAGGACTGGCGCAGCTCTTCCTGCAAATCCACATGCAGCCCATACCATTGCACCCCCAACATCTCGAGGATGCAGGCGATGAGGACCAACAGCGTTGCCAAGCTGGTCAGAGCCTGCCTCCAAAACAACTGCGTGGCAAATTGTGAACGGTGCTCGTGGACAGGCGCGAAACAGCACAGCTCCTCCAGCACTTGTTCGCGCTTCCGGCACTGCGCACAGTAGCACCAGTTAGCTACACTCCTCCACATCACCATTCAGCATCCATCAACATAGCACTCCATCCTCACTGCATCAATACAGTATCAATATAGCACTCAACCCTCACTACCCTTACCCCCGTGGTCTTGGAGTGGAAAGGGGAGTGCTCGGTAGTCCCGACCATGAACCACTTGCTCATGTCCAAGCGAACTTTGGAAAGGTAGGGCACCAAAATCATCATGAAGTGCCGGCGGCATTCAAACCAGAATTCGTTCCACGGGCCCACCAGCAGCAGCTTCTTTTCGCGCCGCCTGCGCTCCTCTTGGGTGATAGGCCAGCGCCGACTGAGCCACTTGAAATTGCCCGTGCAGGTTTTGCGCCACTGGTCGGCAATGCGGCGGCTTTCTTTGCGTGTAGGCTGGAGGACGCCGGCGTCTGTGAACTTGGAGAACATGAGCCAATCTTTCCAGTAGATCCACAGACACTGAGAAACAGTTGAGAAGATTATGTTGAGCAAAACGTGCACTACCACCAGAACAAGCAAGAAGGGGAAGACAACGGCGCGCGTACACTTGTTCAGGAGCCGCATCAGTCGCCGCTTAAAAGAAAGTAGGTTTTCGTCGCCTGCAGCAATTTTGCGCAAGAGGGCCTCGGCGTGCGCTTCCTCTTCCTGAAAGACGTCCTCCTTGGCCATCTGGCGCAAAACAATGTAATGCAGCAAAAGGGCAAAGTCGGCCTGCAGACCGTCGACATGGAACATGGAATCCTCCCCGTCGTCGTCGAGCGTTTCAAAGTCACCATTTCTTATGATGAAGGCGACGGTCTGCTGGTCCGGCGGGTTGGTGCAGCAGGTCCAGTACAGCAGATTCCAAGCAAAGCCCTGCGCAGGCGAAATCTCTTCAAGCTCATACGAGTTGCTCTGCACGGAGCGCCATTTGTCAAAGTTCAAGACGACGGAATTCATGATGGCCAGCTCCCTGTGCGCCTCAATCTCGCGCACCAACTGGATCGGATAAACCTCGAACATGAAGACCTTTCCATGTTCGGAGAGGTGGCGCTGTTGCAGCATGCCGCGCTTGGCGACTTGCACCAAGGTCATGCGTGTGCACGCCGGGATCATCTCCTGCAGTGCCACCTCATCGTCAAATTCATCATGCATGAAGATGTTGAGCCAGATCTCGAGCGACAGGAGGAGCACTCGAGAGTCGGGCGTACGATCGCCGCGAACTTTCTGCAAACCGGCTGCATATGGCACGATCTCGTCTTCTTCCGGTTCCTCGTCCGGCTGAGAGCTGTTGAGGTTTGAGGCTGGCTCGGCAGCTTGCTGGCGGTCCGAGACCCGCAGCACCGATTTCAGAGGGTACTCTGTGGCCCAGGGCACAGCGCTACAACTTGCCGTCACATTGGCGAGCGTTGTGTTTGCCAAGGAATCGTCGACAAGTGAGGGCACCAAGTGGACTGTGTTGTAAGCAGCTCTTTCGTAGCACGTCACGAGCAGGCGCAGGCCCTTGAAGGCAGGCTCCAAGTCATTGACGCCTTTGACAAACATGGCTCGCCACAATGTGCCCATGTACTGTCCCAGCTGCTGCTTGAAGCAAAACATGACGGACTCATTCGTGATCACTCGCTCAACGCGGCCTTTTGGAAGCGCAATTTTCGCACCCAGCGGCACGCGCTCACCAAACAAAACAAGCGAGTCGAAGGGCAGGCTTTTCTGCTTCATATCAACGAGGCGCTTCTTGGGCACAACAATCGCAAAGTCGTAGGTGTGGATGATAGACTCATGCTGTTGCAAATCTTTGTAAACCAGTCGCGCGCGCGTCCCCAGCTTTGCATCCCTGCTCGTCAGCCATTTGCGGCACACAAACACCCGCGACCTTTTGTCATCCTCGCCCACGTCCTCATGTGCCACACCCTCTTTGCTGTCGTTCGAAGGACATCCAGCGTTAACCACCTCAACACGATGCAAGTACCAGGCGGGCGAAGACAGGGGATTGAGCGAGGCTACGGGATGCGCAGTGTTGTCATGCCAAATGGTCACCTCGCCAACGGCGCCCACGTCCTCCGCCACAAGTTCAAAGACGGCCTCCGAGTTGCGTCCAAAGGGATTCACCATCTGCTTGAATTTACGGTGCCCTGTCTCGAGGAATGCATGAGCTTTGGCAGCTGCTGACAAGCGACGCTCGTCTGTGGCAGCTTTCGACGACAGTTGCTCAGCAGTGTTTTGTGGCGCAAGACGGGCCGATGAGTTGAGATCCAGCACGCTCGTCCTTGAACCGTCTTCACCTTGCAGAATCACCGACACGTTTGCCGTGGTGCCAGCTTCCGGAAAGTTGCCCGTGAAGACGCTCACCCTGTATCGTGCCTGCGCGCGACGGTTCCTGACGATGATATCGCCAGTTTTTGTGACATCACTCAAATCGAAAGAGCCAAGGACGAATTTGACGGAACGAACCATAATGCGGTAGGTGCCATAACGCGTGAGTCTGAGAGTGCTGTTGGTTGGCATCTTATACGTCACAGTTCCTTCGACGCTTGGGTCGTCATTCGCATAGAACGAGTTTGGCAGCACGTAGATTCTTTTTTCGTCGCTAGTGCTCGTGTCTTCTGCACCAGACGGCCTCTGCGCGTGCACTTGCTCAGGCGCCATCAATTCCAAAGGCACCGCGTTTTCAGACACCGAAGCTTCCGATGACCTGGCGCCAGGGTAGTTTTCGCGAGCCTCTATCCAATCATTACCGCGCACTCTGGCGTTGCTATCTGAATCTGGTAGAAAGATGGCCGTAACCAGCACCTCGCCGTTGACCTCGGGTGAGGATGTGTAGACATCAACTGGTAGCTCATACGAGCCCTCGGCGGGAGTCATAAGGGGCTGCGGGATGTTGTTCTTCTCTGACCGCTTCGCATCGGATTCGGGGTAGAGCTCGACCTGGCAATATCCGCGCTTGAGACCTATGGGGGTTTCAGAGCGATAATAGAACCTAGTGACGGGAGCGGCGCGAGCCTCGTCGGGGCCTGCGCCCTTGCGCAGCCTCTTGACCTCCACCGAATCCAAAATCCAGCTCGCAGGGCCTCCCCAGCTCGTGACGCCAATCACCAACTTGCTGAGGTTCCCGAGGTCGGCGGCCACAGGCACCAGGAAGGTGTCAGTTGACGCGCGCTGGAAGAGGCGGTTGGTCCTTCCGCTCTCGGTTTCGTCCAGACGTTGCCGCTTGCTGTCCGCTTGCTCACCATACAGGGTACAAAAGACACCGGCAGAGGTGCCAGCATTCACTTTGTCATGCGTTTGGACCCTGATCTGATAGTCGTAACGCTCGCGTGCAAGGTCGACAGGGTCATACCAGAGTTCATGCCGCATGTAATCCCCGGGAATCCGGGGATCCATCCATCCGTAAAACGGGAAATCGTAGACGAGCTTCTCGTTGCCGGCCTGCCAAATTCGGATCTCGTCGAGCTTCCAAATGGATTTGACAGCATCGCCTTCATTGCGCACCACGACTTTCTTGATGTGCCCCAGCTCCGTACAACTGAGGCTGAAGATGTCTGTCTGTCCGCTCTCGAAAGCATTGGCGTTGTCAGAATATAACAGTGATCGCTCCCCCGACGAGCCGTTCGTACCCACAATCTCAATGAAGATGCGCGAATCTGTGGCCGAATTAGGGCCGGAGCCTGTCTTGACCACTACAAAATACTCTTTGCTCAGCATCTGAAGGATAGCCGTATTAGTGCTGTTCACGGAAACATTCCCCCTTCTGGACAGGAACAACAAAGCTAAGTCGACGCGTGGCGAGAGGTCTTTGACCGCCTCCATAATGGATTTCTGGTCACTATAGACGCCGACGCTAGCGGCCTCAAGCTTTTTGTCCAGCACATCTTCTGCCAACAGCATGAAGGGCCCGGGATGAGAACCCATGGACGCGGCCAGCTTTGTGTTGACAAGGTGGTCCCGCGCTATGTCATTTGGTGTCCCCGACCACAGCTGGTCATGCAGCAAATGCGGACGCCACATGCCTGTGATTCCAATGCTGTAGAAGTATTCCAGGTCGTGCTGGTCCATGACACAGCGTTTCTGTGTTGTGCGGTACGCTATCAACTGACAGCTCATCACCAGTTGCCTCCTTTCGGATTTGGTCAGATCATAATTTTGAGTGATTTGATTTACGATCTCGCTCAAAGAGCGGCTGGTTTTCATGAAGCTTAGCTTGCGCTCAGCTTCGATGCAAAAGCGGTCCGCACTGGCCCACAACGTGACTGCCTCCTCGCGCACCGCGGGATATATCGAGCGGCATGCCATGTACAGGCTGTTCATATGACGTAGCAGCGAAAGGATTTCCTTCATCTCCTCCAAGAGCTTGTCCTTATTCTCGACCTGTGCAGGGCTGTTCGGCCCCTGAGACTGTCGGAGAGCATCTGATTCTCTTGAGTCCTCGAGAGTAGAGAGTTTGAATGGAGCATCCGACTTAAGGCAGAACCCCCGCTGCTGATCCGTAGGGATCCGATACTGAAGTTGCAGCAGTGAGGGAGAAACACCGGCGCTCCACCAAAAGACTGACCTGTCCAAGACGCTGGGCGAATTATGTCCAGAAGCCTCGGATGTCTTGAAGTAAGTGGCCAACGTCAAGTCTCCACAGCATACGATGTTGACAATCTTTTCAGGATCTCCATGGTAGACCAAACTTGAGGCATACGCGTCGGCGTCCAAGTGCAGGTTCGGGTCATGCTCCGTGCGCCAGGCAAGATTGCCGCTGTACCTGGATTTTGACGGTGGGTCCGGGTTCATTCTCTTGGGAACACCACCGTAAATGTAGACACGCCCGCTGTGGGACAAGACCGACGTGTGGCTACTCCCGCACGCAACCATTGATGCCGTTTTTGGCACATGTCCGCCCTCCAGCAGAATGGGCACGTGAAACTGGAGGATCTCCGAGGTACCGATGTTGCCATCAGTTACCGCCAGCTCCTTCCCGAGGGTTTCATCCATCATGTTCTCAAACGCGTCATCTTGATCACGCAGTGCACTGCCGCTGTAGCCAATCTGGCCTGAGCTGTTATCGCCGCAGGCAAAGATCTGACCCGACGCAGTCAGGAAGACCGAGTGCCGGTCGCCACATGCAGCAGCAACGACCCACGGAATATCAGTAGAGACCACGTCGAAATCTGAACGAACGTACACCCCTTTTGCATTGAGCAGCGCCGCTGAGGACATGCGCTCAAACTTTAACAAGACGGTTGGCTTATGGATCTCGACGGAACCAGACAGCCCAACCTGTCCGTTGGCGTTGTTTCCAAACCCGTAGACCAAGCCATTGTCAACAACGGCAAGAGAGTGGTTGGCCCCGCACGCCACCTGCACCACCTTGGCACCAAACGGCAGCATCGAACCCTTTGAAGAGGCATGGATGCTGATAATGTTCCAGACGGCCGCACTACTCGTCGCTTGGAACCCCATCTGTCCCTGCATACTACATCCGAAGGCAAAAATGCGGCCTTCTGAAGTAAGGCACAGGAAGTGATTTGACCCTGCAGCAAGCTGGACGATCAACTCACCTTCTAGGCGATTCACCATAATGAGGACGGCACTGCGTGCGCTTTCAGCATGAGAGCCGGATATGGTTTGTACAAGTGTATCTGCCTGCGGCGAGGTCCTCCGCAGATGCTTCAAGTCGACGAAGACCATTCCGTCGTTTCTCAACACCGCTTGATATTTACCAACGCCACTGATCCCCATGGAATTCACCGGTTCACAAATTCTCTCTTGTGCAGACGAGGTCCGAGTTTCTGCACCGCCGTCAAGAGAGCTTTCATAATACGCACACATGACCTGCATGACACCGCGCTGGTCTAACAACGCGTCCCAAGCCTCTTCGCTGCCACCTGCTTCTGCGGCAAACGCCTCTTCCTCCTCACCATGCACGCGCCAGGGGAGTATAGACATAGTGCATTTGCCTCTCATGATGGCCTCTTGGGCTGCCGAGATCCCTGAGCACTTTGCAGATATACCGCCGCATTTGATGTTAAGCACCGGCAATTCGAGTGCCTTGATCCACGGCCATCCATCGCTGGTGAGAGGCACCTTGAAGAAGCCTATGAGCCAGTCCACGATGAAATCTCTCATGGACAGATGCTCGTTGTGATGCCATCCTGGGAAGAGAGCGTAGAGATTGATCTGGTTCGTATGCGGAGCCATCTGCTCCCCAGCTACCGACGAGCATTGTGAGACGCAGCGGGGCGTGGGCTGAGCCGAGAACATCTTCCGCCCCCCACTCGCTTGGGCAGAGGCAGGCGAGAAGGCGCATGGGTCCACTTTGATCACACCCGCCATTCCATCCAAGTCGTTGTCGCCAGTCGCAGACCACAGGTCGGCAGGCAGGCTCAGGAGGCTATCAGGCTCGTCGGCGCGCAGCCTGCTCACACGAACCTGTCGCTTCTCCATTATTCGCGCCATCCACTTGCTGCGCAGTTGGTGCAAGGCATCAGCCCACGTTAATCTCGCCTCTTCCTTTCAAAAAGTCAAATGCGGTCAATTCAAATTGAAGACAAACAGGGCGAGTGTGAGAGATAGAGAGGAGGAGGCACCTGGCATCGAGCCGCGAAATGCGCGACTTGTCACCAACCTGCCCATCCACATACATGCGAATTTCAGGAGCACAGCGGGCGGGCGACCACGATACTGCATTACATCTTGGCAGATACTATCTGCAGGCCAAGGCATCGATGTACGTTGATGGGCGGAGGAGCGGGCAACGACCGAGGTGCTGTCGGATTCGTGGGCTTGGAGACCTGAGAGGAAGTCCTCTCGAGTTTCTATCACGTACTGATCCTTGTTTTCTTGCCGCGGCGCGCCCAACATCAAACCAGGCTCTCGCATGTCTTGATTTTTCTTCGAGTCGCCGTGCATGAAGGAAATGATAGCTACTACACCTGTCCACTCGGCACTGGCGGTGGCACGCACCCACGCATCCAGGTTGCCGTACTTGGCGCAGAAGCGCCCCACGTCATACAGGTCCTTTTCCGGGTCTCGAATGGCGTCTGCGGGGGCCCGGTCCCACGGCTGAGGTTTGTAGGCAAGCTTCACAGGCTCTTCGCATTGCACGAGCACCTCAACACAGGGGTTGTCATCGTGGGCGCGCAAGGCACGCGCGAGCTCATGGCGGAATCGCTGCTTCGTCAGCAGCCTCTCTTCCAGCGATTCGCGCATAGTTTCCCCCTGGCTGTCAGAAGACACAGAACGTGCTGCAAAGTTGGAGACCGAGGGCTTGTGATTCAGCGGCCGCGCGCCCTGTTTGGCACCAGGCGATGGCTCGCGCGAGAGAGCCATGACCGCTCCTGGAAGGATCTCGCGCACGGCTTGCTGATGCACCGAGGCCATCGCTTGCTGGTCCAGTCCAGTGGACTCAAGGTCGTCAAAAGCGCCAGGTGCATGCATGCTCTTTTCCGGCGACTCGAGATGCGCTCCGGCGGAGCGGACAGAGGAGCCCGACCTCATGTCTGGTGAAGACTCGGAGCCCCCAAAATCACTTGCAGCGCCGCGCGGCCCACAAAACACCACCTCCTCGGGCCGCACCAGGAAGGAGCCACGGAGGCGATGCCGAAGATCCTCACACGCGCCTCGCGATTCCTGATTCTGCTGATGGAGGGAGTTGATAACCATGTTGAGCTCCTTGCATTCTTCGTCATCGCGCGTCAGCGTTAGATAGCTCCGTCGCAGCTTGTCCACAATGAGTGCTTTGATCTCTTTTTCTCTCTCCTGGCGCCATGTTGACATGAAACTACGAACTTCGTCAGACAATGCCGAGTCTCGGTCGCGAGAACGCTCCTTGATCTTGCTGCTCTTTGCCGACACAGGCCGTTTTGCACGCTTGGCAAAATTGCTTATCAGCTTGTCTCCCTCTACCACCTCCATCTCTGGGATTGTAGAGGGTTGGCGGGGGATGCGACGGGAATGCTTGTCGGATGCCGCTGCTCTTGTTCGGTTGGTAGTCTCGGGAGCAGCTGCAGCGCCGGGCTGAGTGCTGTCGTCAGAAACGCCGGTCGCGCCGGGTTGGATCTCAGCAGTGGCGTCGGCGGCCGCCTGCGCGCCTTTTCCTATACCCACCGCAACTTCAAGCGCCTGAAGCCGCGCGAGCAGCGCCTCCTTCTCTTGGAGTTGCGCCTTGAGCTGCGCGATTTCGTCCTGCGGCGAGATTTCTACAGTAGAACTCTCGCCGTCAGCCGCTTCATCACTCGTGCTCCCGGCACCCTGGCTGTCGCGCACCTCCCCCGACGAGTAGCCCGCGCTCGCTTGCATTAGCACACCAGTGTCCACGTCTGTTAGGACCGTCCTCACGTCTGATAGGCGCGTGCCTGCCGCCGCAGCGCCAGTGGGAGCGGCGGCAACCTCACCGGGCGCCCGCGGCGTGGCCGACACGCTGGGCGCTGGGGTGGCCGACACGCTGGGCGCTGGGGACACCGGCGGCAGCGCCTTCAATCCCATCGTCGCCGGCCCAGGCTGCGGGACCGGGACCTGGACAAAAGATGGCGCATCGTCAGCCGCCGGTACTGTTTGTGCCATCTGCCATCGCAGTCGCGGGGCAACACGGCAACAGGTGGCACGCGCACCCGGTTTAGAGTTTGGGCTACCATCGGTTTCAAGACAGGACGCGACGGCTTTTTCGTGATCGTGGGGCCCAGCGCTGCCTCGCCTTCCGCTGCGGACACGTCGTGAGGCCGATGCACGGCATCAGCGGCCTGGGTGGAAAATGAAATCGGACGCACGGATCCCGCCCCGGGATCGGCCGAGACGGGCTCTTCTTCCGTCGCTGCGTCTGAGGGCGGTCGTTCCATGGACAGTGAGGGCTGCGCAGCGGCGGAGTTTGAGGTCAAATCAACGGTCTCAACACTAAACCGACGCTTCTGAGCCTTCAAAATTTACGCCCTCGCCCCAAACGT
>Ga0315899_10005523_pt1 | contig 13647 bp, 10 predicted proteins | sample LakEriMetagenome_2_FD_203518 | JGI IMG/M metagenome (GOLD analysis project Ga0315899, IMG submission 203518) | Freshwater fungal communities from buoy surface, Lake Erie, Ohio, United States - Buoy 4 MA112 | ecosystem: Environmental > Aquatic > Freshwater > Lake | place: USA: Lake Erie, Ohio...
ACCTTCAAAATTTGAATGCAGCGTTCTTGGTGTGCGAAAGTTTAGGTGTAAACGCTGGAGAATTCTTGCGAGCCATAGCCTCGTTCACAGGCGCAGCCAAACGTCTCGAATTGGTGGGGAAGAATGATCATTCGGCGTGCTACAAAGACTTCGCACATTCACCTTCCAAATTGAAGGCGACGACCAACGCATTGAAAGAGCAATTCCCCAATCGAAAGCTCATTGCTTGCATGGAACTGCACACGTTTTCAAGTTTGAATAAAAATTTCTTGGGACAATACGAAGGCGCTATGGCTGCGGCCGACGAGGCTTACGTTTACTTCAACACGCATACCCTCGAGCACAAAAAGCTTCCGCCTATTTCAACAGAAGAAGTAGCGCAGGCCTTCGCTTCGAAGAACGTAAAAGTCATTAACGACTCGAAAGCGTTATTGAAAATTTTGTTGGAAATGAATTGGGAAAACGCAAATCTATTGCTGATGTCTTCCGGGAATTTCGACGGATTGGACTACCAAGATATTTGGAATAAAATGCACGCTTGAGATTAGGATAATCCTACGTCTAAAAGCATCATCACAATGAATCCGCCAATGAGTCCAAGTGTGGCCACATCGGTGTATTTGTCTTGCTGTGTTTCTGGAATTACTTCTTCCACCACCACATAAATCATGGCGCCTGCCGCGAAGGCCAAGGCGTAGGGAAGAACCGCGTGCATTTGAATAACGGCAAGCGCTCCAACAACACCGGCAACGGGTTCAACAATCGCAGAAAGTTGTCCGTACCAAAAACTCTTCTTGCGTGAAAGTCCCATTCTACGGAGGGGGAAAGAAACGGCAATTCCTTCCGGAAAATTTTGCAATCCTATTCCAATGGCAAGCGCTACTGCTCCGCCAATGCTCGCTTCTGGAAGTCCGGCTGCTACGCCACCGAACAACACTCCAACCGCCAATCCTTCCGGTATATTGTGAAGGGTAATGGCTAATACCAACAACATGGTTTTGTTCAATTTGGTTTGAACCCCTTCTGTTTTTTCTTGCGGAAAGTTGAGGTGTAAGTGAGGAAGAAATTTATCAAGAGCGAACAAGAACAATGCACCGGTTCCAAAACCGATTGCGGCTGGAAATGCTTTGGTAAATCCTTCTCCCGGACTCATTTCAATGGCTGGAGCAAGCAACGACCAGAAACTTGCAGCAATCATTACACCCCCTGTGAATCCCAGCATTCCGTCGAGTGCTCTTCGATTTAAATCTTTCACAACAAAGACTAACGATGCGCCAACGGCTGTTACAAACCAAGTAAATGTTGTTGCAATCAGAGCGGCATAAACGTATCCATAAGGACCGCCCGTTTCAACAAGATTTTGAAAGAAGGTGGTAATGCTGTTCATACCAACAAATGTAGCTGAAATTTATTCGAACACGACCGAGGCGAAGCTTGTTTTAGAAGCACGAGCTTTTGCCCATTTGTGAAAATCGAAGTAGGTGAAAAATAGAGGATCGGTCTTTTTCACTTCGAGCAATTCACTTTCCAACCAGCCCCACAATTCTTTGTCTTGAATACTCTTGCGCTTCTTCAGAGTCTCATTTATGAATTGAAGAATTTTCTTCTCCCCTTCGAATGCCTTGTTGCGCGTAATTAGGAAACGCTGAACATTGCGCAGGGCATAAGGAATGTATCGCTCATTGTTCAACTCAATTTGAACAATTAAATTGAATACTTGCGCAATGCATTGCAAATGTAGCAATTCGTTTGAAGGCGTGCTTTGAAGGAAACGCTGAATGAAACGCTCAGACTCTTTGAATTCTTCTTGAATGAAACAAACCACAGCGCATTGAAACAAGACATGCGATGCACGAATATCGAACTCGAATTCAGATCGAGTTAAATCTTCTTTGTGTTCCGCTATGTAGTTATAAGCTGCCGCGTTGTTTTTTTGAAGCAAGAAAACAGTAAGTGCCGTGCTTCGAAGTAACCATTGATTTTCGCTTTCTGCAAAACAAGCTTCAAGTTGAGCGAGGTAGTCAAATGCCGATTGATCATTTTTTAATTGCGCGGAAATAACTGCGGCATTCGCAAGGGCATTGCGAAGTATACTTGTGTTTTCGTTGCCCTTCACTTCGCATGTTTTTAGAAGTTCGAGCAGTTCAGTAATGCTACTTAAACTTTCTTTTGGTTTTCTTGCGGTCAGGAGGACCGCGCCTTTCAGTTGTAATATTTTAATTTTCGCCTCCAATGAAATGGGAGTGATGTTGTCTATTTCATGAAGTAAATCTTCGTTGTGCGATTGCTCTTCGGTTTGTCTAGGCTGGCCATTGGTGTAGTAACCCGCAAACCACGACCACTTCATGAATGCAATTTCTTTTTCATTTTGAATGGATGAAAGAACAGCTTTCATTTCAGAATAGTTGCTGCTAAGCATTTCATAGCGCTCGTTCGCTGAAATGTTCATGGATTCGAGTATGCGTTCCTTCCATTCGTTCAATTCAAGTTGAAGTGCAGAGAGCTCATTCTTACGTGCGATTTTTTGCGCCGAGTATACCAACTTATCGGCTTGTTCAAAAAGCTCACGCATAAACAGCACTTCTATGCTTTGAAGCAATCGCATAACCTCTGCGCGAGCAGTTGCTTTGTGATGGAACGCAGCCAGCGATTTTAAAAGTGTATGATAAAGTCTATTCTTCGCAATAGAGAGGGCGTCGGTGATGGGAGAGCCTTTGAGAATCTTCAAGAGTTTCTCTTCGTTGTATTGGCTTAATTTTTCCATTGCATCGAAGAGCAAACGGTGTTGACCATCTTCTGCCATGGGCTGTAAGCGGAAATAGCGCTTTTCTGATTTGCTTAAACTCTTGATTAGAACGAAGAGAGCGTCGGATGCAACATTTGCCATGGCGTTTCGATTTAAGGTTGACTACAAGTTCTAATTCTTTTTTGAATAAAAGACCCAGTCTTATTTTTCGGTATTCATTTCAAGAGTTTCGGTCATTCTCTGCGTATTTTTGGCGGAGACCCTTATTTAATGAAGTAGGGCAATACTACAACTAGAAATTCGTTCGAGCATTCGTGAAAAAAAATAGATTTATTCAATTGTTGTTCATCCTTGCGATATGCACTACGCAAAACGCATTGGCTCAATTCAGCACCGGGACGTGGAGAGATCATCTTCCATACGGAAACGTAATTGACGTGTGCTACGACGAAATTAACATGGTGTATGCTGCAACGCCATACGCCGTTGTAAGTTACAATCCAGCAACATTCGAAGTAGAGCGTTGGTCCAAAGTGAACCGCTTGAGTGATGTTGGAATTTCAGCGGTGGAATACGACCCGAACAGCGATGCGGTTATTGTGGGTTATTCAAATGGAAATTTGGATGTGTTGTTGGAAGAAACACAATTCAACTTACCAGACATTCGATTGAGTAACATTGTGGGCGATAAAAAAATCTATGACATTCTTCCCTACAACGGACTGCTGTATTTAAGCACAGGTTTCGGGGTTGTGGTGGTAGACGTTGCTTCACGTGAAGTGCGTTCGACTTATTTCTTGGGTCCGAACGGACAGCAAGAAAAGGTGAATGATGTTCTTGTTTTGAATAACGAGATTTATGCAATCTCGGATTCCACTGTTCGAAAAGCAAATGTGACCAACCCTTTTTTAGCCAACTTTCAAAACTGGAACACGGTTAACGATTGGCCGGGAAGTGGCGCTTATTCAGATGCAACGGAATTTGCTGGAAATCTTTTCGTGCACCGAGTTGAACAGGTAAATGATAAAATTTACCGAAAAGATTTAACCACCGGGGTTTGGAGCGTCTTCTCTGAATTCGGAACCATGCGCTTTGGTAGAATTTGGAATTCAGACACCTACTTGTGTTTAGCGGGTGAATGGGCTGCTATCTGTTACGACGAATTGTTATACTTGGCCTACAACATTTCAGATATAGAAGGACAAACCATTGCGCCGAACTTGGTGATTCGCGACATGCAGAACACGCTTTGGGTGGCAGACAAGCAAAGAGGTATGGTAGGAAAAAAAGGCAACGGTCAAGAACTGTCCATTAAGCCCGATGGTCCTGCCAGTGCGGAAGTGCGAAAATTAAATGCCTACAATCATAACTTGTGGGTCGCACACGGCGGTATCTATCCGTACGGTGGAAATTTGTGGCGCAACGGAAATTACTCAGGTCGAGTGGGCGATCAATGGACAACATACGCTCCTGGACCGGGTAGCAATTCAACCCCCGGAGTTTCAGACATGGTAGATGTCGCTATTGATCCTTTCAACAACAACAGAGTTTTTTACGGTTCGTGGGAAGAAGGACTTATTCAGCGAGCGAGCGATGGAACGTTGACGTATTACAATGTGGAAACGGGCGACAATCCGTTGCAAGGTTCAGGGTTCACGTGGGCGCCAGGATGGACGGGAGTGGGCGGAGTAGCTTTCGATCCGAACGGAGTGTTGTGGTTAACCAATAGCTATTCAACCAAACCCATTCAAGCTGTAGATCGCGAGGGAAATTTCGTAGCTTATTCATGCGCGCCTTATGTGACGAATGATGATTGGTTGAAAGACATTATGCCTACCCGCGAAGGATACATCTGGGCTATTGTAGCCGGAAAAGGAATTGTAGTTCGTGATCCCAATGGAACCGTTTCCAATGTATCTGACGACGATATCACGTTCTTGTCTGAAGCGGAAGGCGCTGGAGGATTGGCGAATAAAGATGTGTATTGTATGATTGAAGATTTGGATGGGGAAGTTTGGGTGGGAACACTTCAAGGACTTTCGGTCTTCTATTCTCAATCGTCATTGTTTTCAGAAGATCCGTTAGACGGAGAACCCATATTCATTACCCAAGACGGAAACGTTCAGAAATTACTCGATACGGAAACCATCACCTGTATTGAAATTGACGGTGGAAATAGAAAATGGGTGGGTACACGAAACAGCGGTGTCTATTTGTTTAGCGACGATGGGCTTCAGGAGATTGAGCACTTTACACAGGAGAACAGTCCACTTCCAACGAATACCATATCAGACATTGCCATTAATCAAGACAACGGTGAAGTTTTCATTGCAACCGAAGAAGGAATGGTTTCGTATTTCTCAACTGCAACGAATTTCGATCAGGAAATGAATAACGTGCGTGTGTTCCCAAATCCAGTGTTACCCGAGTTTGATGGAAACATTACAGTAGACGGATTGGCCTACAACAGCAGTGTTCGCATCACCGATGCAGCCGGAAACGTTGTCTTTCAAGGACAAAGTGAGGGTGGACGTGTTTTCTGGAATGGAAAAACCATAGACGGTCAGCGTCCGGCAACAGGCATGTACTATGTCTATTGCTCGAATCCAGACGGTAAGAAAACAGAAACTTTACAGCTTACGTTTATTCACTAGTCTTACGACTTCATACACGCCTTCACGAATGAAATGAAGAGCGGGTGAGGAGTCATTACAGTACTCTTGTATTCCGGATGGAATTGTGAAGCCACGAAGTACGGATGGTTTTCCAATTCAATAATTTCAACCAATCCACTTTTTGGATTTGTTCCAACTGCTTTGAATCCGGCCTTTTCGAATTTCTCCATGTAATCGTTGTTGAATTCAAAACGATGGCGGTGACGTTCTTCGATATTTATTTTTCCGTACGCTTTTTGTGCTTTCGAACCTTTCTTAAGTGTGCAAGGGTACGAGCCTAAACGCATAGTTCCACCTTTGTTTACTATGCTCTTCTGTTCTTCCATCAAACAGATAACAGGATGCTTGGTATACGCTTTCATCTCTGTACTATGAGCATCTTTCAAACCAAGAACATTACGTGCGAATTCAATCGTAGCTATTTGCATTCCCAAACAAATTCCGAAAAATGGAATGTTGTTTTCACGAACGAATTTGATGGCTTCAATCTTTCCATCAATACCTCTTGATCCAAAACCAGGTGCAACAAGCACACCGTCTAGTCCAGTAAGTTTGGTCTTGACATTTTTGTTGTTCAACCCTTCCGAGTGAATCCATTCAATGTCAACCGCACATTCGAGTGAAGTTCCAGCATGAATGAACGCTTCAGCAATACTCTTGTACGCATCTTTCAATTCAACATATTTTCCAACTAACCCAATACGAACGCGTTTTTTTGGATGCTTTAATTTTTCCAAGAAGTTGCTCCATTTCTTAAGATCTGGTTTCTTCTTCGGAGCCAATCCCAATTTGCGAAGAGCTACCTCATCGAGTTTCTCTTGTTGCATGAGCAACGGCACATCGTAGATGGTATCTGCATCTATGCTCTGAATAACCGCATCTTGAGATACGTTACAGAACTTGGCAATTTTATTTCGAAGGATAGGTGAAAGCTCGTGCTCGGTGCGACAAACTAAGATGTCGGGTTGAACACCATTTTCCAAAAGCATTTTCACGCTGTGTTGGGTGGGCTTTGTTTTCAATTCACCAGCCGCAGCCAAATATGGAACAAGTGTCAAGTGAATGTTAATGCAATCGTCTTCGTATTCCCACATCAATTGACGAACAGACTCCACGTACGGAAGCGATTCAATGTCGCCAACGGTTCCACCAATTTCAGTAATCACCACATCATAGTCATGTGCATTCCCTAAAAGTTGAATGCAACGCTTAATCTCGTCGGTAATGTGCGGAATAATTTGAACGGTCTTTCCCAAGTATTCGCCACGACGTTCTTTGTCGATAACGCTTTGGTAAATGCGACCGGTTGTAATGTTGTTCGCTTGTGAAGTTGGAATGTCTAAGAAGCGCTCGTAGTGCCCCAAATCTAAATCGGTCTCTGCACCGTCTTCGGTTACATAACACTCGCCGTGTTCATACGGATTCAGGGTTCCTGGATCAATATTAATGTAGGGGTCTAGCTTCTGAATGGTTACAGAATAGCCTCTTGCTTGAAGAAGTTTAGCTAAAGATGCTGAGATGATTCCTTTACCCAGTGAACTGGTTACTCCGCCGGTAACGAAGATATATTTGGAACGTTTTGAGGATACCGCTTGCTTTTTTTGCATAACGGGAGACAAAGTTAAGCCATTTGTTAAGTTGGATGCAACTTTACTTTATGGAAACCAATAAAAGTCTTCTTTGCCGCATCCTTGAACCACTTCAGACCAGTTGGTTAGGTCGAGCTGAATTTTTACAACAGCTGCTTTTTTAAACGCATGTTGCATTCCTGTTAGAAATTGAGACAGGTTAGAAACGCCCGGATTGTGTCCAATCAAAACCACATCGTTCCAATCAGCGGGAAGCAGTTCAATCACTTCCAACAAGTCTGAAAGCTCGGCGTTGTATATGTTTTTTTTAAGATGAAGAACGGGTTTGTGACTCTGCGTGGTGCCTAGCGTATGTGCAGTCGAGTATGTGCGCACGGCAGGGCTCACCATCCAATTGGTTGGAAGTTGCCCGAGGTGATTTCCTAAAGCCACGGCTTGAAGGTTTCCGCGTTCGGTGAGTGGTCTGAAGCTATCGGGTTGACCGAAAAGATCTTCCGCTTCAGCGTGACGAATAATGTAAAGTGTTTTCATGATTCGTCTTCGGCGTGAAGAATGTGTAGAATGCGGTGAACTAGCGGAGAGAGCATGACGCCAGCAGTGGTTAAAAACGCAACACCGCTGTAGAGGGCATAGAACGAAGCGAACCATTTACCTGCGTCGTTGGTAATAACGGTTACAGGACCCATGCCGGTAAGAATCATGGAACTGTTGTAAAACGCATCGAGCCAACCCATTGGCCCGGTGTAGTGGTAGCCGACAGTTCCAATGAACAGCGATAATGCAATAAGAAAAATGCTTAGAGAGAAAAAGTAGAGCTGTCGCTTCAAATAAGCCGTGTTAGAAATCACAGGCTTTGTTTTTCTCTCGAAGCGGTGCATCATACGTTGTATTCTCTTCCTTTTACGTTGAGAATTTTGGTGTATTTCTTCAAGCTGCGAAGAACAATGAAAATGATGAAGCCAATGAACAGGGCAGTGTGCCAGAAAGGAGTAAGTATTTCCTTCCAACCGAAATATCCGAAGTGCACGTAGTTCTTCATTGCGTCTAGAAGAGCGAATGAAATGAATACCGCGAAGAATCCGTTGTATTCGCGCTTCAACACATTGCGAAGAGAAAATTCTACCGGAGCAGATTTCCAAGAAGAGAAGCGTGGGAAGAAAGGCGGCGTTCTTTCGGTCCATTTGATGTAGACATCTCCGAATTTATTTCGAAGGAAGAATTCTTCTGCGAACATAATGCGTTCGTAATACAACCAGAAGAGCAGGCAAGAAGTAAGGGTGAACCACCAGTTTCCAACGTACATGATGATACCTAACCACATGAAAAAGTTTCCCAAATAAAGGGGGTGACGAACAATGCTGTAGATACCGGTGTGATTTAACACTTCAGCCACTTGACCTTCTTTTGTGTTTCTACCTGAAGTGCCTTTCGGCGTGTATCCTATTGTTACCACACGAATCAGTTGTCCAAAAAACGAAATACCCAAGCACGTCCAAGCCCATGTTTTATCGAACAGTGGATTGTCGGTATCCATTTCAAACCAAATAACCGAAGCGGCCAATACATACAATACCAACGGAAGAAAGCTGCGCCAACGAAATAGCCAGTTTCCACTTTTGTTCATCTCTTCAATAAGCGCCATAATAAAATTTTATGTCGCGAAAGTACGAATCAACTACGTTGTTTGAACTTCGTAATTGGAATTGCATTGTTATTCTTCCCTTTTCTTCCCCTCTCTTAATTTCTCTTACCTTTTATAGAGACATTCGCGAAGCATTCGTCCGAAGGACATTCGTGCTTGCACATTCGCCTGCGGCATTAAAGCATCTTCAACGACCCCATTCCTCCATCTAAGCCAATCACCTGCCCGGTCATCCATGTGCTTTTGTCGCTTAACAAGAAAGAAATGGCTTCAGCCAAGTCGTTGGGTTGACCAATGCGGCCTAATGGATGACGCTTATTTGAAGCTTCAACTTTTTCTGGGGTGTTGATGAATTTCTCGGCAAGTCCGGTTTGTGTCAACGAAGGAGCAACCACGTTTACGCGAATCTTCGGAGCGAGTTCAGCAGCAAGGCTTTTACCCAATCCTTCCAATGCGCCTTTCGCCATGGCAACGCTTGCGTGGAAGGGCATGCCCAGCTTCACAGCAACCGTGCTGATGAATACGATAGAGGCCGACTCTGATTTTTTCAAATAGGGAAGGGCCAACTGCGTTGCTTTCAAAGCGCCGTATGCATTGATGTTCATGTCGGAAAGAAACACGTCGTGAGAAATGCGATGAGCAGGAAGTAAGTTGATTGTTCCCGGACAATACACCAATCCGTCGAGGACCAATCCTTCAGGAAGGTTTAATGATTCGTCTTCAATGTTCCAAACGAAACTGTTCGGATGAGTAGACGCTACGCGTGAGGTGAAATAAACCGAGTGCCCTTGCGATTCAAGCAGGGCAACAGTTGCAGCACCAACGCCTTTCGCTCCGCCAATAACTAAATAATTCATTACTTGTCGAGGTTAACGTATTTCAAAAATTCATTGCGTGTAGCTTCATTGTTGAAGGCTCCTGAATAAGACGAAGTCACAGTTGCACTGTTGAAGTCCTGCACGCCGCGACTGCTCACACACAGGTGAACCGCGTCGATAAGCACCGCTACATCTTCCGTTTCCATCACACGCTTTAACTCTTCAGCAATTTGAATGGTTAAGCGCTCTTGCACTTGCGGACGTTTCGCGAAGAATTGCACAATGCGATTTAATTTTGAAAGTCCAATTACCTTTCCGTTTGAGATGTAAGCGACATGAGCCTTGCCAATGATCGGAACGAAGTGGTGCTCGCAATTTGAATAGAACGTAATGTTACGCTCCACCAACATTTCCTTGTATTGGTATTTGTTTTCGAATAGTTTAATCGCTGGCTTGTTTTCCGGATTCAACCCCGAAAAAATTTCCTTGATGTACATTTTCGCCACACGGTGGGGCGTACCTTGAAGTGAATCGTCAGTTAAATCAAGCCCCATGATGTTCATGATGTCTCTGAACTTATCTTCAATTTGTGCAATTTTTTCTTCGTCGCTCAATAAGAATGCATCTTCACGCATGGGCGTCTCAATCGTGGTCATCACGTGCTGATCTCCCATTTCATCAATCTGAATAGCTATTAGCTCTTTTTCGGTGTGTGTCATTCTTGGTAATTATAAAGTTTAAACCACTTAAATTGAACTTTGTTCGAATCGATTATATTTGTGCAATACCTAAACCTTGTAATATGTCACTTTGGAGGAAAAAAGATTTAGCCGCGATGCTAGCAGATGCAGAAGGCGGAGAGAAATCGTTAAAGAGAACGTTGGGCGCCTTTCAGTTGGTTGCTCTTGGAGTTGGCGCCATTATCGGTGCTGGATTGTTTGTTAGAACAGCTTCCGCTGCAGCAGAAGCCTCTGGAAATGGTGTAACACTTTCCTTTATTGTAGCTGCAATTGGATGTGCGTTCGCAGGTCTGTGCTACGCCGAATTCGCTGCTATGATTCCTATTTCAGGTAGTGCATATGCTTATTCATTCGTAACCATGGGTGAGTTAGTTGCTTGGATTATTGGATGGGCGCTTGTTATGGAATACGCGCTGGGTGCTGCAACGGTATCTATCGCATGGAGCGAATACTTGAATAATCTCTTTGGGGGAACCATACCTTACGAATGGTGTCACTCGCCGTTTGAAAGTATTAAATACTTAACCGGTGATGCGATAACTCAAGCCACTGCAATGATGCCCGACTTGTCGAAAGCGGTTCACCATGGTAAGTTAATCTTGTCTGCAGAACAGTTAGAGAAGTTGCCAACCTTGGCGGGTGCTGTTCAGACTTCAACAGGTATTATTAATGCTCCGGCATTGTTGATTTTATTCATGTTGACCTTGCTACTTATTAAAGGAACCAAAGAATCTGCTTTCGTAAATGCAATCATTGTATTCTTGAAAGTGGCTATTGTATTGGTGTTCATTGCTATTGGATGGCAGTTCATTAACCCAGACCATTACACACCTTATTTGATCCCAGAAGGAGTAAAAGACCACGAAGGTTTCTTCGATTGGGGATGGGGCGGTGTTCTGGGTGGAGCAGGAATTGTATTCTTCGCCTTCATTGGATTCGATGCGGTTTCGACTGCTGCGCAAGAAGCGAAGAATCCAAAACGCGATATGCCTATCGGAATTTTAGGTTCGTTGGTGGTGTGTACCATTTTGTACATCCTCTTCGGACACGTGCTTACAGGTGTTGCGCCTTGGTCTGACTTCGGTGACCCTGCTTTAGGAAAAGAAGCGTCTGTAACCTATACCATTAGCACCTACATGAAAGGATACGAATGGTTAGCAACAAGCGTGAACGTGGCTATTTTGGCTGGATTCTCGAGTGTAATCTTAGTTATGTTAATGGGACAAAGCCGCGTATTCTACTCGATGAGTAACGACGGATTGTTGCCTAAGGCTTTCGGTGAATTGCATCCGAAATTCAACACACCCTACAAGGCAAACTGGATTTTGTTTGTTTTTGTTGGCTTGTTCGCAGCATTTGTACCTGGCAGTGTAGCGGGTGATTTAACGTCGTTCGGAACCCTGTTCGCGTTCATTTTGGTGAGCGCTGGCGTTTGGATCATGCGTATGAAAAACCCAGAGTTTGTGCGTCCATTCAAAACACCGTTGGTTCCATTGGTTCCAATCTTGGGAATTTTGGTTTGTACAGCAATGATCGCTTCATTGGATGCTCAAACATTGAAAGTTGCTGCGATTTGGATGGCAGTTGGTTTATTGATTTACTTCGGTTATTCAAGAAAGAATTCTCATCTTCATAATAAATAATGAAGAGAATATGTTGAATTGAAAAGAGCAGCTAAGGCTGTTCTTTTTTTTGTTATCAAGAGTATTGGGCATTAAAAAACCCGGAACGTTTTCCGGGTTTTTTAATACCTTAACCTTAACCTTAACTAAAACTGTACTAACGAAAGAATATCGTTATGGTCTTAATAACGCTTAAGATTCAAAAAGGTTGCAATTATTCCGAAAAAAAGTAAATATTCTCTTTCGAACGAATGATAAATCGGTGGTTCTTTGGAAGAGCCAACACTGTGTTTGCCTGCAAATACGGGCGATTTTCGAGTAGTTGTCCAATCTCGTTGTACACTTCAACATCATGTAAAACTAGATCACCCGTGAAGTAAATTCCTTCAGCGATTGCGTGCCAAGACAGAGTTTTTCCTATTTCTTCAACACCAATTAGGACGAACGAACTGTCGTAAATACAGCCGAAGGCATCTTCAATTTCCACATTCGCCACCGTGGAAGCATTCCAATAAAAAATGTTACCGCCTGATCCGTCATCCCAAGTGCAGGTGTATGGTTGGTTCTCTCCTGTGATATCGAGAATCAATTGTGAAGTGATAGTCGATTGATTGATACTCGAGAAAACAGTTGGAGGAGCAATTTCCGTCACAGTGAAAGAAGTGTCAATGAAGCATCCGTTTGGAGTAGTTGCAGAGGAAGTGTACTCTCCAGAGGTTAAGTAATTATCGGGCTGAACTCCGCTCCAAATAAGGTTTCCGGAGCTATTGAGAATAGAGGGGGTGAACAATAGACTATCGTCTTGACAAACAAATTGTGGTGTGTTGAAATGAATTTCCGTGGAATCGATGAGAGCAATGTCAAATGCGACAGTCGTTTGGCAGGTTGAATTGTAGCTGATGTTCAAACTGTAACTCCCCGGGCTTAGGTTCGAGAGCGTTTCATAGGCTAGGGTCTCGCCCATTGGACTTTCCAAATGTATAACTGCAATACCGTCATTCAAACCGAAGCAGGTTGCAGGTGTAATCGTAGTTAAATCATAGGGAGTCAAAGGTTGCTCAGGAGCTTGGGCGCTCAGAGTAATGACATGTCCAAAGCCTGTTCCCACAGTTGCTGAAATTTGAGAAGTGTTGAAAGTTGTGGTCGGCGCAGTGTCGTTGTTAGACCATTGCACAACGGGCCAATTCGTCAAAGAGGCAGTTGCGGGATCGCCCGCACAATGGCCAGCTTCAGTTTGAATGCCCATAAGCGTTTCAGCTTCAGTGAGCAATTGGAATTGATTGGAGTTCAAGTTGTAATAATGATCGATTACACCACTTGGCCAAACTAAAATGAGTGAGTCAATGGTTAACGATTGTCCGAGACCGATGATGATGTTCTGACTGCTCTGGCCAAGATAGTTTCCTGCACTCATGGTATACCCTGAAACCAAGCCTGAATCAAAATAAGCCGTGTACTTGGTTCCGAAGCCGTTGCGATTGCTTAGTCTTCCTTCCAATCGAAATTTAAAATAGTGATTTGTCGTTTGTGAAGTGTTTTTGTAAATGAAATGATTCAACGCATTTGTAAGCTCAGCTACGCTGCCGTTAAATTCTGGAGTCATGACTATGTCGCTTAATCCATCATTGTTAATGTCACCTTTCGCACTTGCGTAATAGCCGAATGTGGAACTTGTGAGACCCTCACTTGAGGTTTCTTCCAAGGTTCCTTGGTTATTCAGATAAAGTTTGTTGTTCAGTATTCCAAGACTTTCTGAACCTCCGCGGGTGCAAATGAAAAGATCGCTCCAAGAGTCGTTGTCTTTGTCAATCCATA
>Ga0315899_10005525_pt1 | contig 13646 bp, 9 predicted proteins | sample LakEriMetagenome_2_FD_203518 | JGI IMG/M metagenome (GOLD analysis project Ga0315899, IMG submission 203518) | Freshwater fungal communities from buoy surface, Lake Erie, Ohio, United States - Buoy 4 MA112 | ecosystem: Environmental > Aquatic > Freshwater > Lake | place: USA: Lake Erie, Ohio...
GGCGGAAGACGATATTCGTTTTAACCTATGACGAGAATGATGGCTTCTTTGACCATGTTCCTCCATTCCAAGCTCCATGCAACGGGACAGGTAAGTCTTCCGCTGGCCTAGATTGTTCGCTTGATTACTTAGATGCCGAACAAGATCGACAATTTAAACCAAAAGCTGCATTACGAAGTAACTCGATCGGTCTGGGATTCCGAGTTCCCATGATCATTGCGTCTCCATGGAGTCGAGGTGGAGCGGTCTGTTCACAAGTCTTCGATCACACTTCGGTGATCCAATTGATGGAGAAGGTTTTTTCGCACCAACTAAGGAATCAGATTCGCGAAACCAATATATCTCCGTGGAGGCGAGCGATCTGTGGCGACTTAAGCTCGGCGTTTCGAAATGCGGTCGATACAACCTCAAGCCAAACAAACATAGCGTCCATGGGTGAGCTTGCCGATGCACTGAAATTTATAAAACGTGACGCTTACCTGGCAGATATTCATCGGTCGCAGTTTAGAAACGTACCTGAATCGTTTACGCCGCTCACAGACGATCAGATCACGGCAATTCGAATCGGCAAAAAGCATCCTGCGATGCCAGCCCAAGAGCAGGGAACACGTCCAGCCTGCCCGGTCCCTTACGAGCTTGCGTGCGATGGTTCGCTCAGTTCTGATCGCACGGCTTTTACAATTGTAATGGAAGCGAAGAAGAATCGATTCGGAGACCGTTCCACTGGAGCACCATTTATTGCATACATTGACACCTTGAGTGGGATGATTGTCAAGCATTTCGCAGTCGAGGCGGGTGGAAGTGTCGAGGATTCTTTTGGTCTAGAACTGTTCCCTGACGGAGTCTATTCGGTTCGCGTCCATGGCCCAAATGGTTTCTATCGCTATTGGACTGGTGACAAAAATGATCCGTCTTTGGAAATGAAAGTTGAAGAGGTTTGCGATCCGGGAAAGAGTTCAACCTGCAAGCTCGGCTTTCGTCTACGAAGCGACCCAAACAGCGATTTGATTGCAGTGCAAGTACATGACAATGCGTATGGTAATCCGAGCCAGGAGATATCACTTTCGTCGCAGCAAGCGGTTCGAAGTGAAATCGACCTCAAAGCAAGCCATCAATGGTACGACCTAACGATAACCGCCCCATCGTATCCGAGGTACAAACGCATCTACGCAGGCCACGTCGAAAACGGAACTTGGACAACAAGCGATCCTCAAATGGCGTAAGCATCGGCTTTTGCACGCACTCTGGCGTTAGCAGGAGAACCTGATTCACCGGGCGGGGTAAGCCCGTCTGAAGCAACAGGTTCCCCGCTATCTATCTAGCGCAAACGGGGCCCTCGCTGGCCACCCTAACCCAGCACTCGTCGCGCGAGCAGTATTGCGTTCACCGCTCAAAAACCTCGCTCTGCGAATTGTGAGCTCTCTGCGATTGGCCGATGCCAAACGCGGTTAAACGATAATGCAAACTATCTGTCCATTTCTCGCATACGATCTAGCCATGCTTGCATCTCAAGCTGCTTGCGATTCGGGTCCCTCCAGAAAGGTCCATCCGTAGCGGACCTGACCACAAAACTTGCCGTCGGCTCTGCGATGCAGGTGTACGCTATCCAAAAGGGAGGACCCGACTCAAGCGGTTTCCATCCGTGCTGCATAGCAAATTCAATCGCGGCGGGAACGATATCACCGCGAATTTGCCCAAAGGGATCAATCATTAACATTGAGCCCTTTCCGCTGATATGCTGAATACTTGCAACGCCTCGCCCGTTATCTCCGCGTGCCCCTTTGCACCAATAGAAGTCGATACCTGCAGCCGTAACTTTTCGTCGATTTCGTTTTGGAAGAGTCATAGTTCCTCACCAGCATGCGGAAATACTTAAGTTCGTAACAGGTTCGGTTACTAGCTTGTATTTAAGATTCAGACTCGCGATTCCCATCAAACGGATCCGGCAATCTCATTAATGGGAACTTCTTGTCGATCTGTCTACCGCCATGAAACAAACCAATGCACACTCCTACCCATAATCCAACCGCACCGAGCATCTCGGATGCCCCGCCTAATTTTCCTGTTCTAGGTTCGTATTCCTCAATAATCAGACCGACAAAACCCCCGAGAAGATAAACTCCAGCTGCCCACCAACAAATTGGTTCGCCAAAAATTCGTTTTCGTTCGTCGCGCCTTGCGATGGCAATGTGGATCACCTTCATCAAGACAAATAAGCAAACCGCTAACAACGCATGAAATCCGATGTCTTTAACTACTTCAGTTCCGTTCTCTATACGAATTGGCATAGGTTAATTCTCGTGTAAGGATAGAGTGCAAGTCTATGAGGAACCGAAACGATCCCCAATGCAAAAGGACTCCTAGCGTCGTCCACTACAAAACCACGGCGGTTGCCGCGACTTCATTGGCCGATGCCAAACGCGGTTAAACGATATGCCCCGAACTATTGATCGCGTTCTGAAAGTTCTTCCCAACGGGCGTAGGCGACCGGTAACTTCCCTTCCAACTCTGATATCCGCTTTTGATCCTTTGTCTGTTTGTCCGCCGGTCCCCGAAAATACTCAGGATTCGACATCTCATCATGGATCCGACCTATCTCCGCTTCCATTTCTTCAATGAGCGAGGGGAGTTTCTCTAACTCCAGCTTCTCTTTGTACGAAAGCTTTTTGCCTGTCTCTTTAACTTCTTCTTTGTTCGATGAAGCATTCGATTTTGAGTCACTCTTCTTCTGACTCGGTTGCGACTCAGGCTTTTTGCGCTGCCTTAACCAATCGTCATATCCGCCTACATACTCTTTGATCGCCCCATTCTCGAATACCAACATGCTTGTCACGCAATTGTTGAGAAACTCTCGATCGTGACTGACCACAATGAGTGTTCCCTCGTAATCCACAACTCGCTCTTCCAATAATTCCAATGTCTCGGAATCCAAATCATTGGTGGGTTCGTCCATGATGAGCAGATTGGCTGGCCTTGCCAACAACTTCGCTAACAACAATCGATTTCTCTGTCCACCCGAAAAGAATCGAATCGGTGAACGGGCTTGTTCAGGCGTAAACAGAAAATCTTGCAAGTAACCGATGATATGCTTCGACTTGCCATTGACCGTGATCGTCGTCTTTCCCTGGCCAACGTTCTCTTCCGCTGTTTGAGTCGGATCGAGCACATCGCGAGTCTGATCAAAGTAGGCGATTTCAAGCTTCGTACCCATCCGCACCGAACCTGTTAACGGTTCCAATTGCCCCAAGATTCCTTTGAGAAGCGTTGATTTACCGATCCCGTTTCGTCCAAGTACCCCAACCTTGTCCCCCCGCATGATGGTGAGATCAAACGGTCTCACAATCGTCTTGCCATCATAACCAAACGATGCACCTTCTAGATGGCAAACGAGGTTGCCACTGCGTTCTCCTGTATCGATTTGCATGCGAACTTCGCCGACTGCTTTAGGTCGCTGGGATCGATTGCGACGCATCTCTTCCAGACGACGTACTCGACCTTCGTTTCGCGTTCTTCGTGCCTTAATACCAGTCCGGATCCAAACCTCTTCCTCAGCTAATTTCTTATCAAACAAAGCTTGCTGCTTTTCTTCGGCTAAGAGGGCTTGTTCCTTGCGTTTGAGAAACGTTTGGTAGTCGCATGCCCAATCAAAAAGACGGCCACGATCGACTTCCAATATCCGAGTTGCCAGACGCGTCAGAAAGGCCCGGTCGTGCGTCACGAAGATAAGTGTCGTCGAGAGGTTCGCGAGGAACCCTTCCAACCAAGTAATCGCGTCGATGTCCAAGTGGTTCGTCGGCTCATCAAGCAGCAAAACATCCGGCTTGCCCGCAATGGCTTTGCCGAGCAAAGTGCGACGCTTTAGCCCGGTCGACAATGACTCGAATTGTCGCTCCCCATCGAGTTCTAATTGAGATAGAGTTTGCTCGAGATACTGATCCCGCTTCCAGTGATTCTCGGGCTGATGAAATTCGTCCGGCAAGCCGCCAAGAATAATCTCGTTGATCGTGCCCGCTATTCCATCGGGGACGTCCTGAGGCAAGATAGCAATATTGGTGTCGGGAGCGAGTTCGATTTGACCAGCCTCTGGTCTTTCCTGACCAGACAACAAACGTAGAAAGGTCGTTTTGCCTGCGCCGTTTCGTCCAAGCAACCCAATCTTTTCACCTGCCTCGATACGGCAATTGACTTCGGATAAAAGTTGCGGGCCGCTGTAGCTCATTGTGAGCTGTTGAATCGTAATCTGTGGCATCTAACTTGTCGTGAGTTCTCGCGAGGGTACTAGCTCTTGGGTTTCCAAATGGTCGATGTTGGCCAATCTAGGTCGTTATTCTCAGGACGACCCTCGACATAAAACCAATTATGAATGGGTTTAAGAATCTCTTGGACTTGTGTGATCAGCTTCTGATCCATTGACTCATCCATCCAAGTAAGCCACTGCTGAATCTCATCCATACGGGCGCTACCGACTAAGCAACTTGCGAACGAAGGATTGGCTAAAGAAAACTGCAAAGCGAGCTTTTCGATGTAGGTGCCTTGGCTACGACAGAAATCGACCGCTTCTTTTGCGACTCGACGGACTTCGTCGGTCGCTTTGTGCCAAGGTGGCAACGGCATATGAGTTAGTAGTCGAGCCGAAAATGGCGCTGCATTGATCAATCCGACGTTATGCTTCTCAGCCAACGTCACCAGCTGCTGCGCCATATCGTTTTGCAAGTTATAGTGATTATAGGTTAAAGCGCAATCAATGGCCCCGGTAGGAATAATGGTCTTAAAAATCTTCATCGGGTAACCGCTTATTCCGATGTATCGCACTTTGCCCTTCTCAACTTGCCGACGCAATGCAGGTAGCGTTTCGTCGACAACTTGATTCAGGTCTCCGTACTCGATGTCGTGGCAGAATACCATGTCGAGGTACTCAACTTGCATGCGCTCCAGCGACAAATCGATGCTCTCAGCAACACGCTTGGCGGAAAAGTCAAAGTGATTGGGGCCATACCGCCCAATCTTGGTACTCAGAATGAGATCTTCTCGTTTGTACTTGGGCAGAATAAAGCCCAAGAGAACTTCGCTCATGGCTCGGCCATAATAGGGAGCAGTGTCGATGTAGTTAAGCCCTGCATCGATTGCCGCATGAGCGCTGCTCAAGGATTGCTGCAAATCTCGTTGACCAAATTCGGCTCCAATCGATGATGCACCGAATCCCAAAATCGGTAACTCTAGATCCGTAGCACCTAGTTTTCGTCGCTTCATAATGACTATTTCTTCGATTTCGCCGTTCTACTTTGCTTTGATCTGTTTGAGAAGTTTTGCATCCTCGGATCGTTTGTAATATTCGTCAAGAGGATAGCAACCCGATGGCAGCCCATTTCTGGGTGCGGTAGTGCATTCCGAAAAGGTACGACAAACCAATTTACGTTCACTTTTCCCACGTAGAATGGCATCTAACAGCTGCTGCGGATAGGACAACACCATTCGACCAATTCCTACCATATCGACTTTGTTCAATCGAATTTGATGCTGCGCAACGTTTGGCAAGAACTCTTGAAGATAGGAATAGCCCGATCCAACGATTACCAACCCAGGATGACTAGCCTTGAGTTCGCTGGCCACCTCGAGATGCCTGGCCACGGAGATGAGCGGATCCTCGTGCGGTTGGTAGCCATCCGACGGTGGATAAGATGCGGGACGCAGAATGTGGGGCGTGTAATAAGGACTACCTGCGGAAACATTCACGAGAGAAACATCATGCGTCTCTAACAAGCTCAATAACTGATGCGGTTCGGCGAGATCCCTCTCCAGCGGATTTTCCGGGTTCAGTCCGAACCCGTATCGATAAGGTAGATAATCCGCATAGGGAGTTGGCATTCCTTGTCCGGTCTTGCCCGGCTCGGCGGTTTTCGGATCGGGTTGATATGGCACAAAATCGTAAGCACTTAAACGAACGCCGATTATCAACTCGGGAGCGACTCGCCTTATCTCATTAATGATCTCGAGAAGAAGTCTCGTTCGATTTTCGAAGCTTCCTCCAAAAGGCCCCGGCCTAGTATGAGCGCTTAAAAATTCATGCAAAAGATAGCCGTGGCAACACTTAACATCAACAAAATCTGCTCCTGCTTGATGAGCCAAAACAGCTGCACGACCGTAGTCCGCGATTAGCCCTCGCAACTCCTCGTCGCTCCAAACGTTTGCATCCGAATCCACATCGAATTTTTTGTCGAGCAACGGATGGCGATAGGCCACGCGCGGCTCCCAACGTTTCTTGTCATTGGGACGACAAAACCGGCCCGAGTGAGTCAACTGAAATCCCACAACGAGGTCATCCGAGTTGCCCATAACACTTGTGTGCGATTGAACGAGCTCTTGTTTTAAACGAGCGATATCACCGACGTTTTTTTCGTTTAAAATCAGTTGGTTTGGGTTAGCTCTGCCGTCGGGACGGACTGCCATCGCTTCACCACCCCAAATCAGTTTAGCGCCGCTTTCGCCAAATCGCTGCCAACGGCGAATCATTGGGGGAGTCACTCCACCTGTCGTTGTGCCATCCCAACCTTCCATAGGCTGAATCGCAAACCGATTGCCGATGATTCGCTTCTCACCCCTCCAGGAAAAGGTGATGGGTTGCAGAAGGGGATTCCCATCTGCGGGGAGGAGATCGTCGTCTATTCCGATTTCGAGTCCCAATGATTGAGTATGCGATCGAAAACCTGCGACTCCGCTAAGAGAGGTGAGCTTGGTAAGATGATAGGTCATAGTGAAAAAATCGAAAGCGACTGGCTGAGTTGGTTTATTGCTAGTAATAGACCAGTAAAGCGGTGATCCTAAAAGACGGAATTCGGAGACGGATAAGTTCTCATGTTGCCGAAACAGCGGATCATGGACCGCTAAAAGAGCTCAGCCGCATGCAGGGGCCTCAGATTAAGTTTCCGTTAGGACCAATTGTATCGATTGTATGAGCCATACGCGGAACATGCCTCAAAAATCAGCCACATCGATAATGCGGTTATTCAGAGTGTGCCGATTTGACAACCTGAGAGTAAGGCTTTTCCTTCACTCCCGCTTGCTTGAGAGAACAAATGGACCCACGAGAAGCTTTCCTACTTCAAGAAATCGAATCCGCATCCCCTGCGAAGCTCCGTTTTCTTCTCCTCCAAAAGGCACGTGGACTGTGCTTAGTGGTCAGCGACCTCTGGAAAGAAAACCGTCATAACGAAGCGGAACAATGGGTGATTCGGATACAAGATATCGTTACTGAGCTTCTGTCGGGCGTAGTTGACCCTCAGCACGAACTAGCGCGGATCACCTCCGATCTATACGTGTTCCTATCCAAGCTGGTTGTGGCTGTGATGATCGAACGGGATGCGGAAGCCCTACAGAACGTGACAGAGATACTCGAGATCGAAATGGAAACTTGGGCGATGTTCGTACGCCAAGAAAGCGTTGAACGAGGTGCCCCTCCCGCCCCAAAGTTTATGTCTAGCTCCGAAAGCTCACCAGCCGAGACGTCGCTGAATTTCGAAGCATAGTTAGACCGGTCCGCGTTGCTCAGAACGACCACTTCGCATCGCGTTACCTCATCTCGTTTTACCGCATGCCCGGCGGGTTGCGTTGACCGCTCTAACTCAGCACTCACCACGTGAGTCAAGTCACGCCCCCCCCCGGTGAATACTCTTGATCTCCTGCTGGGAATGCTCGACACGGTGATGCGACCGCGGTTAAACTAGCGTCTGGCCGCACTTATGGTTCTGCATCTTGCCCATCGAGGCTCTGTTCTAGCTATACTGTTTAGGTATGTGGCGTGATCCAAGCGTTTCTATCGCCGCTTTCCCTCCTACTTTTTCTCCTACCTAAACCTTCCCTCCATGACCTCTCCCCAGGTTACCGTTCGGGCAATCCGCCTGACAACCTTGTTGTTTGGACTGCTGTGCTTCACATCACCAACTCTTTCGTTGGCACAACCCCAAGCTATCTCGGTCGATGCTATTTACCCATCAATCATTCAGCGTGGAACCTCGCAAGACATTCAAGCGATCGGGATCAACACGCAGGATGTCGACCAACTTCAATTTAATCATCCCGGCATTCGTGCGGAGCTACTCATGGATCCGCCTCTCCCGTTTGACGATGTCCCTCAGAAACGATTCGGACATTTCCGTGTTCATGTAGCGCAAGATGTCCCGACTGGCATCTATCAAGCAATCGCTATCGGAAGGTACGGCAGTGCCAACCCTCGGCCCATCTTTGTTTGCCAAGAACCAGTCGAACTTTTGCCCGCTCCGACTCCTGAGCCGTTCGAGTTAAAAGAAGGGACTATATACCTTGGCCAAACACTAGCCTTGAACAAACAAAAGTTTCGAATTCCCAAGCCCCTCGCTTTGGAGCAACCACAGGCTCAAATCCTCGCCTCTACCCGAACCATTGACTCCCCTGCGTTGGTTAAGGTCACTTTAAAGGCTTCTGAGCAAAGAACTATTGCCTCTTCAAGAAGCATTGGTACGCTCCCTGCGAAGATATCCTTAGCAGCTCTTTCCAGCGAATCACTTAATTCGGCAAATGAACTAACTCTTGAAATCCACGATGAACTCTATCGAGGGGGGCAGCCATTCAACTATCTTCTCACCGTGAGTAAAAACCCAAATGTCGATATCGTATCCCCGAGCTTAATCAAACCCGCCTCAGCCGCTCTCGCCAAGGATTTATCGGTTCTGCCGTTGGTTGATGCGACTCCGATGTTATCTAACAATCCAGCATTGGTCGAAGTCTCATCTCCCGCGGAAATTAAATTTCCTTCCGGAAAATCGTTCATCGTCAAAGCAACAGCAACCGTCGGGACTCCCCTCGAATGCCAAGTGATATCGAACGCCATAGGCCAACCGACCGATTATAGAATTGTCGCATTCCAGTCCCAAAAGGATGGGAAACTCGAAGGGCAATTGCAGGTCATCGAGGACTCTACACCCATAGGATCCAAGGGAATTGGTATTGGAAGTCTCGATCCTCACGCGATCATAAACATACCGGAATCGACAGGTGGAACGGTGTATCTACTTGTGCAAAATCTACAGACGCGTGTCGATGCAACCGACCAAATGGCCACGTTGCGAATTGCTCCACCGCAAGCCCGATTTCATTGCATCGCGCACTTGGGAGCGTGGACGAACAATCCTCAGCAATCTCGTGGAAGTGGTTCTTACTTGCAACGCAGCGGAACATTTCCGATCCATGTGATTGCAAACCGCCAAAGTGGATTTTCCGGTCCGATATCATTACGGGTCGAGGGACTTCCCGAGGGCGTGACCGCTCCGTCTGTTGTGATTCAACCATCACAGAACGAGATCGATGTGCTTCTTAATGCTGGCGAGCAAGCGGCGGCTTGGAATGGCCCGCTTCGCGTAATCGCAAGTGGCAAATTGGGAGAGCAATCAATGGAACATACAGTTCCCTTCGCGACCGTGTGGCAAAACCCATCGGCCGAACGTGGTCCAATTCAATCCAGACTCTGCGATGAGCTATGGCTAAGCGTCAAAGAAGAGTTGGCACCCATTTCGATCCGACCTGCACAAGCAGACATCGTAAAAATCAAAGCGGGCGAAAAGACAGTCCTGCCACTGACCGTTACTCGCAGAACTGGAGGCGAAGCGAAAGCGATTATGCGACCTCAGAATCTCCCTCCCAAGGTAACACTTACGGAATGGGAAGTCGCTCCTAACGCAGCAACCACCGAGCGAGAAATCGTTACCGCCGCTGACACGCCTCCCGGAACATATTCCATCTGCTTCCTTGCCGAGATGGCGTGGAAGATGCCGCTTCATCCTGAGAGTTTAACACGGCATACCGAGTATCGAGATCGACTGGTCGCCAAACTACCTACGTTCGAAACCAGCCCGGATAAACCTGCGTTAGAGGCAGCCATAGCTGCAGCGAATGCAAGAATAGAAGCACTATCGAAGGAAACGGCACCACGTGATTATGGAACCCATTTCTACACAGGGCAATTCACGTTAGTTGTGGAGTGACTCAAGTGGTTGAGTCGCGAAATATAGTACCGATTACTTGGGTCCAAATGTGGCCAGGTAGCGACCAGCCTTTTCGCCCCAAACGAGTCGATCAGAAAAGATAAGAGAGGGCGTCTGGGAATCGATTACCGCTAGCCGGTTTACAAGCTGCAAAAGCCCGGACGCGTCTGGCGGGACACTTCCAACGACCACACGTCCATCGCTCGAAATCGACTCTGTCTCCGATTTGTTCAATCGATCACACAGCATCAAGATGGGCGTGCGCGACGTTACGGGAACGGCTCGTAATCGTTGAACTAGTTGCGCCAAACTTACTTCAAAAACACTCGAGACAATAAAGATCTTGTCTGGAGCGATTCCTTGTTTGGCAGCGGAGATGACTTCTGTAGCAGAGCCGTACTCGACAACCGAATAGTTCTGAGCATCGAGAAGAGCTTTGGTATGGCTTCGCAACGAAGAACTGCTGCCAACAACAAATGCAACGGGCTTAGACTTCGCGGCCACGAGTTCTCTCGCAACACGATCAAGCTTGCTTCGACCATTCAGACTGGTTCTCGCAATATCCTCTGGCAAGCTAGACATGTAGTCCATCAGAAGAGATGCAGAACGATAACGCACAACTCGAAATCCGGAATCCAAAGAACGAACCAATCGTTCCTTAACGTCGGAGGACATAGGAACTAAAAACCGCTTGAACTCTTCTAGAATTGTGGACTGGGCATTCCCTAAATCGTTTTCTTCGGCAACGTCGAACGCGAAACAAAAAAAGGACTCACCTTCTTTAAATCGAGAAATCAGATTCTGCAGCTCCAAATACGATTGCTGAGTCGACAACGACTCGGCTAGGACTGCATACGCCAATGCACTGTCACGGTTAGCAGACTTTGCAGAGCGAAGCACCGAACTAGCATAGGATTGCAGCCTTTGAAAAATCACCTCGGCAGGCCGCCCGTCAACAAGCTGTAGCGAGCGTCCATCTTCAGCCAATTTCCATTGTAGGCCGACAGCAGCATCGTTATCGAATCTGATGCGGCGATGAAGAGCCAAAGTGCTCTTTAAATCCTCAATAGATTGCTTCAGTATCGAGTCCTCAGATGTTTTGCTCGAGACACTCCATGCTTTGCGAAGCGGCGTCCAAGATTCATCGGAAGGATCTGCGGCATTTATTACAGAAGCGAGTGGTACAAGATACTTGGGGTCTCGGGAACCGTATGCCAATACAGCAAGGTTAAGCTGCGCATCAGGATGAGTCGTTCGAATCGCTTCGCTCCACGCTTCCCATGCGGGACGGTCCATTTTCGATAGAGCTTCACACATAATAGGTGTCGGCAACTCGGCACCAGCAGCCATGACATTTGCGAGGAACTCTTGAATGCCTGGACGTCCTGCGGATGCTATTCCTCGATAACCTGCTAGTCGCGTTGCGTTATCGAGACTTCTCATTTGATTCGCGTATTCGGCCAAAGTGGCCGGATTCATCCTGGCACCACTAGCCAACTCGACGATTTTCTTCGCAAGCTCCTTGCCAGATGGACTGATTTCAATCGCTTCGGTCTCGGCAAGAATGGTAAAGGTCCTAGGTCCCGCCGAATCTACCAAAGCAACAGCGGTCGGCTCATCGAGTTGTAACTTTTCAATCGATCGCAACCACCGACTAACTTCATCGAGTCGATTGATTCGCACCATCAATTTGATCGCTTTGCCAAGCTGCTGAGGAGTTGACGGCGGATCGATTAACAATGATTTAACTACGGGATCTGCCTCGTTGAAAATCGCAGTTCGAAGCGATCTCTCAGATTGGAGCAAGTCATTATCCACAACAGGAGTATTCGCAGCCCCGGCATTCCCTCCAAAGATGTCTTCATCCTGTGAAAACAGACGCTCCGCGCCTTGCCCAAACAGGCAAGTAATTGCGGCTAACGACAATAGCTTTTTCCCTAACAATTCCATGGATGACGCACGAGATGCAATGGGGAAACATGAGGGGCGACTTGCTGCCAAAACCCAAGTGTAACTCGGTGAATTGCGATTAGTTCCTTTTACTTTACCCAAATCCCCTAGATTATTGCCAGCATTTCCAAAAACCCGTAAAAATCGGCGCCTCGTTCTAAAATTCTTCTTGCCACTATCTATCACACAGATATCTTAGTGATATCACTTTGCTATACAAACGAGGTAAACGAGATGAAAGAATCAACTTTAGAAAAACTAATCACACCATCGATTGGCTGGGGGATGCTCGGAGGTTTCCTGGTGGGCAGCTTGCTCACCGTGGCTCTATTTGTTGGCGGGGTAACGCTAGCCTCAGACTCGAACATTGCAGGACCTGTTTTAATTGTTCTAGCAATTGGCCTCGCGGTTACCTGCTTCACGAGCGCATTTGGATTCATTGCAATCCAACCCAACGAAGCCCGCGTCCTGCTTCTGTTTGGCAACTACATAGGCACAGTCAAGGAATCGGGTTTCTACTGGGTCAACCCTTTCTACTCGAAGAAAAAGGTATCGCTGCGCATTCGCAACTTCGAAACAGGATCCACAACTCTAGGCGAAAAGAAAAACGAAGCTGGAGCGATCATTCAAGCGAAAACGCGAACATCGGGTAGACCTTCGAAAGTCAACGACCGGGACGGTAACCCAATCGACATCACAGCAGTCGTCGTATGGAAAGTGGTCAATACGGCAGAGGCAATGTTCGAAGTGGACGACTACGAAGACTACGTAAGTGTTCAAAGCGAAGCGGCCTTGCGAGTCCTCGCCTCTCGACACCCCTACGATAGCCACGATCATGAGATATCACTGCGTGGCAGCCCTGAAGAAGTCAGCGAGCACCTTAAGACTGACATACAGGACCGTCTCGACAAAGCTGGCGTCGAAGTCGTCGAAGCTCGAATTAGCCACCTGGCGTACGCACCGGAGATTGCAGCGGCTATGCTGCAAAGACAACAAGCAACCGCGATTATCGCTGCACGCTCAAAGATCGTCGAAGGAGCCGTTGGGATGGTGAAAATGGCCCTCGAGCACCTGAAAGAGGACAACATTGTCGACCTCGACGACGAACGCAAGGCAGCCATGGTTTCCAACTTGTTAGTGGTCTTGTGCTCCGACCGACACGCCCAGCCAGTTGTCAACACAGGATCGCTTTACAACTAACCATCTAAACAAGTCAGTGCACCTAACCCATCGGGTTAGGTGCCTATTCCCAACTAAACCTTCCTTCAACGGACTTGTCCATTTATCAGCCGCAGGGCGCTAGCCCACGGTTTTATCAGCCGCAGGGCGCTAGCCCGCGGTTCAATCAGCCGCAGGGCGCTAGCCCGCGGTTCAATCAGCCGCAGGGCGCTAGCCCACGGTTCAATCAGCCGCAGGGCGCTAGCCCGCGGTTCAATCAGCCGCAGGGCGCTAGCCCACGGTTTTTGACCCTCAACCTGCTACCTGCCTGCCCGCAACCCATTCCAACATAAAACCCAATCAAAACCTGGGTAGTATTATGGCCAAACGCGACTCCTTTCTTCTTCGACTTTCGCCCGAAGTCTTAGATTCAATACGACGCTGGGCAGATGACGAGCTACGAAGCGCCAATGCACAAATCGAAATGATTCTTACTCGTGCGCTACGTGACGCAGGCCGACTTCC
>Ga0315899_10005528_pt1 | contig 13642 bp, 13 predicted proteins | sample LakEriMetagenome_2_FD_203518 | JGI IMG/M metagenome (GOLD analysis project Ga0315899, IMG submission 203518) | Freshwater fungal communities from buoy surface, Lake Erie, Ohio, United States - Buoy 4 MA112 | ecosystem: Environmental > Aquatic > Freshwater > Lake | place: USA: Lake Erie, Ohio...
TTTATTTTTTCTTTATTATTCATTATGAAATACGTTGTACTTGTTCATTTAACAGCTCATAGACCTGATTGGTTTCTGGACAGGAGGCTCGGTTGTTTTCATCAAACTGCAAGCGATGTCCATATTCACTGACCCAACCAATTTGTCGGCCGGGATTTCCAACAATTAATGCGTAGGGTTTAACGGATTTTGTTATTACCGTTCCTGCGCCGATTAAGGAAAAAGCGCCAATTTCATTACCACACACCACGGTGGCATTGGCTCCTATACTCGCGCCCTTTCTTACAAATGTTTGAGCATATTGATCTTTTCGTATCACGTGGCTTCGTGGATTAATCACATTGGTGAATACCATAGAAGGACCAAGGAACACATCGTCTTCGCAAATCACTCCCGTGTAGATGGATACGTTATTCTGAACTTTAACATTATTCCCAAGGACCACCCCAGGAGAAACCACTACATTTTGCCCAATATTACACCCTTCACCAAGACGTGAATCCGGCATAATATGAGAGAAATGCCAAATTTTAACCCCTTTACCAATGTGGCAACCGGGATCAACTACAGCAGTATCGTGTACAAAATAATCCATTATTTCTGTATGTAATCGTCAAAATTCTTGTGCTCCATCGCATAAAGCTCCTCTGAACTCAGGCCTTTAAAATATTCATAGGTTAAGGCCAATCCTTCTGCCCTGCCTACTTTCGGCTTCCAACCCAATAAGGATGTAGCCAGTGAAATATCTGGTCTTCGCTGTTTGGGATCATCTACAGGTAAAGATTCAAAAATAATCTTTTGATGGGTTTTCGTCAACTGTACAATTTCCTCTGCAAAATCTAAAATGGTAATCTCGTCTGGATTTCCAAGATTCATAGGCTGGGCATAGTCACTCATTAACAAGCGATAAATGCCTTCAACCAAATCATCCACATAACAAAAGGAACGTGTTTGGGAACCGTCGCCAAAGACCGTAAGATCTTCGCCTCGTAAGGCTTGACCGATGAATGCAGGTAAAACACGTCCGTCATTTAATCTCATTCTAGGACCGTACGTATTGAAAATCCGGGCGATTCGGGTCTCAAGGCCATGAAAGGTATGATAGGCCATTGTCATCGCTTCCTGAAAACGTTTTGCTTCATCGTATACCCCTCTAGGTCCTACCGGATTTACATTCCCCCAATACGATTCAGTTTGGGGATGAACCTCGGGGTCTCCGTACACTTCGGAAGTAGAAGCAATCAGAATGCGTGCATTTTTTTCTTTAGCTAAGCCCAAACAATGGTGAACCCCTAGGGATCCAACTTTGAGGGTTTGAATAGGTATTTTTAAATAATCGATCGGACTTGCCGGAGAGGCAAAATGGAGGATATAATGCAATTCACCTGGGACATGAATAAATTTAGAAACATCTTGTCGATAGAATTCAAAGGATTCCAGGGGCAACAGATGTTCGATGTTCGCCATTCGACCCGTGATTAAATTATCCATTCCGATCACATGAAATCCTTCACGTATGAAACGATCACACAAATGTGAGCCTAAAAACCCAGCTGCTCCGGTAATTAAAATTCGCTGCTTCGTATTCATCTTCCAATGCTAAAATAATCAAACCCTTGCTCGCGAACCTCTTCCGGTTCAAAGATATTTCGACCATCAAAAATCACGTGTTGTTTCATGGCCTTAAACATGGTAGAAAACGCTGGGCTTCTAAACACCGACCACTCTGTACAAATCACTAATCCATCCGTTTGGTCTAAGGCCTCGTACGCATTCTTTGCATAGCTTATCCGCGCCCCGAACACCGATTTTACATTCTCCATGGCTTCTGGGTCATACACAACCAAGGTTGCGCCGGCATCCAAGAGTGCTTGAATTAAATACAAGGCCGGTGCCTCGCGAATATCATCGGTATCTGGCTTAAAACTCAGGCCCCATATCGCAAACTTTTTATTCGTGAGGTCTTGATGAAAATACGTTTTTATTTTCGGTAATAAGATGGTCTTTTGCTTGTCATTCACGCGCATGACGGCATCTAACAGCTGAAACTGAAAGCCTTCCATCTCCCCGCTGTGATGCAAGGCCTGAACATCTTTAGGAAAGCAGGAACCGCCATAGCCCATTCCTGGAAATAAAAACCGTTTCCCAATGCGTTCATCTGCTCCCATCCCTAAGCGTACCGCATCCACATTTGCCCCTACCCGTTCACAAAAATTGGCAATTTCATTCATGAATGTAATTTTTGTAGCTAAGAAGGCATTCGATGCGTACTTTGTAAGTTCTGCAGATTTCTCATCCATTACGAGAATGGGATTTCCTTGACGAACAAAGGGCTTATACAAAGATTCCATCACTTGTACGGCGCGTTCATCTGAGGCGCCAATCACAATGCGGTCCGGCTTCATAAAATCACTCACCGCAAACCCCTCGCGTAAAAATTCTGGATTCGAAACCACACTAAATTCTGTGCGGGCGTGTTTAGCAATACGCTCCCGTACTAAATCTGCTGTTCCTACGGGAACCGTACTTTTATCCACAATTACCACGTATTGGTTTAGCAGCGGACCAAGCTCATCGGCAACATTCAAAATAAAGGTTAAATCTGCTTGACCGTCAGCACCGGGAGGTGTGGGTAATGCTAAAAAAATGAGGGCGGCATCTGCTATTCCATCCACCAAACTCGACGTAAAATGCAAGCGGCCTTCATTCAAATTACGTTCGATTAATACCGATAGGTTTGGCTCATAAATCGGTGTTATGCCTCGTTTTAAGGTGGCTATTTTAGCTTCATCGATGTCTACACACGTAACGAAATTACCTGTTTCCGCAAGACAAGTTCCAGTAACGAGGCCAACGTACCCTGTTCCAATAACCGCTATGTTCATAGTTGGTTAAAAAAAGTGTGAACCGTGGAGACAATGTAATCGCGCTGATCATTTCTCATTTCGGTATGCATGGGTAAACTAATTACGCGTTCTGTAAGGTAGTCGGTAACCGGTAAGTCTTTGGAATCGCTGCCGAAGGCACTAAACATGAGTTGGCGATGTGCGGGTACCGGATAGTATATCATGCTGGGAATGTCTCGTTCGGCCAAATATTCATGCAGTCGATCCCTAAGCTCAGGATTTACCTGCAAGGTATACTGATGATACACGTGTGTCGAATAGGGTTTTCTCACCGGGATTGTTATCCCCGGAATGGATTGAAATGCGGAATCGTAGTGTGCTGCGAGGTGTTGTCGCGCATCATTATATGAATCGAGGTGCTGTAATTTTATGCGTAATACGGCGGCCTGCACGGAATCTAACCGAGAATTACATCCAACTCGGTCATGGTAATATCGTTTACTTTGACCATGATTAGCAATCATCCGAAGCGTTGACGCCAATTCATCGTCATTGGTCATGATGGCTCCGCCATCTCCAAAACAGCCCAGATTTTTACTCGGGAAAAACGACGTGCAGCCCACGTGTCCGATTGTCCCGGTTTTTGCTACATCCCCGGAGGAAAAATAATAGTCACAGCCAATGGCTTGGGCGTTATCTTCTATAACATACAGGTTATGGGCGTTGGCTATGCGCATGATCTCCTCCATGTTTGCTGCCTGACCATAAAGGTGAACAGGAACGATTGCTTTGGTTTTGGAGGTGATGGCATTTGCAAGGGAGGCGGGGTCCATACAGAAGGTTTCTGCATCCACCTCAACAAATACGGGCGTGAGCCCCAACAAGGCAATGACCTCGGTAGTTGCAATGTAGGTAAAGGAGGGCGTTATGACTTCATCGCCAGGCTGCAAGCCAAGGCCCATCATGGCAATTTGAAGGGCGTCTGTTCCGTTGGCACAAGGAATTACATGCTTTACACCGAGGTACTCCGACAACTCTTCTTGAAATGTTGCCACCTCTGGGCCGTTAATAAATTGTGCTTTGGTAATGACGGATTGAATTGCGGCATCTACTGAGGGTTTAATGCGCTCATACTGAGCCATCAAATCAACCATTTGAATTTTATTCATTCACTTTGTTTTGAACCACAAAAGTAGGTAAAATCATCGGTTAACATAGCCTACTAAGCACAGTAATCCTTAATAAAACCGAAGATAATTACCTATCTTTGCTTCATGTGGAAAAGAATACTCCCCATCTTATTTATAGCACATTTCGCCAACGGACAAGTAACGCCTGCCGATACAGCCGCTGAAGAACGAGTATTAGTAAGTATTCACTATGCTACCGGTTGGACCGGTGGGGACATGGTGAATCGTTACGGGTACTTAAATCTAGTTGGTTTTAGCGGTGGATATAAATTTCGAAACAATTGGTTTGTTCAGGGTGATGCTAATTTCATGTTCGGAAGCCAGGTTAAAATACCCGCCTTGTTAGATGGGCTAAAAGATTCATTCGGAAACATTACCGATGTAAATGGCGACCCGGCAACCGTGAGTATATTGGCAAGGGGCGTATCGGTGAATGCCCAAATGGGCAAATTAATCCCATGGAACAAACGGAATCAAAATTCAGGGATTATGGTGCATGTTGGGGCTGGTTACCTCAATCACCGCATTCGCATCGAAACTCAAACGCAAGTTGTTCCTTTAATTGAATTAGATTACAAAAAAGGCTATGATCGCCTGACCACAGGAATAAGTGCTACCCAGTTTTTAGGCTATTCTTACATGCCAAGAAACGGATTTTATAATTTCTATGGGGGCATCTACGCAATAGAAGGCTTTACAAAAAACCGCCGAACCATCTTTTTTGACGAGCCCTCAGTACCTGTTTCCACCAAAACTCGTTTGGATGTAATTGTCGGACTAAAAATAGGGTGGTATATTCCGTTCTATTCCACGCAAAAAGACTATTATATCGAATATTGATGCGCAGTTTATACGATTTTTCTATTTTTTTATTTGGGTTCGGAATCTTCATTGCGCGCCTCTTTAACGCCAAAGCAAAGCAACGTTATCAAACTAGGAACACATGGAAATCCGAACTTCCTGAGGGGCCGTACGACCTTTGGATGCACTGTGCGTCGCTCGGAGAATTCGATCAAGGACTGCCTCTGCTTTGGGAGTATAAATCCACCTATCCAAACGCCAAAATTCTGGTTACCTTTTTCTCCCCATCAGGATTAAATCATTACCAAAAACGTCATCACTGTGTAGATCACGCGTGCCTAATCCCACTCGATCACCGCAAGAATGTGGCGCCGTTTTTGAATCACGTACAGCCCAAAAATGTGGTCTTTGTAAAATATGAATTTTGGTTGAATTTTATTTTTGGAATCTCCAAAAGGCACATCCCTCTTTTTAGTATCTCAACCCTTCTTCGTAAAAAACAGTTTATCTTCAATCCCCTTGGAGGAATTATTAGGAAGGGATTAACCCGATTCGATCATTTTTATGTACAAAATGAGGCCACGAAGTTACTGTTATCACAGATTGGTATACCACAGGTTACGGTAAGTGGGGATACTCGGTATGACCATGTACTGCAGCAACAAAAAAACACCTTAGAAAACCAACATACTGCTCCCGAATTAATCACCTTACAGAAATACTGTCGCGGTAAACGTGTATTCATCCTTGGCAGCAGCTGGTTGGTTGAAGAGGAAATGGTGCATGCCGTTCACAGTTATATTCCACTTGACCTTACGATTATTGCGCCCCACGACATTTCAGAGAAACACTTGTATGAAATCGAAGCTATGTTTGGGGATGAGTGTATTCGCTTGAGTGAGATTGAAACCCTTACTCGTGAATCCGTGATTCTTATTGATTGCATTGGATTGTTGCACCAACTTTACCAGTTGGGGAATATTGCTTTTATTGGCGGGGGCTATACTGGAAAATTACACAACATTTTAGAACCCGCAGTTTATGGTCTTCCTGTAATTTTTGGACCGAAACACCATAAGTTCCCAGAGGCCAGTGAGTTTGTAGCGAAAGGGCTTGCCGTGGAAGTTTTGACCGCTGAAGAATTGCTCGAGAAGATTCAATCATTGCTGCAAAATGAGGAAGAAACAACGCGTAAAATCAAAGAATTTGTGCACGAAAAATCAGGAGCCACAACACGCATAAGCAGTCACTTATTTAGTAAGCTCGCTCATTCCGATTTTCCTTCCAATTAATAAAGGATTTATTCACTACTTTATTTCCCCCTGGAGTGGGATAATCCCCAGTAAAATACCAGTCGCCTGTATGCCCTGGACAGGCTTTGTGAAGGTTGTCAACGGTTTGAAAAACAATCTTCACTTCTGAGTTCACTTCTTTTGGACGCAACAACAAGGCAATTCTGTCGGAGATTTCCTCATCAGTAAAGGGCTCATAAATACGTTTAACCTCATTCTTTACGGCTTCCTTTGGAATCAACAATTGGTCTAAACAAGCCTGATAAACTTCTTCAATGATATGTTCTAAATTGCGTTCTTTGAGTAACGAAATTGCTGCCTCAAAGGCAATGAAATCTCCCATCTTCGCCATATCGATTCCGTAACAATCTGGATATCGAATTTGGGGAGCCGAAGAGATAATAATTATACGTTTGGGTTCTAGGCGACTCAGCATCCGCAAAATGCTCTTTTTTAAGGTTGTACCACGAACGATACTATCATCAATTACTGCAATATTATCGATGTGGGGTACAATACAGCCGTAGGTAATGTCATACACATGGGTAACCAAATCATCACGAGAATTATCTTGGGTAATAAAGGTCCTCAGTTTGGCATCTTTAATGGCAATTTTCTCAATCCGAGCTCTCCCTTCAATAATTTTTGTGATGGCATCGGAACTGGGATTCGGACCCAATTCCAAAATGGCATTTGCTTTTTCAAGGTTATGAAAATCCTCCACTCCCTTCATCATGCCATAGAAAGAAACCTCTGCGGTATTAGGAATGAATGAAAACACGGTGTTTTCGATATCCCCAACGATGGCGTCCATTACTTGTGGGACAATATTCCGTCCTAGGTTTTTGCGCTCTTTATAAATATCCGCATCGGAACCCCTGGAAAAATAGATCCGTTCAAAGGAACACTTTTTAAGGGTAAGCTGGGGTAAAATCTGTTTTTCCGACACCTCTCCTTCTTTCGGAATAAGCAAGGCACAACCCGGCTCCAATTCTTTGACCTGATGTTCTTTTAAATTGAAAACCGTCTGAATCACCGGTCGTTCGGAGGCCACTACAACCACCTCCTCATCTTCATAATAAAATGCTGGACGAATACCTGCTGGATCTCGCAGTACAAAGGCATCACCATGACCAATTAACCCTGCCATGGCATACCCTCCGTCCCATTTATTTGAAGATTTTTGAAGCACAGAAACTAAATCTAAATGCTCCCCTATCTTGGTTGAAATCTCGGGTTTTGAAAACCCTTCGGATTTAAACTTGGCATACAATCGATCATTTTCTACATCGATAAAATGCCCGATTTTCTCCAAAACGGTAACCGTGTCTGACTTCTCTTTTGGATGTTGACCAATTGCCAATAAGGAATCAAACAATTCATCCACATTTGTTAAATTGAAATTCCCAGCGAGCACCAAATTCCGAGTCATCCAGTTGTTTTGACGTAAGAAGGGATGACAACTCTCAATCGAATTTCTCCCAAAAGTACCATAGCGCAAGTGACCTAAAAAAACCTCTCCTGTGAATCCAGCATGCTTTTTTAAATAGGCAACATCTTTTAATTTTTCTGGGGACTCCGAAGCAAGTTGGTTAAACTTAGCGCCAATTTGGCCGAACAAATCTTGAATGGGATTGGTATCAATAGAGCGTGCCCGGCTGATGTAACGTTCCCCTGGCTGCATATTCAGTTTGATGTTTGCAATCCCTGCACCGTCCTGCCCTCGGTTGTGCTGTTTTTCCATTAACAGCTGCATTTTATTTAATCCATAAAACGCAGTCCCGTACTTTTCAAGGTAAAAAGATAGGTCTTTTTTTAGCCGCAGGAGGGCGATCCCGCATTCGTGTTGTATTGCATCGCTCATCGCGCTGCGAAGGTACTCAATGTCTACCCGATTTCAGCGGAATTGTTAATTAATTTGGGGAATCGTTTATAACTTAATGTCCCCCCGGCTGACAGCACTTCGGCAGTAATTTAACCGCTTCAGGATCTGCTTTCATCTCGTCTGCATCATAGCCTACACCCACCAACGCAAGCCGCAGTTCGCTGAGGCTTACCTTTGAGGGTTTGTAAACGCAGGTTGCAATTTTAGTTTCCAAGTTCAACTCGGTAAATCTCACCCCTTTTTGAAAGTTTAAGGTAGATTCGATGCGTTCTTTGCAGTCACCGCACAAGGCAGATGTCTTAATGTAGGCCGTATCGATTGTGCTCTTTTTCTGTTGAGCGAACATGGGTAGTGTGCATATTAGCACACCTATGAATAGTACGTTTTTCATTTTTTCTTTTGTTTTAAATTGTACGTTAATCCCCCATATACATTTATCCCCGTAATTGGTCCCCAAACCATGGTAGCATCAAAGCTAGGGTCTTGCGGATTTAAGGCTGATATGATCGGATTCGGTTGTTTCACATTCAGTATATTTTCCAGCCCAATATACACTTTAATTTTTTTCCATTGATGAGAAACTTGTCCGAACAGGAAAGGATACCAAGGAGAATAGTTCGTTTCATGAACTGTACCCGAACCGGAATGGATGTCAGGCATCCGCATTGGACCCACTACATTGGCGGTTAAATCCGCTTGCCAACGTTTATTTTTTGAATTCCAAGACAAGGTATACAACATCCGGTGTATTGGAATCATAACTTGTTGTTGCATGGTGCCATTATATAAGGATTGAACGTTCAAAAATTTATAGGCCGCACGCACGCTTAGTTGTTTAGAAAGCGCCACGTCCATTTCTGCTTGACAAGCGAGTGCGGTTGATTGATTTTCTACATACCTAAAAACAAGGTTATCAGGAGCGATATCACGATCTATGGTTAATTGCCGTTCAAACCACGTGTAATAAGCATCTATCGTAAGGGTTGCTATTCGTTTTGAAATGTTGAACTCTGAAGCCACGGAAGCTCCAATATTCCAAGATATTTCTGGCAACACGCCTTCGCTAGGAAGAATCCATGTCTTATTGCTTGCCATAAGCACATTGTTTTCCATTAGAAAGTTAGGAACCCTCCAACCCTTGCCACCGCTTAGGCGGATATCCGTTTTTGGAGTCAGGGCAAATTTTGCGTGAAGCCTTGGTACGAAAAACCAACCAAACAAGGTGTGATAATCAGATCGCGCACCCAGCTGTAACGACAAGCGATTTAAACGCAAGGCATATTCCGCAAAGGGACCGAGGGTAACCTCACTTCGATACTGAATATTAAGATCGGTTTGTTGGTCCATTTCTAGCAAAGTTAAAGAGGTACCCGTTTTTAAATGATGAATCCCATCGAAGCTTGATCGGTCATAATTTATTGACAAAAAATACCGTTTTTCTTCTCCGCGACACATCCGCTGCGCTCCGATGGCATTTCCACCAAAAAAACCACCCGTTCGATGCAGTTTAACATGGTTAATTATCCCGAGCGATTCCCCTGGGCGTTTTCCGAAAAAACCAGTTTTGGCAGTTGCCTCCAAGTGTTGATTCAATAAGACCATGTGAAATGGGAATAAAGCGGGGGAAAAAGGAGACTGTCCAGCAAATCGGTCATCGTAATACCCGTAAACTGAAAATTGCGCCTCCATGCGTTCGCCATTAAATTGCCATTTGTTTAATACCGAAACATTCTTAAAGCGTGGCAAATCCAAAAACCCATCGTTATTTTCATCAATACTACTTTGATTCAAGGCAGCATTTAACAGTAAGGAAGTAGCCCATCGTGCATTGATGCGTTGACTAACAATGGCATTGGCTTCCCCACGTCCAAAGCGATTACCATATACATTTACCAGTAATCGTTCCGCATCGAAAGGGCTTTTTACACTCAAATTAATTAAACCCGCCATCGATTCATGGCCGTTAACCACAGAGCCAGTTCCTTTGGAAATTTGAATGCCATCAAGCCATATTCCGGAAAAAGACTGCATTCCGAACGCCGTTTCAAGCCCTCTAAGAAAGGGCACGTTTTCTAATTGAAACTGCGTATACACGCCGTCCAATCCCAAGAGCTGTATTTTCCTTGCCCCAGAAACCGCATCGGTTACATTTACATCTACGGATGCATTGGTTTCGAAGGATTCCGATAAATTACAGCAAGCGGCCCGCCTCAATTCACCATTACTTATGCGTTCAACTTGAGCAATGCTAATTTTAATGGTCCCATTCCCCGCTTTTCGTTCAACCAACACCTCGGGCTTAAGGTTATCACTAAAAAGCACGGCTGTAATAGCACCGAACCGATCTTTTTCAGATAACAAAATAGTATCCGGGAAATATCCACTACTTAAAATAACCAAGGTATCTGGAAATTGCTTTCCAAGATAAATCTCAAATTTACCGTCTGAATCGGTAAATGTTGCTTTTTTTGCTCGAAGCACTTTTACTTTTGCCCCATTCAGCGGCACGGTATCGGAAAGGCTAACTCCACGGACAAATCCATGCAATTGTGCGACTAAAGGGTTAAAGCATCCCACCCCTAAGAGGAAAAAAAATATAATGCGTGATTTCATGATTTTCAATTAAATATTCAACAATAATGATGCTGAACTTTTATAATCTGAAAATCTGTATGAAGGTTAGTAGGGAGATTCCGTAACGAAAGTTTGGAGGAGGAAAATACCGTTCTTCTACCTGATCATTTACTGAGGATGCAAACTCAATGGTAAAGAAACTCGCCACTCGATATGGGAAGGAAGATCCAAGGGACAACTTCGGGAGAAAAGCGCCATGTTCTTGATCTGTTTTTAATGCAATCACAGAACTATTGACAGAACAACAGTCTGTTTTTTCAATGGTACAACATGGGGCTAGGGACTCATCCTGACAATGCTCGCTGTTGAACGTAAACCATTGTGTATAATGGGAGTTCGTTGCTGTGCAGTCATGATGAAATACGGGAATACCCACTGTTACCAGAAAAACAAGGGCTGCCAAACACATTAAAATCAATCGCTTAATCACAAGTCTAAATTAATTAATTATTTCATTTGATGTGCTGTTAATCCGTGCATTCAACAACAAGGCTCCAATAATCAAGAACGCACTCAAGTAGAACTCTATCGATAATATTTTATGTTCGTTCAGTAAAATTACCGCAAGAATCATGGTGTAAATGGGTTCCAAATTGATGGTTAAAGACACCGTATACGCCCCCAACTTCTTTACTAAATTTATGGCTGCAATAAAGGCAAAGGAGGTACACACCAAGCCCAGGAATAAGAGCCACCACAAATCACTCCATGAAAGGTAGAACTCCTTCTCTGGCACCTGAGTAATCAGCAAGTACAAAGAAATCCCCACCCACCCGGTGGTCAATTCATAAAAAGACAAAATTGGGGACGGAATGGCTTGAGAAAGCTTCGCGTTCGAAACCGAAAAGATACCTGCGAACAAGGCACTTAATAAACCGATACCCGTGGCCAGTAATACATCTCCTTTAAAATCTCGTGCGATAAACGCAACCCCTGCCACCACAATCAAACTAAACCATAGTTTTTTCCACTGAAATGCGGTTTTCATGATGAGGGGCTCTAACCATACCACATGAACCGTAGTAGTTGCCAGGCACAAAATACCTAAGGAAGCGGTGGATATTTGAATGGCATAATAGAATGTAATCCAATGCAATGCGACCACAATTCCAACCAAAACTACGCGTGCAATGTGCGTTTTCGGTACCCTAAAACTCGATGTAGTGAACCATAAATACACCAATAAGCCGAGGGAAGCAATGAATACACGATACCAAACAATGATGAAGGATTCTTGGTGTAGTAATTTTCCAATTATACCCGTAAACCCCCAAAGAAAAACAATGCCATGCAATAAAAGAAACTCCTTGAGTCGAGGCATCGATTATTTAAGCTTTTTCCAAGCGGTAATGGAATTTTTGCTTTGATTCACATACGTTGAATCGCCATCAGCCTCCGCCAATTTAATACACTGTTCAGCAGTTTTTATCGCATCCGCATACAATCCAAGTTCTGCTTGAATTAACGACTTGGTTCGATACATCCAATACGCCTCTGGTCGCAAAGCAAGTGCTTTTTCAACCCATTCTAAAGCTTGCTTGTTATTTATTTTTTCATCCAAATAGAATTTAGCCGCCGTATGATAATCATTGGCACTTGGCCCGTTCATTACTTTTTGAATCGAGGCTAAAACTTTATCTTTTGTATTCAGGGTGAAGGGAAATTTCACCGCTACGTGGTCCCAAGCAATAAACAAATCTGCACCGCTGTTCTCCAATTGGTCTAAACCGATGGTTAGGTTCTCAGTAAGGTCAGCTCTCATACTTACGGTTGAAGTAAGTTCAAGTGCCACTTTTTTGGGGTCCCAAACGGGTGGCATGCCCCAATTACCAAATTCCGTATAAAACGCTAATTTCCACGAAGTTTTTCCTGGCATTGCAAAGAGTGCATAGGTACCTGCAGGCAAGGTATCATTGCCAAAAAACAAGGCATCAGAAGTGGTGAATTTGGTATTTTCATTGGCCCCTAGCCTCCAATAAGCATCAAACGGGATTAAATCACCAAAGATTATTCGACCATTTACTGCGGGTCGCGAATAGCTAATACTGATATCTGCCAAGCCCACACGTTGCTCTATTTTGCAAGCTGGACTTGCTTTCGGTGCGATGATTTGCGACTGTGCAGCAGAGACTATTCCTAAAGAAATTGCTAAAAATAAGATGTTTTTCATGGTTACCTTTTATTTGATTAATTGACTAATTTCATTATATGCTGCTTCCGTAGCGCGTTCAAAACCTTGTTCTAACAGGGCCAAAACTTCAGCTTCCCTACCTGTAGTCCACTGCTTATGTGCCTTGTGAAACTGCCAGTTACCGGCTTGTTCTTGACCAATTAACAAGACGCCTTCACGTTCACCCAAGAAACCAAAAATACGTTCGGATGCGCTGATCCGCTTAACATACTGTGTTTCCTTCAATACCTTTTCCCAAACCACTTGACTGAACAAACGCACTAATTCTTGGGCATGTTCAGGATTCGTTTCATTCAAGGTTTTCCAAGTTTCTCCCTCAACCCCATTCACAATTAAAAACGCTACAAAATCAGTTTCAAGTGCTTCTAACTGTGTTAAAGTTAAACACGGATATTGCATTATTGTTTGTTTTTTGCAGTGTAAACATCCAGGGTCACATCCACCACTTCAGTCAATGTTTTCTGGGTTGTAGCCTGTTCGAAGCTCAAGGTGTAGGTGCCTTGTTTCGGGAATTTATCATGCATAAATAGCTTGGAAAAGGAAACCAACGAGCCGCTTTTATTCCCTGTCCATTTCCCGGTGGGATCTGCAGTGACAATTTCTAAGGGAAACCGCGATGATTTACCCATCGGGCCATTGATGGTTAAGTACAACCACAAATTTGAATAGGGATAGTCGACGGTCGTTCTTACGGTAAGTACAAAATCGTGTGTGTTCACGGTATCTGTGATTTTTACCTTAAACGTAGGATGAAACTTCTCTTTCCATGCGTGGTCTGAAATTGCGACGGATTGGTTGAATAC
>Ga0315899_10005530_pt1 | contig 13640 bp, 9 predicted proteins | sample LakEriMetagenome_2_FD_203518 | JGI IMG/M metagenome (GOLD analysis project Ga0315899, IMG submission 203518) | Freshwater fungal communities from buoy surface, Lake Erie, Ohio, United States - Buoy 4 MA112 | ecosystem: Environmental > Aquatic > Freshwater > Lake | place: USA: Lake Erie, Ohio...
TGCACCCGCACTTCGTAGTCGATGGCCTGATCGCCAGACGCGGCGGTCGTGGCGGTCTTGTTCACGGAGCTGTTCGAGATTTCCACCACCTTGCCCACGAACGCGGTGTCGGGGAAGGCGTCGATCTGAATGAGCGCCGAGTCGCCCACGGTGATGCGCGCGACGTCGGTCTCGTCGACCTTGACCTTGGTCTCCAGCACGCTCATGTCGCTGATGGTGAGCAGGGTGGCGGCGTCCTTGTTGAGCGTACCCATGATGGCGGTTTCGCCCTCTTCCACGTTGAGGCGAGTGACCTTGCCGCTCATGGGCGCCGTGATCGTGGTGCGGCTCAACGCCTGGCGGGCGTCTCGCACCGAGGCCTGCGCCTGCTCGACCGAATAGTTGGCCGCCTCGGCCAGTGCCTTGTTCACTTCCGCCTGCGTGCGCAGCTGCTCGAGCTGCTCTTCGCTGACCAGGGCGGGCGACTGCTTCTGGATGGAGAGCGAGCGTTCGTAGTTGCGCTGGGCCTGGATGAGGTTGGCCTTCGCCTGCGCCGCCTGGGCCCGCGTCGACGCGAGGCTCGCCTCGGCGCGCTGCAGGGCGGCCGTGGCCTGCTCGGGGTCGATCTGGAGGAGCAGCTGGCCCCTGGTCACCATCTCGCCTTCCTTCACGACGAGGCGTACGATCTTGCCCGTGACGTCGGCCGACACGTCGACCTTCGTGCGCGGCTGGATCTGCCCGCTCGCCGTGACGGAGGCCACGAGATCACGGGCTTCCACACCTTCGATGCGGACCTCGGTCGGCTTCGTCTTGTTCCTGTTGGCGGCGACCACCGCAAGCGCGATCACGCCGACGAGGACGCCGCCACCGATGATGTATTTGGCTTTCGTGTTCATGTGTGGGCTCTGTTAGCGAAGCGGACGGCCGACGGCGTTCTCGAGCGCCGCGAAGGCGCGCTGCACGTCGTAGACGGCGGTGATGCGATCGGTCTCGGCGCGCTCATAGTCACCGCGCGCCTGCACCAGATCGACGATACTGATGGCCCCCACCCGATAGCGCTCCTGCGCCAGCGAGAGCGCCGTGCGCGCCGTGCGCACGTTCTGTTCCTGCAGGGTCACGGTCTGCTGTGCGGTGTTGAGTTGCAGCCATGCGGCGGTGACGTCGGCGGTGACGCGCAGGTCCTGCGTGCGCGTGTTGTTCTCGGCGTTGCGGCGCTGCACGGCGGCCTGCTCGATCTGCTGTTCCCGCCGGAACCCGTTGAAGATCGGCAGCGAGAGGCTGGCCGACACGCTGTACGGATTGCGCGTGAAGTCGAACGGGTACTTGCCCTGCGAATCGCGGATCGCCTGCTCCTGCGCCGGCGTGAAGCTGATGCCTTCGCAAACGGCGAGGATGTTGGCGAGCTGCAGGCGGGCGCGGACTTCCTCGGTCCGGATACACGAGGCGCGCGAGTTCAGCGTGCTGGTGCGCGACTGGTCGATGAGCAGCTGCGTGTTGGTAAAGCGGTTCGTGAAGGCGGAGACACCGGCCTGCAGGGAGAGCGAAGGGTAGTAGCCGCTTCTGGCCGAGGAGAGCTGGCGGCGGGCCGTTTCCTCGCGCTGCTTGAGCGCGCCGAGGGCCGGATTCGCGCGCTTGGCCATATCGAGCACGCCCTGAAGTTCGAGCGCCGGCGGGGCAGGAAGGTTCGGATCGAGCGTGGTCCCCGCGACCGGCGGCATGCCGATCTGCTGGAAGAGCCGGACGATTTCCACCTGGGCCGTGTTCTTGGCGCGCAGCGACGCGACGCGCTGCTGGCCATCGGCCACTTCGGCGCGCTGCACGTCGAGTTGCGTACCGGAGCCCACCTGCAGGCGCGCGCGGGCGAGTTGCAACTGCGCGGTGGTGGTGGCGAGCAGGGTATCCTGCAGGTTGGCGTTGGCCTGAGCCTGCAGCGCGGTGAGGTACTGCGTGATGACGTTGTTGCGAACGTTCACCTCGGCCGCGGCGATGTCGGACTCCACCGCTTCCTGCTCGGACTTCACGGCGCGGCGATCATTGAGCGCGCCCATTGAAAGATTGAGGTTGGCGGATGCGCTGGCGTCGGTCGAAAGCTGGTCGTTGGTGGAACCGAAGCCCTGACCCTGGAAGAACGTTTGGCGCCCTTCGCGATAGCCGCCACCGAAGCTGCTGTTGACATTGGGCAGGAAGGCGCCGTTCGCCGCGCGGACGTTCGCAGCCGCCGTGCGGCGCGCGTTCACGGAGTTGGCGAGCGCGGGATTGTTGCGGCGGGCCAGCGTCAGGGCGTCGGTGAGCGTCAGGACGTTCCCCTGCGCGGCCGATGGCGTCTGGGCGACGAGTGCCGCGGGGGCGACGACCCCACCGGCACAGCCGATCGCGACCGCGAACGCGAGCACGTGAAGTCTCACGGGAATTGTCATGGCGTTGGTACGAAGGAGAGAAATGAGGCCTGGGGGGCGTACGGGCCTCGTCCGGAAATGGTTTCAAGGTCGGCCGGAATCGTCATCCGGCTGTCAGCCCGGTGCGTCATCGCGGGACATCGTCGCGCACGGCCTCGAGACTGCGCGAGGGGATACTGAGGCGCAGCAGGAGGCCGTCGCCGTCGGCCCACACCATGCGGGCCTCGCCGTTGGCGGTCACGATGCGGTAGCGCCGGGCCGTTCGCCTCGCGCCGGCGATCACCACGACGTCACGTTCCGCCTCGAGGACAATGCGTACTGCCCCCTGCGCGTTGGCCGTGGGCGTCAGCGAGGGCAAGGTCACGCCGGCGCCTTCGACGAGTTGCCGCCGCAGCAGCAGTGCATACTGCACGATGCCGTCGTCTTCCACCACCACCGCGCCGGGTCGCAGCAAGTACTCCCGCGCGGATTCGCCGGTGATGCTTCGGGCAAGCGTGGCGAACCGCCCGCGCACGCGCTGCCCGCCGAGGCGGAGCGTCTCTTCGGCTCCGCGACGCGCTTCCACCGAAAAACGGACCGGGGTCCCCGCCGAGTCGGCCTCGAGGCGCATGGCCGTGCGCGTGTCGCCCACGGCCGATTCGGCCCGCACCTCGATGGTACCGCCATCGTTCGTACTGATCCGTTGTACGGAGAACTGCTCACGGCCGGCCCGTTGGCCATTCACCGTGATCGTGAAGCTTCCTTCGTCGAGCCGCACTGGTTGGGCGCCGCCTGTGAACAGGGGGACGGACGACATGGCGGTGAAAGCCATGCCCACCATGGCACTCCGAACTCCGGGGACGGGACGCGCAGCGGGGCGAGGCATCACTAGAACATAACCAAGACCGCGTCCCCCTTCGCCTCCGGGAACACCAAAGGGTATTGTGGGGCATGGATTCGCGCGCGGCTTTCCTTTCCCCTTCTGCCGGCCGGGTCGCCAACGCTGCCCGGTGGCCGACCGCGTGGGTGCTCAGCACCACGGTGGCCATGGTGGCGCTGGCTTGGTGGCAGCAGGAGCCCGGGTGGTGGCGGCTCGTTCCGGTTGTCGTTGGGACCATCGCCTCGGCGGGGTTCCTTCGCCGGGTGCCTCGCCCGCGCCCCTTTGCGGGGCTTGCCGTCGCCGCGCTCATCGCGGCCTGCCTGACGGGGGCCAGCGAATCGGCGACCCTCGAAACGGCCCGGCGGGACTGGGCGTCGTGGTCGGCCGGAGAGCGGGAGGATCGGGCGCGCCGCGTGGCCGAGCGTGTCGAGAACATTGCCGTGATGCTCGGGCGCTCCGCAGACGCCGTCGTTCAGGACACCGGGCAGCTGTCCGCGATTCTTGCCCGACGGGAGGTCGTGTTGTCGCCACCATTGGCGGCGAATATCGAGTCGGCGATGCTCGTGTTCCGCGGAGGCATGCTGGTGGCGCGCGCCGGCCAGATGCATACGCCCGTGAGCCCCGGCGGCTCGAAAGTGATCGAAGTGGTTGCGGGGCCATTCCATACGGCTCTCGTCGCACGGCGTCGGTCCGCCGACCGTCTGGTCGAAGTCGTGAGCGTGGCGCTCGTCGCCTCGGCTCCGCCGGCTGACCGCTTCACTCGCAACATGCTACAGGCCATGCCCGGTGGCATCGACATCGCGCACACGAGGGTCGAACCGCTGGACGTGCCGTCGACGGCACAAGACGAAACGACGGTCACCGTTGGCGCCGGAAACAATGGCTTTGCCCGCGTGGTGGCACTGGCGTATTCGGAGGGGGAGCGGACCCTCGCGTTGCGGGAGCGTGCTCGCCTGCGCAGCATCGCGGCGCTGTGCGTGGCGCTCTGCTGCTTCGTGGTCGTGGCGTGGCGGCGTCCTGCCGGCGATCTCCAGCGCGTCGGCGCCGGCGCGGTCGCCCTCGTAGCCGTCGCACTCGCCCCGCTGCCAGCCCTGTCGAACGTGTCGAGTCTGTTCGATCCACGAAGCTACTTCTACGCGATGGGCGGACCGCTCACGTCGACGGTGGCTGGGTTCCTGTTGACCACGACCGTGCTGTTCACGGTTCTCCTGTTTGTGAACCGGGGGCCTTCGCGCCGACGTTCTCGCGTCGTCGCCGTGTTCGTCGTACTGGCTGGGGCGGCGAGTGGCCCGTTCCTGTTGCGTGACCTCGCGCGCGGTATTTCGCTGCCACCGACCGGCGCTGGTTTTGTGCTGTGGGCGTCCTGGCAGTTGGCCATTGCGCTGGCCGGTGCGGCGCTCCTGCTCGCCATTGCATCGGTGGGGCGGGCAGCCATTGCGAGCCATCGGGGGGTACCGGCCCGCTGGCCCGTTGCGCTTTCGTTGGCGAGCGCTGGCCTGGCACCCGTCCTGCTCACGGGGGCGGGGATCTGGTCACTCTGGTACCTGATTCCGTGGAGCGCGGCAATCGGTTTGACGGCGCTCATGCGCCGCGGCTTACCGCACGTGCTGACGGTCGCCGTCGTTGCCGGGGCCGGCGCGTCCACGCTCACGTGGGAAGCGACGGTCCGCGCACGGACGGCGCTCGCTGAACACGATACGCGCAACATCGGCTCCAGCGATCGAGATGCCCAGCGCTTGCTCGAGCGCTTCGCGATCGGTTTGCGTGACGATACCGAGCGCGTGCGGACCAGCGAGGCCTTGTTGCAGCGATTTGCCGCGAGCGAGCTCGCTCGGGCGGGGTACGCGGCCCGGCTCGCACGCTGGGTCCCGCAAGCGATGGACGCACCCGTCTCGGCGATCGATCTCACACCGGTCGCCGATTCACTGAACGCGCAGGCGTACGTCGCATCGATAGCCCACAATAGCGGGACCGTCGAGTTTCGCGAGGTCCGTGATGGTATCCGTCGGATTCTCCTCGCGGCGGTGCCCGAGGCCGACGGCAGTGTCACGACCGTCGCGCTGCCACCGCGCACCAGCCTGTTGCCGGCCGATCCGTTTTCGACGTTCCTCGGACTGACCAGTGATTCGTGGCGTGAACCGCCGTACCGGTTGTCGCTCAGCGCGGCCATCCTCGGGGATGTGCCGGGTAACAGGCTGACTTGGCGACGGCTTGGCAACGCGTTGCATGGAGATGGTGTCGCCGGTGATGGCAGCACTCTCAATCGCATCCACGCGGAAGTCGACCTCGGTGGGCTCGATGTGCTGCTGCCGCGTGGGGCCCTGCTTGTCATGCTCGATGTGTGCTTCGTGCTTCTCCTCTGGGGCAGTAGCGCGGTCGTCGACGGCTCGCTCGGGCGATGGATCGCCATACGGCGGGCACGATGGTCACGCTCGTATCGGTTGCAGCTTTCGGCGGCCATGCTCGGGTTCTTCATCGCACCGGCCTCGATCTTCGCGTTGTGGGCCTGGTACCGTTTGCAGGGCGACGATCGAGCTACCCGGGAATTGCTGGTACGTGAGACGCTGCGTGTCGCTGCGGCGGAACAGGAACGACGCCCGCTGGGGGCGGCCCCTTCGAGTACAGGTGCGCCGCTCTTTCTCTACAACGATGGTGTGCTGCGCGAGGCGAGCAACCCGCTGCTCGAAGCGTTGGCGCCGCTCGGTCGCCTGCTCCCCGTCGAGTTCAGCGACGAGGAGTTGGAGAACGACGATACGTTCGTGTCGCGCCGAATGTCGGTTGGACGCGTACGGGCGCTGGTGGGATTCCGGCTGCTGTCACGGCCTGGTGCGGTGAACCGGCCGGGTGCAACCATTGGAGTGCTTTCCACGCCGGCGCGTGGTAACGAGTTTGCGCTCGACGATCGCCGCGAGGATCTCGGCATTCTCGTGCTGTTCGCCACCATGCTTGGCGCACTGGCGGCCATCTGGTCGAGTGGTATCGCCGCGCGCGCTTTGGCCCGTCCCGTCGGCGCGCTGCGCGAGGCGGCGCTCGACATCGCGGCAGGACGCCCGGCGCCCACACTGGGAACGGCGCCCGCCACCGAGTTCGCGCCGGTGTATCAGGCGTTCACGCGCATGGCCGACGATCTGCAGACCAGCCGTTCGGCGCTCGAGGCAGCCCAGCGCCGCACCGAGGCGGTCCTGCAGAATGTGGCGAGCGGTGTCGTGGCGCTGTTGCGCGACGGTGACATCATTCTCGCCAATCCGCGGGCGGGGGCGTTGCTGGGCGCCGAGGTCCGGCGCGCCCCAGCGATGCTCTCGCAACTGCCCGCCCGCCTGTCGGCACTCGTGGCGCAGTGCACCGCGTTCCTCGCGCGCGACGACGACGAGGAAGCGTTCGGCCTCCTTCTGAACGGCCGCCAGTTGCAGGCCCGGCTCACCCGGCTGCCCACCGGTGCTGTGCTCACAGTGGACGACATCACCGATCTCGCGAGCGCCCAGCGGGTGCTGGCATGGGGGGAAATGGCGCGGCAGGTCGCCCACGAAATCAAGAATCCGCTCACACCGATCCGACTTGGCGTGCAGCACCTGCGTCGCGCGTATCGCGACAGACGCGGAGATTTTGGCGAGATCCTCGATCGCAACGTGAGTCGCGTGCTGGAGGAGATCGATCATCTCGACGAGATCGCCCGGGCGTTCAGCCGGTACGGTACGGCCCCTTCCGAGCGCGCTCCGGGCGTGCCGGTGAACGTGGCCGCGGTGGTCCACGATGTGGTTGCGCTCGAGAAGCTCGGCGATCACGCCGAGCCGAGGCAGCGTGTGCGCTGGGAGGTGGTGGCGCCCGACGATGCGTCGATGTTCGCACTGGCGCAGCGGGACGAGCTGCGCGAGGTGCTCATCAACGTGCTCGAGAACGCGCGGTTGGCAGGGGCCACCGCGGTCGCCGTGGCGCTGCGGCCGAGCGAAACGGCCGTGGTCATCGACGTCGCCGACAACGGGAGTGGTATCGCCCCGGACGTGCTGCCGCACGTGTTCGAACCACACTTCTCGACCCGCACCAGTGGAAGCGGGCTCGGTCTCGCGATCAGTCGACGACTCATCGAAGGATGGGGCGGTACCATCGGGGTGACGAGCGCACCGGGGCAGGGGACGGTGGTGCACATCACCCTCGTGCGCACGGCGGGCGTGTCGGAGGACGCAGCCGAGGCCGGGCGGCGTTAAACTGGGGTATGGCAGAATCGACTCCGACCACGGACCAGACGCTCACGGCATCGCCACCGCCGCATCTCGAGAATTGGCAGCTGCCGCCGGGCTGGTCGTGGGGGGACGAAGCCATCCGTCGCGAACATCGCCATTATCAGGAAGTGGTGGATGCGCTCGGCCGCTCGCTGTCGCTCGTCAGCATTCCGGAGCGGGCATACGCCGACTGGTTGCGCTACGAGGCCCGGGCTCTCGCGCACCGGAACCACCCGTCGATTCCCACCACGTACCACTACTGGGCATCGTACGAGGAGAGCCGGCGCGGGCCTGGTTACCTGCGCCGCTGGATCAGCGGCGAAACCGTGCATTCGCGGGTGTCGCGTCTTGGTCCCGAATCCATTCAGGTGGGCTTTCAGGTCCTGCGCGAGGCGGGAAGCACGCTGGCCTATCTGCACGACACCGCGGCGGCCCACGGGGCGGTGTCGGCGAGTACCGTGTGGCTCACGCCGGGGGGCCGGCTGTGGTTGCTGGGGTGGGAGTGGGTGCTGCCGAAGGAGTACCTGCCCGCGGGGCTCACGCCCGATCCGCGCTTCACGCCTTGGGCACCTGAGTGGCATACGACCGGGTGGAAGCCCACGGCGGCCTCGGATCAGTGGCAACTCGCGGCGATCCTGTTCTTCATGCTGACCGGCGAAACGCCACCGGAGCGTGATGTGCCGCCGCTGCAATTGCTGCGCAGCGACTGTCCACAGGCCTTGGCCGTGGTGCTGGAGCGCGCGCTCTCGGTGGACCCCGGGGATCGTTTCCCGAGCATTGCGACGATGCTGCGCGAGCTCGATCGCAACGTGTCCGTGCGGTCCACGCTCATCGCGCCCGAGGGCGACGAACTGCCTGGGACGCTCGACAGTGCCGAAGGGCGGTTGCGTTGGGCCACTTCCGACGACTACGAGATTCTCGCCCCGCTCGGTACGGGGCAGTTCGGCAGCGTGTGGCGCGCGCGGGACCTGTCGCTCTCGCGGGAAGTGGCGATCAAGGTGCTGCATCCGCACATCGCCAGGGACGACGTGGCCGTGTCGCGTTTCCGGCGCGAGGCGCGAATGGCCGCGCAGCTGGCGCATGCGGCCATCGTGCCGATCTACGACAGCGACGGTCGCGGGGGTGTCGTGTGGTACACCATGGAGCTCGCCGAAGGCGGCTCGGTGGCCAACCTCGTGGCGCGCAGTGGGATACGCCCGTTCGAGGAGATCGCGCCGCAGGTGGATGAAGTACTGGAGGCGCTGCACGTTGCCCATAGCAGCGCCATCATCCATCGCGATCTCAAGCCCGAGAACATCCTCATCGACCGGTATCGCCGTTGGCGCATCGGCGACTTCGGCATTGCGTACGCCCTGGGCGACGAGAAGGCGGGGACGTCGGGGACGCCGGCGTTCGCCGCCCCAGAGCAGTTGCTTGGCGAGGCACAGGGACCGGCCACCGATCTCTATGCCTTGGCCAGCATCGTGTATTTCGTGTTGACCGGACGCCCGCCCTTCGGTGACGGGCCGGCCGAGTTCATTCTTGCCCGGCAGCTCTCGGATGCCTTGCCAGAGCAACTGCTGCGGGACGGCTTTCCCGAGGAACTCGGGTCGTGGATCGCCCGCGGCCTCGCACAGCGGGTCGAAGACCGGTTCGCCGATGCGCAGGAAATGCGCGCGGCGTGGCGCCAAGTGGTAAGGGCGACACGCCGTGCCGAAGATCAGCGTCCTTGGTGGCGCCGCCTCATCGAGGGGATCACCGAGGAAGCGCCGGCGGATCCGGTTACGCCAGACTGGTAATCCCGCGCTCCCAAAGACCGTTTACGCCTCGTCAGTCGGCGCCGAGCAGCAGTCGCCGCTCGAGGGCCGTGTACCGCTCGTCGCCCCCTTTGTCGGGGGCGAGGAGTGACACCACGATACCGGTGAGGAACGAGAGCGGGATCGTGACCAGCGCCGGGTTCTTGAGCGGGAAGATGGCGCTGGCCTTGTGCAGCAGATCCACCTGCACGGCCGGCGACAGCGTGATGAGCAGGAGGGTAGTCGTGGTGCCCACCACCATACTCGATGCGGCGCCGATCGTGCTGGTGCGGCGCCAGAACACGCTAAGCACGAGGGCCGGGAAGTTGGCGCTGGCGGCGATCGCGAAGGCCAATCCCACCATGAAGGCGACGTTCTGTCCCTTGAAGGCCACGCCGAGCGCGATGGCGACGAGGGCGAGGGCGATGGTGGCGAGGCGCGCAACCTTGAGTTCTTCACCCGGCTTGGGGTGCCCTTTGCGCACGACGCTCGACCAGAGGTCGTGCGAGATGGCGGCGGCGCCGGAGAGCGCGAGCCCGGCGACGACGGCAAGGATGGTGGCGAAGGCCACGGCGGCGATGAAGCCCAGAAAGGGACGCCCGCCCAGCAACTCGGCGAGCATGGGCGCCGCCATGTTGCCACCGGCATCGATGCCTTTGATGACCGTGGGGCCCACGAGCACCATCGCGCCGAAACCGAGAATGAAGGTCATCAGGTAGAACAGGCCGATGAGCCCCGTGGCGATGAACACGGATTTGCGCGCGGCGACGGCGTCGGGCACCGTGTAGAAGCGCATGAGGATGTGCGGCAGCCCGGCGGTCCCGAACATCAGCGCGAGGCCGAGGGAGATGGCGTCGAGCGGGTTGGAAACCAGCTTGCCCGGCGCGAGGACGCCTGCGCCCTGCTGGGCGGCGGCCGCGGCGAAAAGCGCGCGCGGGTCGAAGCCAAATTTCGCGAGGACCATGAGCGCCAGCAGCGCCGCCCCCCCCAGCAGCAGCACCGCCTTCACGATTTGCACCCAGGTGGTGGCGAGCATGCCGCCGAAGAGCACGTACGCCATCATGGCGGCGCCCACGATCAGTACGGCCGTCTCGTACGGGATGCCGAAGAGCAGCCGGATGAGGCTCCCCGCGCCCACCATCTGGGCGATGAGATAGAAGGCGATGGTGGCCAGCGTACCGTAGGCGGCGCTGATGCGCACGGGCACTGGATTGAGCCGCGCCGCGACCACGTCAGCGAAGGTGTAGCGCCCGAGGTTGCGCAGCGGTTCGGCGATGAGGAAGAGTACCACGGGCCAACCGACCAACCAGCCGGTGGAGTAGATGAGTCCATCGAACCCGCTGGTCGACACCAGGCCGGCGATACCGAGAAACGACGCGGCGCTCATGTAGTCGCCGGCCAGTGCGAAACCGTTCTGCCCCGCCGTCACCGAGCGGCCGGCGGCATAGAAGTGCTCGGCGGTTTGTGTGCGGCGGGCCGCCCACCAGGTGATGCCGAGCGTGATGCAGATGAAGACGGCGAAGAAGCCGATGGCGACCGGATCGGGGGTGCCGAAGCTCGTGTTCACTGCCGGGGAGGCGGCCGCGGTGGCCGGCGCGGCCGCCTGCAGCAGGAGGATCGATGCCGGCATCAGGCCCGCCCGTGGTCGGTGGGCTCGCCGTGCCCGTGGGCGGCCTTGAGTGCGGCCAGCGCGGGATCGTACACGCGGTTGGCCCACGAGATGTACAGCCACGTGAGCACCCACGCCGACACGATGACGCACGCGCCAAGCACGATGCCGATGGAGAGGCCGTCGCTCACGAGGGTGGCCAGGAATTGCGGCTGAAATGCCACCAGGGCGATAAAGCCGAAGTAGACGAGCACCATGCCCGTCGTGAGCAGGGCGGCGATGCGCCAGCGCTGGGCGGCCACCACCCGGGTGGCCTGCAGGGCGTCGGAAATCGGAGAGCCGTGAACTGGTGACATAGCGCGCGAAGCTACGGCGCGGTGCGCTTATCCGCGAGCGTGCACCTGCCTAGCATTAAGTTGGCTTGTCCGTGACCGTGTCCGGATCTGGCGTCGGTGCCCCGTCTTCCCGTCGAGCGTTCCGTGAGTCTTCGCAAGTTCATCGCCGTTCTCGCCCTGCTGAACGCCCTCGTGGCCACCTATCTCCACTTGTGGAAGATCGGGCTGGCCGGGTCGCTCGCGTGCGGCGGCGGACACGGCTGCGAATACATCCAGGGCAGCCAGTACGGGTGGTTCCTCGGCGTGGACGTGGCGCTCATCGGCGCCGTGGGCTACGCCGTGGTCTCCGTTGTCGCCACCATCGGCGCCCTCGAGCCGTTCGAAGATGCGGTGTGGCCGGCCCGTGTGCTGCAACTGCTGATCTTCGCCGCATTCTTCTTCACGCTGCGGCTCAAGTACGCCGAGTTCGTGATTCTGAAGGGCTTCTGCCCGTGGTGCGCGATTTCGGCCGTGTCGATCACCGCGATGACGGTCGTGATGGTAATCGAAGGGAAGCGGGTGGGGCGGGTGAGCTGAGAAAGGAGTCGTCGGTCTTCGGTGCTCGGACGCTTACGGCACATCCGCCTCCCGCACCATCACGGCGAACAGGCGAGCGAGTTCCGGTTGGACGGGATAGCCGGGAATGGTGTGCACCACGCGGCCGTTGCGATCGAAGGCGATGAACGTGGGCGTGCCGGGATACGTGAACAGTCGCTCGGCTTCTTCGCGGGTGCCGGCGGGACCCACGAAACGGGCACCGTGAAGCTTCTCCCGCTCCAGCATAGGCACGCCGTCGGCCGCGCCTTCGAGCGTGAACAGCGTGAGTCCCGGAATCGGCCGACCGTTGGCCATGCGGCCGAAGTCGGCGAGCGCCTTCTTGCACCACGGACACGTACGCGAGCTCACCATGACCACGGTGGGCTGTCCCTTGGGCACGAGCGCGACGCGCTGTCCGCCGAGATCGCGCACCAGGGCGGTGGCGAGCCGGTCCGGCGCACTGCGCGCGTAGACTCGCCCGCCCAGGAGTGCGGCGCAGGCGAAGGCCACGACGAGCAGCACGATCGTGCTGAGACTGACGGTTCCGGAGCGGTGACGCGTCACGACGGGGAGATCACGGGTTACACTTCCTGAGATGGCTGAATATACCCCCACCCCGGAAGCGGTGCTCCGCACGCTCGACGTGGACGAGCATCTGGCAGACCCGTCGATCAAACAGGCGTTCGTGACGCCGATGTTCGACATCATCGCGCCGCGCTACGACCGCTTTACGCGCTGGTTTTCCTTCGGCATGGATGCTGCGTGGAAGCGGCAGGCGATGGACGCGGTGCGCGAGGCAATGGGCCGCAGCCGGCCGGTGGAGCGCGCGCTCGATCTTGCCACTGGAACCGGCGACTTCGCCGTGGCGCTCGCGAGGCTGTGGGAAGGCGTGCAGGTAGATGCACTCGATGCATCGCCGCGCATGATCGAGCAGGCACGGCAGCGGCTTTCGGGGCGCGACGCCGACGTTGCGACGTTCGTGACGCCGATGATCGGCGACATGATGACGCTGCCACAGGCCGACGCGACGGTAGACGTGATCACTGCGAGTTACGCGGTGCGCAACGTACCCGATGCGCGCGGCGCCGTGCGCGAGATGGCGCGCGTAATGCGCGCGGGTGGCGTGCTCGTGACGCTCGACTTCTACAAGCCGGGCTTCGCGCCGTGGCGGGCAGTGTTCCTGGGTTATCTGCAGGTGGCCGGCGACCTGGTGGGGTACGCTTGGCATCGCGACCCAGTGGTGTACGGCTACATCGCTCGCAGCATTGCCCACTTCATGACCGAGGCGGAGTTCAGCGCGCTGCTGCACGACGAAGGATTCGACGTGGTGAGCGTGCAGCGCCATCTGTTCGGCGGGGTGGCGAGGCACGTGGCGCGGCGGCGTTAGGGCGTGGTTGAACGCGGTTACCCCCGCCGTTACCCCCGCGCCGTCACCGATGACTCCCCGCCCACGCCACGATCCACCTCTCCTCGAGCGCCCACCCCGCCTCAATGCGCACCTCGGCCACGGATGTCTCCGGCAGGTGCAGCGTCACACGCGGGCGTTCGTCGGTGAACTCGAGTTCCACTTCCGTGAAGCCTACGTAGCGTTCCACATACGGATCGATGGCCTTGTACACCGCCTCCTTGAGGGCGAAGTGCAGTAGTATGCGCTCTCGCCCCTCGATGGTGTCTTCGCCCCACTGCTGCACGTACGCGAACTCACGCGCGGTGAGGATCTTCCGGGCAATCGACCGCGAATGCAGGTCGCCCTCGACCGGCCGTCTCTCGAGATCGATACCTACGTGCTGCAATGACGTACCGCGCGGTGCGACGGCTGCCATCGCCAGCGTGTCCTTGTGCGTCACCGACCCGGTGACATGCGAAGGGAGCTGCGGGGCGCCGCGCGCGGTCC
>Ga0315899_10005536_pt1 | contig 13637 bp, 10 predicted proteins | sample LakEriMetagenome_2_FD_203518 | JGI IMG/M metagenome (GOLD analysis project Ga0315899, IMG submission 203518) | Freshwater fungal communities from buoy surface, Lake Erie, Ohio, United States - Buoy 4 MA112 | ecosystem: Environmental > Aquatic > Freshwater > Lake | place: USA: Lake Erie, Ohio...
CTGAGCAGCAGCATCGCCACCTGGAGCTGCCCCTGCAGCAGCGGGATCGCCAGGGCCCCGAGCAGGGCGGCCCCGAACAGTCCCCACTGGGCGCGGATCAGCACCTTCTCGCAGCCCAGACGGTCCGTTGCCACCCCGGCGGGGCCGCTCAGCACCAGGCTGGGCAGCGCCAGGCAGCCGAAGTGCAGGGCGAGGATCAAGGCGTTGCCGCTGTTGTGCAGCAAGATCCAGCTCTTGGCGGTGAGGCCCGCGAAGGATCCGGCTGTGCTCATGCCAGAGGCCAACAGATAAAGCTGGCGCTGGCTGGCCAGGCTGAGGCGGTTTCCCCGCCGCCGCCGCCCGGGGTCTCCAAGGCGCTCGGCCAGGTCGGGTTGGGTTGGAGGCTGCTCCGGTCCGGATGGTGTGCCGGCGGATTGCGAATCCGACTCCCGCCCGGGGGCCAGGTCCGGCATCTTCCCGGCCCGGGAGTGCGGGCTCAAGAAGCCGGCCGGCGGGCGGCGAGCGCATCGCCCACCATTGCTTTCGCCCCTACGACTTCCCCGATCAGGTCGTAGGTGTCTGCGGCGGTGATCCGCACCGGCACCAGGGTGCCGGGGGCGGCGCAGAGCCCCCCTTCGCCGGGCATGACCCGCACCTCGCCATCCACCTCCGGAGCAAAGCGGGCGCAACGGCCCAGCATCGCGCCGGTGCTTGGGTTCTCCTGCTCGATCAGCACATCCACGATGCGGCCCACCCAGGCGGCGTTGCGCTGGGCCGCGATCGGCTGCTGCAGCGCCATTAGGCGGTCCTTGCGCTGGGCGGCCACCTCTGCCGGCACTGGATCGGGCAGCTCCGCGGCCGGGGTGCCCTCCTCCGGGGAAAAGGTGAACACGCCCACATGATCGAAGCGTTGCTCGGCCACGAACGCGAGCAGGTGCTTGAAGTGCTCCTCGGTTTCGCCAGGGAAGCCCACGATGAAGGTGGTGCGCAGCACCGCCTCTGGCAGCTCCTGGCGGATTCTTTGCAGCAGGCCACCGGTCACGCCGGCCTGCCAGGGACGGTTCATCGCCCGCAGCACATCGGGATGGCTGTGCTGCAGAGGCAGATCCAGGTAAGGCAGCACGTTGGGCACCTCCCGATAGGCCGCCAGCACCTCGGAGGTGAGGCCGGTGGGGTAGGCGTAATGCACGCGGATCCAGGGGATCTCCACCGCGCCGAGGGCGCGCAGCAGCTCCGCGAGCTGGGGCCTGCCGTAGAGGTCGAGGCCGTAGTTGGTGGTGATCTGGCTGATCAGCACCAGCTCCTGCACCCCCTGGGCCGCCAGCTGGCGCGCCTCGGCCAGGATGCTCTCGATCGGGCGCGAACGCTGGTCGCCGCGCAGGTGGGGAATGATGCAGAAGGCGCAGCGGTAGTCGCAGCCCTCGGCCACCTTGAGGTAGGCCACCGCCTCACTGGTGGTGCGATAGCGGGGCAGATGCTCATCGGCCACGAAGGTGGGCACGGCGCTCACCTGGTTCACCCGCTCGCCGGCCTCCACCCGTTCCAGCACGCTCACGATGTGCTGATAATCGCCGGTGCCCACGATCGCCTTTGCTTCCGGCAGGGAGTCGAGCAGCTCCTCCTGGAAGTGCTGGGCCAGGCAGCCCGCGATGATCAATTCCTTGCCCTGCTCGGCCAGTTCCACCAGGGTGCGCACCGATTCCTCGCGGGCGTCCTGGATGAAGCTGCACGTGTTCACAACCACCACGGCGGCCTCGCTTTCATCGGCGCTCACGCCGTAGCCGGCCTGGGCGAGCAAGCCGAGCATGTGTTCTGTATCGACCCGGTTCTTTTCGCAGCCCAGATGGGCGAAGGCCACGGTGGGTTTGGCCGGAGGCTGGGTCATGTCCATGGTGATGGGCTCCGATCCCGCCGCTGTGCTGGCGGTCGCCCCAGCGGGGACGGACCGGCTGCCGGCGGATGGACTGGTGGCGGGCTTCATGCGGGAGGTTCCGGCTCTGGCCGTTCAGCCACCCTATGGAAGCGGCGGGCCCACCGGGCCGACCCCGTGCTCCCGGGCGGGCGCTGACGGAAATCCGGGCCGACATCGCCTGCGGCTGCGAGAATGGCGCCAACGCTCCCGCCGCCGTGACCTCCACCCAACTGGCCAGCCGCCTCAGCCAGCGGCGTCGCACCGATCCCGGCCGCCGCTGGATCTGGGTGGTGATGTCGGTGCTGGCCACCATCGGTGCCATCGACACCGGCGCCATCACCCTCAAGCGCTGGGGGATTCTGGGTCCCCTCATCTGTCCCGGCGGCGCCGGCGACTGCGACAAGGTGCTCAACAGTGCCTGGGGCTCTCTCTTTGGCCAGCCCCTGTCCCTGTTCGGCTTCCTGGCCTACGCCGGTGTGCTTGTGCTGTCCCTGCTGCCCCTGGTGCTCCAGGGGGACGCGCGCCGAGACCTGCTCTCCCGCAGCCGTTGGGCCCTGTTCCTGCTCACCGCGGGCATGGCTGTGTTCAGCCTGGTGCTGATGGCGGTGATGCTGTTCAAGATCAAGGCCATCTGCGCCTTCTGCATCCTCTCGGCCCTGCTGAGCCTCTCCCTGCTGGTGCTGACCCTGCTCGCCGGCGACTGGGAAGACAAGGGCCAGCTCATTTTCCGGGGCCTGATCACGGCTCTGCTCGTGGGTATCACCGGCATCGGTTGGGCCAGCGTGATGGATCGTCCCGACGTGGCCACCGGTCCCGGCATGCCCATCCCCGTGACCTCCACCACCCGCCCGGGGGTGATGCCCCTGGCAGAGCACCTCACCGCCAAGGGTGCCGTGATGTATTCCGCCTACTGGTGCCCCCACTGCCACGAACAGAAGGAGCTGTTCGGCAAGGAGGCCAGCGCCAAGCTCAAGATCGTGGAGTGCGCCCCTGATGGCCGCAACAACCAGGCGGATCTCTGCCGCGCCAAGAACATCCAGGGCTTTCCCTCCTGGGAGATCAACGGCAAGTTGGATTCCGGGGTGAAGCCGCTCCAGAAACTTGCCGAGCTCAGTGGCTACAAGGGGCCGGTTCCCAGCCCCTGATCCACCGGCTCGGTGTGGATCCGTTGGCCCCGCCGCTGGATGCTGTGGCGGCGCCAGAAGGGCTGGGGGGCCGGGGCATCGGTGCGGAAATGGCCGCCCCGGCTTTCACTGCGGAAGCAGGCCGCTTCAATCAAGAGCTCCGCCAGCACCAGCCGCTGGCGCAGGTCGTGGAGCAGCCTTGAGCCGCCGGCTGTCACAGCACTGAGTTCCAGGGTCTGTCCAGGAGCGTGGCCGTGGATGCTGCGCAGCAGCGGTTCGGCCTCCAGCTCACTGCGCCGGCGGCGCACCTCCTCGAGGGCGCCGTTGAGCATCGGACCCTCCCGTTCCACCCCCGCTACCTGCCAGCAGAGCTGCCTGAGGTTGGCGATCTGCCGCTGAATCCGCTCCGGTTCCGGCAGGGGCGGATCCGCCAGCGGCAGGTACGGCCCCTCATCGGCTTCGCGGCAGAAGGGCTCTCCCAGTCGGATGTTCCGCAGGCGCCGGGCGAACACCAGGCATTCCATCAGCGAGTTGCTGGCCAATCGGTTGGCGCCGTGCACGCCAGTGCAGGCCACCTCCCCCACGGCGTATAGCCCCGGCAGGCTTGTGGCCGCCTCCAGGTCGGTGCCCACGCCGCCCATCCAGTAGTGGGCAGCCGGGGCCACCGGAATCGGCGCGCCGATGGGGTCGAGGCCTAGGGCCCGGCAGCGGCCCAAGATTGTGGGGAACTGACTATCCAGCTGCGCCTGGCCCACCGGCCGCAGGTCGAGCCAGAGGTTGTCCACCCCCAGCTCCTGCATGCGCCGAGCCAGGGCGCGACTCACCTGATCGCGGGGGGCCAGATCGCCCCCGGCCAGCTGGGCCACTGGACTGTGTCCCGCCGCATCGCAGAGTCGGGCCCCCTCCCCCCGCACCGCCTCACTGATCAGGAAGTGGGGGGCACCCGGCAGCATCAAGGCCGTGGGATGGAACTGAACGAATTCGAGATCGCGCACCGCAGCTCCGGCGCTCCAGGCCATCGCCACCCCGTCGCCGCTGGCTTGGGCGGGATTGGTGGTGTGGGCAAACAGATGGCCACCACCGCCGCAGGCCAGGACCACCGCCCGGGCCCGCAGCCAGCGCAGCCTGTGCCCATCCAGCACCTGCAGACCCACGCAGCGCCCACCCTCCACCCAGAGCTGCAGGGCAGGAACGCCCTTGTGTTGCTCCAGGCCCTCCCGTTGCAGCACCTCCCGTTCCAGGGCATCCACCAGGGCACCCCCGGTCCGATCCTGAGCGTGCAGCACCCTGCGGTGGCTGTGGGCCGCCTCAAGGGTGGTGCTCAGCTGGTCGGCCTCCCCCCGGTCGAAGCCCATGCCGAGCTCCAGCAACCTCGCCACACAGCCCGGGGCATCGCGCACAAGCAGGTCCACAGCCCGTCGGTCGCAGAGGTCAGCGCCGGCCCGAAGGGTGTCCTGGATGTGGCTCTCGAAGCTGTCCTCGGGCCTGATCACTGCGGCGATCCCGCCTTGGGCCCAGCGGCTTGCGGAGGGCGGTCCGTCCTGCTTGCTGAGCAGCAGCACCCGCAGGCCGGCTGGCAGCTCCAGGCAGGTCATCAGGCCGGCGGCCCCGCTGCCCACCACCGCCACATCCCAGTCGGCGGCCAGATCCGGATGCTGCATCGCCAAGCCCCGCTTCAGGGAGCCTATGGGAGCACCGCAGTCCGCCGGTTCAGCCAGAACAGCCCCATGACAAAAAAACCGCCGGAGGTCCGGCGGTTTGGGAGCTTGGCGATGCGGCCTCCCCTGGTTGATCGGGGAGGCTGGTGCTCAGCGGTAAACGCCGTCGTTGATTCGATCGAAACCTTCATTGAGGGCGATTGAGGGAGGCGTCACGGTGAAGTTGGCCTTGTACTTATCGAAGAGCTCCTTCTGACGCGGCGTCAGATCAAGCTTGAGAACGTCATCGACGCTCTGGTAGGGGCCACCCAGCACGATCTTGCCCGCGAGGGTGGGATACATGCCGGGGTACTGCTGGAAGCGACGCACAGAAGAGTTGTTGAGATCCACCTTGCCGGCGGTCTCAGCGATCTTGTCGTCGGCCACGTTGCGCCGGTCTTCGGCCAAGGCGGTGCTCGGCAGCAGCAGAGTCACCAGCAGCCCGGTGAGTAAAACACCACTCATGAGCCAGGCAAGCAGCCGCTTCATCACGACACTCCGTTGCGTAAGGGAACAGGCCGTGAGGAGGCCTCGGCCTGGTTCAACGTTACCTAACGCCTGCCAAGGTTCCCCTTGACGGTTTCCCGGCTTTCGCAGATCTTCAGATCAGAGAGGCGGGGATGGGGTCAGATCAGGCCGCTCGATAGGGGGGCCAGCAGGGCCGCTGCCAGGAAGAGACCGTCCACCGCCAGGGTGGCGGCCAGAGCGGCGGCACTCACCTTGGCCGGTCCGCCCCGTTTCCACAGCTGGGTGCAAACGCCCATGAGGAGAGCTGCCATGGCCGTCACCAAGGTGATGTTGGCCGGTTCCAGAACGGTCTCCCCGGCCTGGCGCAGAAGAAGTGGCGCCTCGCGCAGTGGAGCGGAGAGCACCTGCGGCCATAGGGGCATTAACCCGGTGAGGGCGATGGCGGTGTCGGTGGCCGCCGTTCCGAGCAGGGAGGCGAGGTAGAAGGCCCCCGCCAGCCGCCAGCGCCCCCCAAGGCCAGCCAGGGCCAATGGGAGGGCGAAAGCCTCGATCGGCAGGTGCAGGAGGGGATGCTCACGGAACCAGCCCCAGAAGAGGCATCCAGCCAGCCAGCTGCCGCTGAAACCAACCAGCAGAGGGCCGAGCTGTTGCCAGGAGCCGCGGCCGTGACGCTCGAGCAGCACGGCCGCAGCCACCAAGGGAAGGGTGAACAAGGCCGCCGCGAGGGGCGCCTGCCTCACCAGGGGAGCCTGAAGGAACACCGGCACCGCCACGAGCAGCACGGCGGTGATGGGAAGCAGGATCTCGCCCGAAAGGCTCAGTCCGGCGAAGGGGAGGGATCGGGAACTGAAGGCAGTTGAGGTCCCAATCACAGGCTGATATACAAAGCGTTACCTACCTTAAGAGGTGCGGGGGTTGGCCCGCGTCCCCCGCCGCCATAGGGTTCGAGGCACTTTCGCCTGCCCGATGCCGTTTCTTGCCATCGCTGAGACCCCGTCCCTCGGTGTCGCCTGCTGGCATGCCCTGGTGCTGGGCGTGGTGCAGGGGCTCACGGAGTTTTTGCCGATCAGCAGCACTGCCCATCTGAAGGTGGTGCCGCTGCTGCTGGGTTGGGGGGACCCCGGCGTGGCCTTCACCGCCGTGATCCAGCTGGGTAGCATCATCGCTGTTCTGGCCTACTTCCGCCTCGATCTGCTCGAGGTGGTTCGGGGCATTGGCCGGGCTCTGCGGGATGGACGCTGGAGTGATCCCTCTGCCCGGCTCGGGGTCGCGATCGCCCTGGGCACGGTGCCGATCGTGCTGGCGGGCATGGCTCTCAAGTTCGGGGTCCCGGGTTACGAACACTCTGTAATGCGCAGTGTCACCTCGATCGCTGTGGTGTCGATCGTGATGGCCCTGCTGCTGGGCCTGGCTGAACTGGTGGGTCGCCGTCGCCAGCACCTCGACGACGTGATGCCCCGCGACGGTCTGCTGGTGGGTCTGGCCCAGGCCCTGGCCCTGGTGCCGGGGGTGTCCCGCTCCGGCAGCACCCTCACCGCCTCCTTGTTTGATGGCTGGGAGCGGGCTTCGGCCGCCCGCTTCTCCTTTCTGCTCGGCATCCCCGCCATCACCCTGGCCGGTCTGGTGGAACTGAAGGACGCCCTTCATCAGAAGGCCAACGGCGGGCTGGTGCCCACCCTGGTGGGGGTGGTGGCCGCCACGGTGGTGTCCTGGCTGGCGATCGCCTGGTTACTCCGGTTCCTGCAGCGCAACAGCACCTGGATCTTCGTGGCCTACCGCCTGCTGTTCGGTGTGGTGCTGCTGCTCTGGTTCCGGGGCCTCGATGCCGTCCAACGCTGAGCTCGTCACCCGCTCCCCCCGGCGCCATGGCTGGCTTGGTTCCAGACTGATGGCAGATCGGAGTTGCTGCGGTGTGGAAGGAGCCTTCGGCGGGTATCGCCGCCCAGACCCAGGCCATCGCCGTTGACAACGTCAGCGGCGGCGCTGCGGCGCCACGGCCCGTCCGGCTGCCCGATCCCGCCGTGGTGGCCAGCGTGGAACCCGGTTCGATCGGCGAGGACCTGGGGTTCCAGCCCGGCGATCGCCTGCTCCGCATCAACGGCATCGCCCCGCGGGATTTGATCGATGTGCAGGTGCTCCAAGGGGAGGAGGACCTGATCCTTGAGGTGGAGGATCCCCAGGGCACGCTCCATGTGGTGGAACTGGAGAAGGATGCGGATGAGGGCCTGGGACTCGGCTTCACCGAGGCGCTCTTCGATGGCCTGCGCCAGTGCAATAACCACTGTCCCTTCTGCTTCATCGACCAGCAGCCCCCCGGCCGCCGCGCCAGCCTTTACCTCAAGGACGACGACTACCGCCTGAGCTTTCTCTACGGCTCCTATCTCACCCTCACCAATCTCACCGCCGCCGACTGGCAGCGGATCGAGGAGCAGCGGCTCTCGCCCCTCTATGTCTCGGTGCATGCCACCGATCCCGATCTGCGCAGCCGTCTGCTGGTGAATCCCCGGGCCGCCCTGCTGAGCGATCAGCTCGCCTGGTTCGCGGAGCGGCGGCTGCAGATCCATGCCCAGGTGGTGGTCTGCCCGGATCTCAACGATGGTGAGGCCCTGGAGCGGACCCTACGGGATCTGGCGGCGTTCGGCACTGGCGACTGGCCGGCGGTGCTGTCCACGGCGGTGGTGCCGGTGGGTCTGACCCGCTTCCGCCCCCCCGGCGATGGGCTGCGGGCGGTCACCCCGGCCGATGCGGCGGCGGTGATCGAGCGGGTCGAACCGCTGCAGCGGGAATTCCAGGCCACCCTCGGCAGCCGTTTTGCCTGGCTTTCCGATGAGTGGTACCTGATCGCCGGCCTTCCCCTGCCTCCCCGCTCCAGCTACGAGGATCTCCCCCAGCGCGAAAATGGGGTGGGCAGCATCCGCGGTTTTCTCGAGGAACTTGAGGCAGCCACCCAAACCCTGCCGGAGCGGGTCGAGCCGCTGCGGCGCATGAGCTGGGTGGTGGGAAAGCTGGTGGCCGGAGCCCTTCAACCGGCTGTGGAGCGCCTCAACCGGGTGGAGGGCCTGGAGCTGTTGCTCCATGGGCTGCCCAGTCCCTACTGGGGCCAAGATCAGGTGGTCACGGGGCTGTTGACCGGGGCGGATTTGTTGCAGGGTCTGGCGGGGCGCGATCTGGGGGGGCTGCTGCTGCTGCCGCGGGTGATGCTCCGGGAGGGTGAGGAGGTTTTCCTGGACGACATGCGGCTTCAGGAACTGAGGCATCGGGCGGGTGTGCCGATCCGACTGCTGGGTGGGGCGGACGACCTGGTGGCCGCCTGCCTTGGTTCGGAGGGTGGAGGTGCCTAAGCTCCCCACACTTCCCCGCTTCCGTCTTGCGGCGCCTCTCTCCCCTGCTCGCCTCCCTGACGGTGGCGTCCAGCCTTGCCGCTCCGGTGGCCGCTGCCCCCAAGGCCCCCGCCGCCGGAGCGGCTGGCCTGTCTAGATCTGGAAGCCAGGCCGCCCTGCTCCAGCTGCCCGAAGCCCTGCCCCTGGCTCCCGCCCTGAAGGGCGATCGCCCCAAGTCCAATCCGAAGGTGCTGCCCCCGGCGGCCACCACCCTGCCCCCGGAGCTGCGGGATATGGTCTCGCCGGCGTCCCTGGCCTTGCCGGACCGTCCCGGCCAGGTGCGCATCACCCAGCTGCGACCCCTCAGTCTCGATCAGGTGGAGATCCTGGCGGAGGTGAACAACCCAGACATCAAGGCCATCGCCAGCCAGGTGGAGCAGGCCCAGTCGAATCTGCGGGCCAAGATTGCCCTTTGGTATCCCCAGCTCGGCTTCAACACCAGCAGCTTTCCCATCTACACAGCAGGTCGACAGTTCAGCAACGGCTTCACGGGCACCGGTCAACCGATCGGTACGACCCTCGACAGCATCTGGAGGATGCAGGCGGCCCTACAGGCCAGCTGGTCCCTGATCGACCCCACCCGCACCCCCCAGATCGCCATTGCACGCGATCAATTTGAGAAGGCCAAAAATCAATATCTGATCGGCCTGCGCGACCTGCGTCTGCAGGCTTCCTTGGCCTATTTCGACCTCCAGACCGCCGACGATCAGGTGCAGATCGGCCAGGAGGGGGTGCGGGCGTCGCTGGTGAGCCTGCGCGATGCCCGGGCCCGCTTCCAGGCCGGCGTGGCCACCAAGCTCGAGGTGCTGGAAGCGGAAACCCAGCTGGCCCGCGATGAGCAACTGCTCACCAATGCCCTGGCGATTCAGGCCACCGCCCGTCGCGCCCTGGCGGCCCTGCTTGATCTACCGCAGGATGTGACCCCAACGGCCGCCGACCCGGCCCGGGTGATTGGCACCTGGTTGCCATCGCTTCAGGAGAGCATCGTGGCGTCCTTTGCCTTCCGCGAAGAACTCGATCAGATCCTCTTGGATATTTCGATCGCCAACAGCTCCGCCAATGCTGAGCTCGGCAGGGTTCAACCCTTCTTGAAGATTGTGAACAACTTCGGTTTCGGCCGTACCTATGGCTATGAGTTCTCCCCATCGGTGGTGCCATCGATCACCGGTTGGAATGTCGACAACGCTGTTGGCCTGAACCTCAACTGGACGATCTATGACGGTGGCAGTGCCCAGGCCAACTACAGGGGGCAGAAACAGAAAGCCCAGGAGAACCGCTTCCTGTTCGCCCAGAGGCGCAACACCATCCGCTCCGAGGTGGAGAGGAGCTTCTATGAACTCGATAAGAACAACCGCAACATCCTCACCACCTCCCGCGAGGTGATCTCCACCCGTGAATCCCTGCGGCTGGCCCGCCTGCGCTTCCAGGCCGGTGTCACCACCCAGAGGGAGGTGGTGGACACCCAGCGCGACCTCACCCAGGCCGAGGTCCGCTACTCCACCGCCATCTCCGACTACAACAGGGCCCTGGTGGAGCTGCGGCGCCGCACCGGTCTGGATCAGATCGCCACCTGTGAGCCCCCCCGCCTCCCCGCCAACAAGCCTGTGGTGTCAGGGGCCACTGACGTCCCGGTGGAGCCCCTTCCCCTCGTTCCCGCCTGCCCGGCGGCCCGTGCCCAGCTGCCTCCCGCGGCCAATCGCCGTTGAAGCCTTGGCCGAAGGTCTCCCCTCTGTTCCCCTCCGCCCTTCCCTCAGCCTGCTCAAGACCCTGAGGCTGGGCCTGTTCCAGGCCTGCCTGGGATGCCTCGCGGTGATCTTCGCCGGGCTGCTCAACCGCGTGATGCTCACCGAACTGGGATTTCCCGGGCTCCTTGTGGGCACCTCCCTGGCCTTTGAGCAGTTCGTGGCGCCGTCGCGGGTGCTGTTCGGTCAGATCTCCGATGCCCACCCCTTGGCTCGGCGCCACCGGGTTCCCTACGTGTTATTGGGCACCGCCCTCTTCTGCGGGATAGCGGTGATCGCCGTGCCCATCATCTTCCGAGTGGGGCAAGTTCTTCAGCAGGGATCTCCAGGAGCCATCGCCTTAGCCATGCTGGCCCTGGGAGCGCTGTTTGCCTGTTACGGCCTCGCGATCTCCCTGGCCACCACCCCCTACCTGGCCCTGGTGATCGACCGCACCAGCGAGGAGGAGCGATCCCGCGCTGTGGGAGTGATCTGGTGCATGCTCACGGTGGGCATCGTGGTTGGAGCGATCCTGATCAGCCTCAGCCTTCGCTCCCTGGATGGAATCCGCGATCCACGGCTGCTTGAGCCCACTCTCTCCGCCTTCATGGCCAAGGTGGCGATCGGCGTGATGGGCCTCACCGTGATCGCCACCTGGGGCATGGAATCGCCCGCCGATTCGCTGGGTCTGTCCCAGGAGGGGGGGCGGGAGGATGGTGTCACCCTGCGGCAGGCCTGGACCCTGATCCGTTCCAGCAGCCAGGTGCTGATCTTCTTCTCGTTTTTGATCCTCTTCACGCTCGCCCTATTCCTTCAGGATCCGGTGCTCGAGAGTTATGGGGCCCAGGTGTTTGGCATGCCCATCGCGGCCACTGCCCAGCTCAATGCCTTCTGGGGGGTGGGAACGTTGGTTGGTCTGCTGGTGGCGGGTCTGTGGATCGTGCCCTGGCTGGGCAAGCTGGCCACGGCCCGGCTCGGCTGCCAGCTGATCGCCCTCAGCCTGCTGCTCCTGTTGCTCAGCGGGATCACCGCCAACGTTCCCACCCTGCAGCTGGTGATGGTTCTGTTCGGCCTGGCGGCGGGAATCGGGACCAATGGCGCCCTTTGTCTGATGCTTGATCTCACCCTGCCGGAGGTGGCCGGCACCTTTGTGGGGGTTTGGGGTCTGGCCCAGGCACTCTCCAGGGCGGTGGGCAAGGTGATCGGCGGAGGCCTGCTCGACCTGGGCAACCTGCTCAGCGCTTCGGGCCTTCTTCCCAGATCGGTGGGCAGCTACCCCGCCTTTGCCCTGGTGTTGGGTATCGAGCTGCTGGTGGCGATCGCGGCCCTGCTGATGCTGCAGCGTGTGAATGTTCGCCAGTTCCGTCACGACACGGGTCAAAGCCTGGCGAAGGTGCTCACGGTGGAATGGTCATGAGCGACTCCCTGTATCCCCCGATCCCTCTGGCAGCCGATGCCGGGCCCTCTCTCCTCCCGGTGGGTCTGGAGGCCCTTCTCGATCGGGTTGCTGAGCGACAGCGGAGCGACTTCGGTCACATGGCCTCCACTCAAAAGGACGATGGCTCCCTGATCACCGCGTGTGACCGTTGGAGCGATGCCACCTTGGTGGAAGGACTCGCGAGCCTCTATCCCGAGGAAGGGGTGTTGAGCGAGGAGGGCGATCAGCGGGTTCCCCTTACGCCGGCCTACTGGGTTGTGGATCCTCTTGATGGCACCACCAACTTCGCCGCCGGCATCCCTTACTGGGCGATCTCCATGGCGCGCTTCGAGCACGGCGAACCGGTGCTGGCCGTGCTTGATGTGCCGCCCCTGCGCCAGCGGATCGTGGCGATGCGGGGGCGGGGCGCCTGGCGCAATGGCAAGGTTCTGCTGCCTCCATCTCAGCAGAGTCATCCGGTGGGCTGCGCCTCCTTGTGCAGTCGCTCGATCGGCGTGCTGCAAAAGCTGCCCGACCGCCGTTTTCCCGGCAAGATCCGCCTGCTTGGTGTCGCCAGCCTCAATCTGGTGAGCGTGGGGATGGGCCAGACCGTGGCGGCTCTCGAGGCCACACCCAAGATCTGGGACCTGGCGGCCTCCTGGCTTGTGCTGAGCGAATTGGCCTGCTCAGTGCAATGGCTCAACCAGAGCCCCGTGGCGATACCTCCTGGCACCGACCTGGCCCGCACCGATTTCCCCGTGCTCGTGGCTGATGGGCCGGAAACCCTCGATCGGTTCATGCCTTGGGGCGAGGCCCTGCTGGCCTAAGGACCTTTCAGCGTCGATTGCACAGACGATACAAACGTTCTCTTGGAGCCTGGACGCTGGGTCCCAGGCTTCATGGCGCTTCACGCAGCAGGACTGATATCGGCTTGGCGGCGGCGGCAGGCTTGATGAAGGGGCTCCCCGTGGGTTGGTTGCTCACGCAAGGATTGGCTTGCCATTGCGGATGGCTTGCCCCCCTTTCGCAAAAGCCGTAGGGAGTGTGGTAAGTTATTGGACTGCTCGGGGAACCGAGCGGCCGGAGCTGAGCTCGAGGCAATCGGTGAGGTGCGAGAGCGCTGAGCTGAGGAGCCTGGAGAGGAGATCCGGAAGGGTGAGCTGCTAGGTTCACCAAGTCCTGAACGAAACGGCGCGAGCCGAACGATCAGGGCGGCTTACGACGAAGAAGGCGCGAGCCGCTGATGTTGTAGGTTGAGAAGGTCGCCGCAGGGCGACGAGCCAGAACCACCCGAGAGGGAGGGGAAGGCAGCACCTGGACAACCAAAAAAGTTTAGGAACTGACGCTTCTGCTGCGTTGGCTGCCTAAAGGTGATGAGGACATGATAGTCCGTAAACACCTGAGGGAATGTGTCGACCGAGACAAGCAGCGGAGGTGTGAGGTCCCGTCAAAAGAAAACAGCGACGGAGGCCATTGTGGTGGGGAGGAAGCGGTTCTCACGACCGCGAATCCCGAGATGCCGTGATGGAGGAGTCGCAAACCGGATCTGAGATCTGGAAAGTCGGAGATGGGAGCAAGAAGCTTAAGGAGCAGCGAAGGCGCAGGTGAAAACCTTGACTTTAGTTGTGAGAGGAGGTTGTTGCTGTTGTTTTTGCACTCTCGAAACCTTCTGTGTCAGCGGAAGGGGCGCCAACTGCAAGGGGCGAGAGCCCAATGATGTGGGAGGACGCGAATCGGACTGAGGCAAGCGAGAGCCTGAGGAGTCACCTGGAAGGGTGAATCGGAAGGAGGGAGCAAACCAAGAGGGTCTGACTACAACGGAGAGTTTGATCCTGGCTCAGGATGAACGCTGGCGGCGTGCTTAACACATGCAAGTCGAACGGACCTTCGGGTCAGTGGCGGACGGGTGAGTAACGCGTGAGAATCTGCCCTCAGGAGG
>Ga0315899_10005537_pt1 | contig 13632 bp, 14 predicted proteins | sample LakEriMetagenome_2_FD_203518 | JGI IMG/M metagenome (GOLD analysis project Ga0315899, IMG submission 203518) | Freshwater fungal communities from buoy surface, Lake Erie, Ohio, United States - Buoy 4 MA112 | ecosystem: Environmental > Aquatic > Freshwater > Lake | place: USA: Lake Erie, Ohio...
AACTATCTGGCAAATTAAGACTGTTAGACCAAGCATCAAAAATGACTTGATCAACATCGCCATATTCATTGATCAGCAATACAAAATCTAGCGATTGTGCTTCGACACCACGAAAATTATCTAGTAAATCAGGATCAATATCGTTTATGACTAATGGCCTAACATCTAATTGTGACGCTGGCAGGTAATGAGTTTCCAATGCAAAGGGCAGTATTGCATCAGTTGTCGCGATAAGTTGATTTCCTAATGTGTGTGGCAGCTCTTTTGTTGAAATGAATGTTTCAGTAGCTGTTTTTATCTCCGCAAGCATGGCTGGCATGGTTCTCGTTGAAATACGCGTAGTGTTTGATCGAAAAGACAGCATATAAAAAAATATGCCTGCAAGGATTATATGTACGCCTAATGCAATTAAGCAAAACAGAAAATTTTTTCTACTGCTCATCCAACTCACGCCATGTTACACGTTTGACTGCATTAACTGTACTGGCCGGAGCAACGCTACTTACGCTTAACACTGCTCCACTTTCATCCGTTAATAAACCGATGACCTTCTGTCCCAATGCAACTGTTCGCATACCTGCTATTAATGACGTGTCAGATACTTTTCTTGCCACTATGCGTCCAGTAGCCAAAGGCAAATAGCTACCTGTGAGGTAATCGAATTCATAGATCCAACTTTGAGCCGCTGAACGGCATGCTGTCTGGTCAGGCACATTAGAAACAACTCGCAAAACTCCTAGCTGCTGCTCAGGGTCAAGCGTAATACGCTCTCCTGAATTTTGTATCGTATTTAAATCTACATACCAGCCCGCATTATTTTGCCAATCCACTGCTTGTGTCGTTGCGCCGATTAATTCATTAGCCGAGGCCCCATGCAATAGTGTTTGCTGCACTAAATTTTTCGACGCACGTATATCGCCATATCCTTTAGCTGCGAGCTCATCTTTAATCGTGTAAATGCTCTGTACTGATCTGACAGCAAGATCAGTCATTCCCAAATAGCTGCCCGTACCTACAGTAATCACCGGTAGTCGCTGTGTACCTATGCGAACTTCAGATAGCTCTGGTCGCGTGGTAATAGGTTGTGCTGTACGGTCTTGGATCAAGCTAGCAATGAGTACCGCCTCTTTACCTGAAGGTGGATACAGATCATCGATATCAAAACGCCATATATTTCCCAACAAATCTCCACCATAAAATCGGCTGACCGTATTGTCTAGGGTCGAGTCTATCCATGCATTAATTTGTGCAAGACCCGCCGGCGAAGTCGCACTACCTTGGCCTGTGGTAATTTTCTGTAGCAACTCGCCGGTATATGCATCAAGAATGAAAAGAACTCCCTGACCACTCCCTGGTTGTATGTTGTTGTAGCCCGATGTCAGCGCTACAACCCAACGACCATCACGGCGCTTGGTAATTACTGGTCTGCCCATCGCAAAGCCTAGATCGCTATCATTGGATGGATTAAATCGCCATAAGGACTTGGGATTATCAGGATTGGTCACATCAAGGGCAAAAAATTCACGCCCCGCAGATCCCAAGCCAGTTACCAAAATAGTTCGCCAGTCTGTAGCCGCACAACGAACAGGCGCCGGGCCCGGACAAACATCGCCTGCTACAGGTGTTCCATCAAGTACGTAAGTAGATTGTTGCCCAAATTGAGTGTCTGCCAATTTGTATAAATCAGGTAGTACAGCTGCAGGGATAAACGCCCAGGCTTCAACTCCAGTACCAGCGTCTAACGCATGGATCATTCCATCGTTGGCAGCAACGTACAGCATTCCTTTGCGATTAACCTGTTCTTTATCGCGAAAAATACCGTAATTTTCATCGGCATAACGAAATGCAGGTTGACCAACATATATAGGCTGGGCACTCATCACTGCTCCCAGCGTATGTTCACGACGACGAAATAACTTCAGATAATTTTCAACTCTGTCTTCAAAACCATATTGTCCTCTTAAGTAATTAAGCAAGCGTTCACCTGAGAATTCAGCTTGCTTAGTAGAGCTTAGATTTTGACATTGTGAAAGTTTTGATACAGAGGCACATCGGTTCTGAAATAAGGCCTTCTCAGCTGCACTTAATTCAGACCATAAAAAATTTTTGATTTGGCCTGCATCAGTTAGGGATTGCATCCAAATTTTTCTGCGATCTGATTGGCTACCTATCAGCGCATCAAGCTGATTCGATGCCGACCATTCAATCGCCACAGACAGCGTGCCATCGCTAAGATTAATTCGTCTAGCCTCTACATCGCCATCCCAGTAAATACTTCGATAGCGCGATGAAAATACTCTATTGTTACCTTCTACAGGTTGCTGACTACTGGTCGAGGCGGCCGCTGCCGCCCCTATCGATGCACGTATAGCCGATAGAGTGTCTGCAAGCGCCTTGGACAGTGACTCCGGGTTGGATGCATTAAAGTAGCGCCCCCCTCCATTGACCGCTGCGTGCCAAAGATCATCGACGCGCTCTGGGCCGCTAAAAAACATAGGATCTGGCCAATCTCGACGTCCATTCACGATCTCAGCATAGTCACCCGAACTAGCCTCGGGATAATCTTCCCGATAATGCAAACTACCTGACGCACCCAAACCTAGCGTGTGAGTCACCATATGCTGGAAATTTCCATCACGACTACCCTGCGGTATGGGCACATTGTTTATGCATACATCACGCTCAGTAAAGCAGTTAGAAAAAGCTGGTTGGCGTAAATCGGTTCGAAAATAATAGGCCGCCACGTCAGCCAAACTATTGCTCGTACCATTGTTGCGTGGAATATCTTTGAAAGGCTCGATACTCACGTCGATGTTCCCGTACTGTTCTACTTCCGGAACGCCCAAATTTTGCGACGTAGACTGGGGGGCGATGATGTAAATATCTTTTCCCTGTGCTACTGCTCTATATCCTTGTTGATTAATATTGGTAGCTACTCCACCCGCAAGAAGAGAGGATAAAAAATCACTATCGGCACCTGCTCCAATATCCACTTGTGTTCCGACGCTCATTAAATCTTTCCCATCCACTTTGATTGCATAAACAACCATATAGGGCTCTTTGGAGGTACTACTAGGACGAATAGTCAGCTTCGCTGCCCGAATAGGTACAGCCATCAAGCCACCGTCATATAGAGGACGAGGTAAATCATGATCCTGATTACCAACATCCGTTATGCCATCGATCTTTTTTGGGCCGTAGCTACCTGACTCCCAATTGGTATTCCAGTAACCATCAGTAGAGAGAATGGTGAAATTCTGCTGACAAGAAAATCGCACTGGATCATCTGCGCCAGTGAGTAGCTTTCCTGCATAAAGCCGACCGGCTTTAGCTAAAGCAGCGCGTAACGGTGTACTTGCCAGAGGATTGATAGCATATAGTTTTTGGTAAAACAGCTGTTTATGTGCAGCATCGAAATCTGAAATTTTTAAAAATCCAGCATTATTTGAATTTACGCCGCTGTAGCCTATCGTAGAAAATCCCACTCTAAACTGGCTACCCATGTCACGGAACGCCCTGCCAACCGCAGTTTTCATACTGAGAATACGGGTTCGATAATAGCTATACCAATTAGCAAAATTCTTACGCTCATCAGCAGATCCGGGGCCAGAATTACTGCCAACGACAATCTTTCGCCAATTGGACGATAAGGATGAATTCAGACAATGATCCTCCGATGAGCTATCACCTAGTCGATTAGCTTGCGTGCCCTGATAAACAAAGTAATAAGCAGGTTCTGGCCGGTTGGGATAATCGTTATTGCTGGTCGTACAGGGCGCGCCATAATTCGTAGAGCAGTCACTGTGATATGTAACTGTCGTTGTATTTGGAGGAATAGATAGAGTGCTATTTGCCGTACGCCAGGCAACAAAGTTTGTTGAGAGATCAACTGCAACTGAATCTGGCTTAAACCCATCGTACAAAGCAGCATTGAAATCTTGTGCGGGATAAGCGCTTCCATCTGCCTTTACGGGCACCTCGTAATTGACTAATGGATTGTAATAAATTTTATTACACAGATAACTACGATACCCAACAGTTTTTTCATAGCCATTAATTACAACTTCGTCGCCGAGATAACTCCATTGCATACTGCCCGAATCATCTAATACAAAATAAATATTTGGCTTCACTTGAGAAGAGATCAAGTAATTGATAGGTGATGGAGCTATATCACTGGCGCAAAAGGCGCTGGGTATCGTTAGTAATATAAAACAATTAAAAAAAATACCCTTTAGAAAACTAGACATACTCTGCTCCAGATCACTTCAGAAAAACTTGTACACACCAAGCGTAACTATGCCCATCAGAAATTTTGTTACTAGATCGACTAAAAATGGATGAGGGTTTGGGTAAACACACTGGTATTTCGTGGGCCATGAACACGGACCGTAACTCGGTAATAAACGCTTGCCGTCGATGTGAAATTGTTGGCAGCTCCATAGCTAATTTGACTTTTTTTTAGGTTGCTCGGCTTATTTGTGCCATACATCAAACAACTATTCGCTGCATTGTCTGGACTTCCAGCGGCGCGGCAAAGACGATGAATGATGTAACGAACCGAATTACCCGCATCATTGGTTGCTAATGCTTGCGCAGGTTGTTGACAAATTGCTGCGGAACTACCTGCGCACTTAGTATCATCCCAATCAATTGCTACCCTTGCATGTTCCCCGTCCATACCGCTAATGTCTAGTCCGTCAGGCACGCTCGCGTAATAACCCGAAGTAGATTGATTAGTAAACAGTGTGGAGGTCATCACCAAAGGTGAAAGCCAACTGATTGCCGTTTCGGTACCTGCATCCGATGCCAGCACTGCAGATTCGCGAAATGCTAAATTGGAAGCCACCATCAAACTGGTATCGATGGAGCGAACTAAACCTATAGCACCCAAACTCATAATGACCAGCATGACGAGTGCTATAACTAAGCTGGTACCCAAATGATGACCTCGCCTCATTTATCATTCCAAATCATATTTCGAAGTGGCACTTCAGCTTCCAACACACGGTAACGAAAGCAATTCCAGTTAGCTACATGACTCATAGCGATATCAGTCATTTGTAATTGCCCAGTGGTAGGATTGCCTGCTGACCATTGTGGTTGCGGTGCATTACAACCCTGATCGCTGCGCTCACTACTGCGAGCAACTACTGCAAACCTTATAGCGATCAGTCGTTTTAAATCATTGTTGTCGCCTGCTGTGCCATTACCATCTGCGTCTATCATGGAAGAACTCCAGAAAGTGACTTGTGGCGAGGTTTGTAATCCAGCACGATGATCAAATCCATATTGCGCCTGAAGATTAACTATGCCGGATGACATTGCAGCTGTTTGCCAATTAGACGATGCCAAGCTAAAGCGAGATGCTTGAAGATCGTTGTTGCTGTCTATGCCATACCGGACAAGTCGCAATGAACCCAGATTAATCACATGGGTACCAGCGGCATAATCTAATGCGACGGGATTAGCGACCGAGTCAGCCACCCCTGCTCCAGTCGGTGTTACTAACGGCATGGATGTATGATCAACTCGGTACGAGCCTGTGGTTATTGCAGTAGCTTTTATAAGGCTGCAGGGCTTACCTGGCTCATACAACATTAAACGGTCACCCGGCTGTATGCCTAAAGTACTTTCTATCTGCATCGACGTGTCAGATGCTGCATGTGCAGTCAGTAACGAAGTGGCTGAAGTACTTTGCTTGCTTGCACCAGAAAAAATTCTGATTTCATCAGGTGCTCCATCACCACCATCCATGATGGTGACGGGTACTAGTGACAGCGCTCCGAGTGCCGTACCCAGATCATGGGTAACTAAGCAGCCTAAACTATCTATAGCACCTAGGCCATGTCCTGCCATACGCAATTCGCGCAACATTAAGCTCACTGCAATGGCTACATTTTGTTGAGCATCTGTCACGCCCACGGTAGATTTTCGGCGTGCTTCAAATAAGATAGCCACTTTAAGAATGACTAGCATAGCCAATAAGCCTATTACCAATCCCACCATGAGATCGGTTAGCCCTACACCTCTTAAACATTTACTGTGTGAGTGCTTGGCCACGTTTTAATCAGCAATTAACGTCTGCGCTATCATTTGATGCGATGTCTTATCTCCAGGTACCTGCCATTTGAGATTAACTGTCACGGTACGTGCATCATCAATAGTGATCTGTGGTGTGTTCGTAGATGCAGACACGCCGGGTAAACGGCGACTGACAGATGCAAACCAGCTTTGGTAATCGGTAGAAGTCGTATCTGTAAAGCGGTCCCTCAATCCGGTTAATGAATGATCGCCTATCCACATATGCGATACCAGTTCATTGATTAGCAAACTCGCTTCTATACGGTACCTTGCATTACTACTTTCTATGTGCGTAGCTGACAGCAGCATTAATAAACTAAGTAGACCAACTGAAAACAAAAGGATAGCGAGCAAACCTTCAAGCAAGCCACTGCCACGTTCGCATCGGAAAAAACAGGCTTTATCAGACATCAATGACAGGCCTCAGGGTGAATGGTGGGGCGCGCAGGATCACACATACGAATAGTGCCTGCGCCATCTATTTTTAAAACAAGACGTACGTCATCCGATGCAGCAGTATGAATAACATCAACGCGCGCAATGTCTGTGCCTCCAGTGACTTGCGGAGCATCTCCTAACGGAAAAAAATCTAGCGTACCGGGTAAGGCCATACCGGCTTTAAGGGCAGTATCTGTTTTCGAAGAATTAGCCAGTATCGCTCCACCCCATCGCACCAAACTGCTTACCTCGGATGTCTGAGTCAGTAGCGGCGAGGGGCATGCAGCCGTGGCGTAGACGCAGGTAACGCTCCAGCTAGGAATACCCGTTGAATCGCCTAGGCTTATACGTATGCGCGTATTTCGTGCAACCGCTTCGGCTCGCGTACGCTGGATTGCGCTACGCAAACTCTCTGCGCTGCTACGTACTTCCATAGAACGAACCCACCGCACCACCGAAGGTGTACCAACGGCAAGCACGATCGATATAACTACCAAGGTAATCAATAACTCGATCATCGTGAACGCAGAACTTTCGTCCATAAACTGCTTAGTTAACACGCGCCGTTTCTTCTGGTGATCCAGCAATTGACAGGCACAGTTCCCCAACCCTCAGGCAACGCTGTGGTTCTTGCCACGCCCGCCTGATTCAGGGTGTACGAAACCGCAGTCAAATCGCCACTATTTCCAACAGCAGTCAGTACATACGATTCACCAGATGATGCGGTTGAGCAACTAAACTTAAAATGCTCGCTAACAGGTGCGGAAGCACCGCAATTTTCACCATTAGCATAGGTATGATGGTCCTGGTAATACTCTTCCAAGCGCATAGCAAACAGACTTAAACCACTTGTTGCTTGAGGTATGGCGCTTCGTATCATGTGATCACGGTAGGCCGGCATAGCAAAGGCGGCCAATATACTAGCGATGACTAGCGCTACCATTAATTCGATCAGGCTAAAGCCTGCAATCATTCGGGAACTCGGCATGGTGGATAAGCTAGCCAAGTGAATCAGGGCAATAGACTGAATCTAATGAAATGAAATCGCACAAAATGCTAACGGCTTCATTAACATTTTGAATAATCGATCTACTATCGACTAATTGAGCGATTAAAGAATTTTTTTGACGCGTAATTACTGCTGATTAGGACTGACTGACAATAGGTAATCTGTAATCGATCTCTAGACTACTATTTAGCAGAGCCGTTTTACTGGCCGCTGCTCTCAATAGAAAACGAGCAGGTCGTAACACTCACTGCAGAAAAACCATAATCAATATATGGCTTGGGAGTGGATGCGTGTTTATTTTCGAAGCAGGCAGGCTTCGATAATCGTCAGATCATTATCTTTGGCGAAGCTGCGCATGAAGTAATACGCCATGGGCTCAAGCGCATATAATTTTGCATCTACCAATACCGCACGCACACCCTCGATTAGTGCCGGCTGTACATAAGGAGAATACTGCAAGTGAAGAGCGTAGCCGGTACCAGCATCTGGATTAAAGCGCGACATGATTCCGCATAAACGGTCTGCCCAGTCGCTAGGACGGAAGGGTTTACCCTTACTGGTCAAGCCCTGAATAATGAAGTCGGTTACTTCGTTAGATGATGTTGAATTCGGATCAGCCATGAGGCAGGCAGGATGTGAAACAAAGAGATTATGGCGGTTGATTTGTGCGATACGCCATCTGGCTCTATCTTACCGAAGATAAGATAGGAAACAAAGCTGCCTGTGTATTTTTTATATCAGACGTTTTACGTAACTCGCCCGGCATTAACACTCATAACGTTTAGAGTCGACGCAATAAAACATTTTTGGCTAACTACGCAACCCGACGCACGTCGTTAGCCCAGCCAGTTAGCAACCGAAACAAGTACTAACAGCAAAATCCATAGCAGAAGTGCGCGCCAAATTAATCCTACGGTACTTTGCAATGAGCGTGCAGAGGGCTCCTCTCCAGGCAAAATTTCCACCTCTAAGCGGGAAGATTCATAGCGAGTGATATCTATTTCGGGTGCATCTGGTGCGTATTCTGCAGGTGTACCCAACCGCACACCCATAGCACCACCACCTGCCGACAAAATAATCCCGGTTGTTTGACTAGCCCAGCGATGCGCAAAATTACGCCAAGCATAAATAGCATCTTCAAAATTACCAACTATCGCAAATGCTACGGCCGTTAACCGAGCTGGAAGCCAATCTATCCAGTCAAATGCTTTTTTAGCAAAATGACCAAAGGACTCCTGACGAAGATGATCTGGCTCATTCCACGCACGCGCCAGATACTCAGCCAAGCGGTATATGACGGCACCGGCGGGCCCTATGGGAAGCAACAACCACAAGAAAACACCAAAGACATGTCTGTGGGTGGTGATAAGTGCGTTTTCTACTGATAACCGCGCTACTTCCTGAAGATCAAGGTCACGCACATCGTGTCCAGTCCATTCAGCAAGAAGATGACGCGCCTCGGTCAGTTCGCCATTACTTAGCGCTGCTTGTATCGCCGTGAAGTAATGGCTGTAATGACGAAAACCCATCGTCAAATAAACAATCAGGACACTCCAGATAAATTGCGCTAACGGCCCTACCAGAGCTAGCAACCAGTAAATGAATAAGGTGGGCACTACCAGTACAGACATCATGGCTAACCAGGCCATGCGACCATGCTCTAGCCGCCCAGCATTGAAGCTGTGCTCTACACGCGCTGCGAACACGCGTATTCCTGCATAAATAGGATTGTCCGCACGCAGAGGGCGAAACTGTTCAATCAGTAAGACCAAAAGTATAGAAAACAGAGTCATTGTAGGGGCCGGAAGTTCGGTTAAATCATAAGCGAAACTAAAAACAAATCATACCCGGACTCAGGCGTTGACAGATTTATTGTTATTTTTATGGCGATCCAGAGCAGCTTTGCTAAGCGGGGACTGGTAAAGCAGGGTAGCTTCAACCAGTAACTAGAGGAAGGTCTCGCTTTTATTTAATCAGTGCTTGTTGTGGCTAATTACACGGTACAGTCTCGCGCATGTATTGCGTCTGAATGTCATTAGGCACGCACGAAATGATAGAGGTTACGTAGCATCGCAGCGGTCGCTCCCCAAATAAAATAATGCTGAAAAGGCATCGCATAGAATGTCCTGCGCCCAGGTACGCCAGGAAATTCAGCACTGCGGCGCTGGTGGTTACTGCCATCCATTAAAAAACTCATTGGCACTTCAAATATCTCGGCAACTTCGAACTCATCCGCAGCTAATTTAAATGGCGGATGCACTAAACCAACCACGGGAGTCACCTGAAAACCGGTGCCCGTGAAGTAGTCTGGCAGCGAACCTATCACTTCGATATGACGACGAGATAAACCTATTTCTTCTTCAGTTTCTCGCAAGGCTGTGGCCACCGCATCCAGATCGTCAGGATCAACTCGGCCACCAGGAAAACTAATCTGACCAGCATGATCATGCAAATGCGCGCTGCGCTGAGTCAACAGTAGGGACAAATGGCCTTCGCGCACGACCAAGGGCACGAGAACTGACGCTGGTACTGGCACTCGTTGCTTATCACGCAGCATGTGCTCATCCGTAAATTCGGGTGTCCACTCTGCTGGCTGACGAAAACGATTGCGTAACCACTCAGGATGTAAGCGATCCGAGTGTAAAGGATGCTCAGCTGCCAATGAGTCAATAGGTGCGGCTGTAGGGTCAAACGGATTTTTCATTGAAACTCAAAAAAAGAAAAAGGGCACGCTCGGTGCCCTTTTGGTTTGCCGTAACTGAGTAGCTTACTCTGCTGTGGGCTCAGCGGTACGACGGGTAGGCAGCTTTTCGCGAATCCGCGCTGACTTACCTGAACGTTCACGCAAGTAATACAACTTAGCGCGACGTACATCACCGCGGCGTTTGACTTCGATAGAAGCGATCAGTGGTGAATAGAGCTGAAAAGTACGCTCTACACCTTCGCCTGACGAAATTTTACGCACGATGAAGTTGGAATTCAAACCGCGATTGCGGCGAGATATCACAACGCCTTCATAGGCCTGTACTCGCTTACGATTACCCTCAACCACGTTAACATTGACGATAACGGTGTCGCCAGGTCCGAAAACTGGAATGTTCTTAGCCAGTCGGGCGACTTCTTCTTGCTCTAATTGTTGGATCAGATCCATGGTTTGCTCCTTTGCATCATGCCGGCGCCAAAAACTTCCATGCCCGGTAGAGGATGAGTTACACATAACAGGGCGGGATAAAAAAGCTGTATCCAACCCCACGACTAACTACTTACTTCGTCTTAGAAAGGCCTCGTCAGCCTTAGTAAGCAATCCTTCTGTGCGCGCACTGTTTACTAAATCAGGACGCTTACGCTGCGTAGCATCAAGTGCCTGCTCACGTCGCCATTTCTCTATTTCTGCATGATGCCCGCCTAACAGCACGGCCGGTACGCTCAGACCTTCGAAAATCTCTGGGCGCGTGTAGTGGGGACAATCGAGAAGACCATGAACGAAACTGTCTTCCACTGCCGATGCATCGTCATGCAACACACCTGGCAACTGCCTGATAACGGCATCCATTAACGCCATAGCAGGTAGTTCACCGCCGGACAGAACGAAATCACCAAGGCTGATTTCTTCGTCTACGCAACGATCAAGCAAACGCTGATCTACGGCTTCATACCTACCACACAAAACCACTAAACCTGCTTGCTCAGTCATCGCCATAACTCGCTTGTGGTCAAGCGGAGCACCCTGAGGCGACATAAAAATCACAGCAGGTCTGGGCAAACCTAATACTTGTTGCCGCTGAATGGCTGAATTAATAGCCAATTCCAGGGGCCCAGCCATCATCACCATTCCAGGTCCGCCGCCATACGGCCGGTCATCCACGGTGCGGTGATTATCAGTGGTGAAATCTCTGGGATTCCACAACGACAGCTCACATCGTTTTTGCTCAAATGCTCGCCGGGTAATTCCCGACGACGTCAGTGCAGCAAACATGTCAGGAAAGAGCGTAATCACATCAAACTGCATGCCCAAATCCCTTCAGAACAGTGGGCTAGTACTCACGTTCCCAATCCACCTTAATTCTTTTCTCAACCGAGTCCACTACAGTAACGAATTGATCAACGAAAGGTATGAGCAACTCTTGGGATTTTTCGTTATCCGGTTCAGCGACTCGCAAGATCGGATGAGCACCGTTATCCATCAGACCTGTTACTACACCGAGGGATACTCCGTGGAGATTTTCAACGGTATGGCCGATTAAATCGACCCAATAAAATTCACCATCGTCTAGCGGCGGAAAGTGCGACCGCCTGACATGAACTGTCGCGCCTTTAAGTGCCTCAGAAGCATCTCTGCCCTCAACACCCATTAAATGCGCTACGAGATCGTCGCCTTGGGTACGCACTTGGAGTACTTCCACATCGCGCATTTCAGGCTTGTCTAACCACCAGGTTCTGGCGTGAAGAAGTGCCCCAGCATCATCTGAATAGGCACTCAACCTGACCCACCCTGCTAAACCGTAAGCGCCTGTTATGTGTGCCACGATTACCAGATCGTCGGGAATCGGTATTCCCGCAGCACCCACCATAGCCAAATCAGGCTGCTTTCTTGCCCGCTGACTTAATGAGGCGCTCGACCGTAGGCGACAACTGCGCACCAACGCTCTGCCAGTGTGTCAAACGCTGCAAATCTATGCTGAAAGGCTGAGCCGCGCCAGAGGCGACAGGGTTATAAAAACCAATGCGCTCGATAAAACGGCCGTCGCGGCGGTTGCGCGAATCAGTAGCAACGATGTTGTAAAAGGGGCGTTTCTTTGCACCACCGCGTGATAAACGAATAACAACCATAGTTTTCTCTACAAAAAAGGGGGGAATGACGGACACGAAAAGGATCGCGATTATAGCGTTTTTCACCTTCAGGCAACAAGCCAAAAACGGGAAGTCGCTGATTTATTGCGGATTTTTACTCCGATAAGCGGTTTCCGGGCCATTAAAGTGGCCTAAATACTCGATCCAGCGTTAGCTTATACACTTATCAACCTCATTTTCGTCGTATGAAAAGTATGCTGAGGTGTATGCCGTTGGCTTACAGAGCGCGCTTACCGCTCTACATATGATGGCGAAGCGCCCATTAATTTACTAAATAGCAAAAAATTGCATCGGATATCCAGAAAAAATGACATCGACTTTCAAGAGCAAAGCCCTGACTACGGTACTCGCACTTTTTCTGGGTGCGTTAGGTCTGCACAGATTTTATCTAAATGGCATTAAAGATAACTGGGGTTGGTTGCATGCAGCTAGCTTGCCTGCTTCGGGCCTACTGCTCACTCTGCATCCCGAATGGCCACTGCTGGCCTATGCAGCCCCCATGGCTGTCTCACTGCTAGTAGCCAGCCTGGAGACCTTTTTCATTGGCCTAATGCCAGATGAAAAATGGGATGCAACATACAACGCCGAATCGGATTTAAAAACGGACAGCCGCTGGCCCATTCCGGTCATGATGGTCTTAAATCTTTTTTACGGAGCGACTCTTTTACTCACCGTAATTGCGCGCACCTTTGATCTCATGCTTACAGGTGGCGCATACGGTTGAACCACAACTCTGTTACTTACTAGAAAAATTAAAACTGTTCGTCTGCAAGCGCCAAAACACTAACGCTACCCTCAACGATAGCAATGCGAGCGGCCGACGACGTAGTGAGATAGTGGTCAGCAAAAAAACGGGCTGTGGCTATTTTGGATTTGTAGAAAGTGGCATCGCTGCTTCCCTCTGCAAGCTTGGTATTTGCCACCATGGCAGCACGCGCCATCTGCCATCCACCAAAGACTATGCCAGCGGTTTTCAAATAAGGCACGCTACCCGCGAACGCTGCCTTGATGTTGGACTTACCGTTGGCAGCGATAAACTCAACGATGCTCTTGAGATCTGACGTAGCTGCTGCTAAACGCTGACCTATCGCAACTAGCTCCTGCTCGCCTGAGCCACTCAATTGAGCAGCAGTTTCTGATACCTGAGTGAGCAAACTTTTAGCAAATTCTCCGCCATCACGCAGCGTTTTACGACCCACCAAATCATTGGCCTGTATCGCTGTGGTGCCTTCATAGATTGTCAATATGCG
>Ga0315899_10005538_pt1 | contig 13632 bp, 20 predicted proteins | sample LakEriMetagenome_2_FD_203518 | JGI IMG/M metagenome (GOLD analysis project Ga0315899, IMG submission 203518) | Freshwater fungal communities from buoy surface, Lake Erie, Ohio, United States - Buoy 4 MA112 | ecosystem: Environmental > Aquatic > Freshwater > Lake | place: USA: Lake Erie, Ohio...
ATTAAGCAGATTATAGTAAATTAAACCAATTAATTATGCAATCCAATACCGCTGTCAATGTTCCGAAGGTTCTCGAGTTTTTGGGGTCATCATGGGAATACTATCTTGATGAATTTGGTGACACAGTGTTCAAATATGTAGCCAAGGGTAAACCTATTTTACAAAAAAAAGAATTCACAGAATTGTTTCCATCCTATATCTATGATTTATTTAGAGTTGGTGGGGGAAAAGGATGTATGTGGGTGGTTAAAATATATTTAAAAAACAGGGGGTATTAGCCTTTTCATGAAACCAAAAACAAAAACAAAACAAAGTAGCTATAGCATTTTAAGTAATTTAATTAACACTCTTTTTTTATTATATATTATAAAAAACTACTTAAAGAGAACCCATCTAGTATATATGTGAATGCAATGCCTTCACACCTAGCAGGTTGGGGAAGTGGTTATCCTGTCAGGCTCATAACCTGAAGATCGACTGTTCGATTCAGTCACCTGCTACGCCTGGTTTGGTAATACAATGGTAGTATAACTGGCTGTTAACCAGTCAACCTAGGTTCGATTCCTAGTCAAACCGACATTAATTTAATATGAGTATTTTGAAATACTTATATTAACAATAATCTAACATAAATTTTTTGTTTTACCTTTTTGCTGTGTATTTTCAAAAAATTGAAATAAATTGGTAACTATAAATAAATGTACACTAACCATTCAACTAACAATAATGACTACCCAACGCCAACAATTTATTGACGAGAGTGTGAATGAAATCTTCCCACCTGGGGTTGAGGATACACTCTCAGACATATTTGTGTCCGACAATGGTGATGTTGATTATATTGATAGCGATGAAGACATTGATGAAGACATTGATGAAGACAGCGACGAAGACAGCGACGAAGACAGCGAAGAATTGGATTGGGTAGATCCCCATGAGGATTATTATGCAAGTATTATTGCGGAGTGGACAGCTCAGCAAGCACGTCGCCTACAAGCGCAAGAACAAGACCCAGCCCAAGAACAAACTTACGGTATGATGCCAAGTAGCGTACCAATATGCAGTAGTCTTCGTTAGAATTGATTGTTTAATGTAATGTAATGTAATTTAATCTAATCTATCTTTTTTTATATGCCCAAAATAATATATATTGTAAAACTACTTAAAGAGACCTCGCCTTATATATATGTGAAGGGTACTAACAGCAACAACAGCTCATATGGCATAGGTTCGATTTCTATCGTAACGTAACAGTTATGTAGCTTAGTGGTAGAGCTGATGAAAAAAATGGTATCCTGCATATTATACCCGGTTAGCTCAGTTGGATTAGAGCGCCAGCCTTTTAAGCTGGTGGTCGTGGGTTCAAGTCCCACATCGGGTGTTTTATTAATAAATATTTTTTCAAATACTTATTAATTGTTTGTGTCCATTTACGACCCTAAAACCATTTCATATTGACAATCAGATACATTAGTAGTACAAAACCCTTCCAAAAAATGATGATTACAATTAAGTGATAACCCTTGTTCAATAAGTTGTTCAATAATATGACGATAAGTCATATGACCTTTTATATAAAAATAATCCGTATTTTTTGCACAATTATCATAACAATAACATGTATATGGTTGTTTTACAATAATAAATTTTTTATCTGTAAGCAACTCATCCATATATTCTAAGTCTATACAAATACTAAATTGTGCGTTTGGAAACATATCTTGTAACCGATTGTATTCATCTTCATAATCTGTATCCATTAGGTTAACATAGTAATCAACATATTTTTATATTGATTGCACATATATAATATAAAATCATACTAACAAATACATCGCAATAATCGCAAATAATATACCTATTATTTTTTCGTTTGTTAGTTTCACATTTAATAAAACCAAACTGGGCAACAAAACTAACAAAATAGATATGATTTTCACCATTGAGAACCCAGTTACTATATCGCTTCTTTGTAACAACTGAATATAACTATAAATTAAACCCATCTCCGATAAGAAAGTAACTAACAACCAATAATAATTCGAATGAAATGAATAGTATTTCAAAGCGATTATTGTTAGTGCACTAAAACAAGAAGCCATAAATAACCATTTGTATTTGTTGTAATCCATATATCATAGATAAATATTATATACTTATTGAAACATTTTCATACATTCCCATATTTTTGCGGATTCATCTAAGGTATATGCTCCTCTTTTTTGTGCTAAATGTATAAAGGTAACTATTAATTGTAACGCGTCTTGCTGTGAGTTAACAGCTATATCTACCAAACGTGTTTTCTTGTCGCCTTCGGGCGTTGGCAAAGTAGTTGTCGATTCGGATTCCATTACTATTGTTATAGCAATCTGTTTAAATACTTATTGTCGTAATACATATTTTTTGTTGTTGTTGTTGTAATAAAATAATAAAATAATAAAGACAAGTAAAGAAAAAATTGATTATAAAAATTAAGTTAAAGAAAATATCATATCATAATACATATGTCATCCTTTAAGAAATATACGGATTTTATTGAGTATGCAAATATGCGGTTTCATAGCGATACCGCAAGTTATCCAGTGCAAATATTTCCGGATGCGGATTTAAACGCAGAGCTTGATTATAAATTCGGCATTGTAGATATGCGAATGGCTAGCTCTATTCCCATTACAACCCAACATTTACACATATTCTGCACTATCGATTCTTCCGCATCCATGAGCGATATTGGAAGCGATGGTATGACCAAAATATCCCATATTCATCACACATTAGAAAATATGTTACGACACTTTCATGGAAATCACGAGTGTGATGTCTCTATATATTTACAAACATTCGATACCGTAATTAAACCCATTATAACCGATGTTGCAAATATTCGTGATGCCGACATAGAAGAACTAACAAAGCGCATTCATAATATAACCCCCGATGGCTCAACCAATATTGAATTGGCATTATATACGGCTAGTTGTAATATAGCCAGTTATAAAGTGGCTAACCCAAAACACGAGATTGTCCATTTGTTTCTCACAGATGGCGATATTACCAAAGGTGCAATCGATCACAATGTATTGTTTGGCTGGGTTCCTAAATGTTGTACTAACATATTTATTGGTTATGGAATTCACCATAATGCACAGTTGTTGTCTCGATTATCCAATAATAAAGGTGACGAATATAAATTTATTGATGCATTAGAAAATGCGCCTCTTGTATATGGCGAAATTATTCACAGCATGTTATATAAAGCAATTGAAAATGCAACAGTAACTGCTACTAATGGCGAACTATATGATTATAAAACTAATAGTTGGACATCTGAATTATCCGTTGGTAATTTATTGGGTGAACAAGTGAAAACATACCATATCCGCACTAAAAATCCAGAAGACTGTAATGTAAGCGTAACTGGAATAAATATTATACGATTTCGACAAAAATGCAAACAATATGAAAGACCAGTTGGTTGTTCTGGTGAGTATCTAATATTATATACCACCGATGACTTAATTACTATTCCGATTACCTGCACCACCACGGTAGATAATTTAGATGTGTATATTTTGCGACAAAAAACACAAGAACTCTTATACAAAGCAAGACATACATATACTAACAATAATCCATTAGTAGATGTAAAACAAACAGACGAATTACTTGTAGAAGAAACCAAGCGCGAATTAAGTGAATTTCATAAACAACTACTGACGTATATGAAAGAGACACATTTAGACAACGAACCCATATTGAAAATGTGTTGCGATGATATTTATATTGCTTATATGACTATGGGAACCGTAGTTGGCGAGATGTTTACTTGTGCGCGACAAACATCCAATGGGCAACAGCAGAGTTATATGTGTTCACAAATACAATCACCCGCACTTAGTCCATCTCATCTTAGAATTAGCCCGCCTAAATTACAGCGTCAGGTTGCGGATCCTGGCATGGACTATTGGTTTCCAATGCCGGAAATATTATCGCAAATTGATTATAATGTGCGCCCCACTACACCTGTATCGCCATTAATTATAAACCGAACAACTAACATAGTAGATGATAATGATATTTGTAATTATGTTCCCAGTCAAGATTTTATATCCCCCTTTGTAAGTTCTAAACTAGGTTCATTAATGAGAGACTTAAGTAATGCTTAATTTTTTACCGCGGTTACCGGTAACCGATGTACCAAGTAAATTTATAAAATAAAATTTTCAAACATCATACTAGAACTCATGTGCGAAAAACGCCATAAGATAATAAATACAACAGCTAGTCCAAGCGCCAAGTTCATATTATATAACCCAGCCATGAAAATAAACGCAACCAAAATTAAATTTCCTAAATTTGTATCAAACAAACTAACAAATAATCCAGGAACAGCATACATAATAACCCATAACACAACCAATAGTGTTATTAATCCAGCCACTAAATTCATGTTTTTACGATTGAAAACTCCAGATAATCCCATATATACTAATATTAAAAAAAATAAATGTAAACCACTTAAAAAGAACTTACCTTATAATAGTAGAATATGAACCGATTGCATATTATTAACTTTATTAACTCGTCTTGGTATGAGCAAATTAATGGTTTTTTAGAAGAACATCCTGCATACAATAAGTTACTTCCTATTGTCGCACTTGATGAATATCCCAATGGCTTTAATAAAAATCCGCACGAAAATGATAAAGATGCGCCTAGAAATATTTTTGAAACCATTTTATATGGGTTGGCATTTGCTGGTGCGGATATTGATTATGGCAAAATTCAATATTTATTGATGCTTAATTATTTTAGAAACTGTAAAGCGGTATATGAAGATATGGATATGCCTGAAGATGCACAACCTGAAAAGGTGCCTATTTATAAAGCACTTGTGAATAAACTACTTGAGGAAAATATTATTCTTACCGAATTAAAGTATAATCCTGAACATATGCGAATTATTGAAAGTGTTGAGGGTATGACTGAAAGCACAGTTACGTTACTTTATTTGTTATATGATGAAGTAACTAGTGACCGATGCTTGCCTTATGGTGATAAACAATTTAAAAGGGGTATGTGCATGTTTTACGACTTAGAGAACCCAACGAAAGAGGAATTAATTGCCATTACCAATACTTGGACAAATAAAAAGGTGGGACTAATGTTTGTTGTTCAATTAGCGCATTATTCTGAATATGTTTAATTATACCTTTGGGAAAGGTATAGCCAAAATTAATACCATTTTATACCTTTCAAAAAGGTATAGCCAAATATAACATTATTGATAAATATTTTCTTTTTATGTAACAAAGTATTTTATGTAACAAAGCATTTTATGTAACGCAGTATTTTATTTATGTTATCCAAATTAGATAATATAAATACTTAAAATTATTCAATTACTTACTTGCTCGTTTACTTGCCCGTTGACCCAAACCCACCAGCACCCCTAGACGTATTTGGACCAAGTTCTTCCAAGCTATTAGCCATAAATACCAAAATAGGAATTAATCCTGGCGCGCAAATTTGCACCAATCTCGTATTCGTATCCACATAATAATCATATTCTTTAGGTTCTTCGCCTGCTTTGTTAGTACTATAAATACAATCAAACATCCCAATTAAATTTCCGCGGTATCCCGCATCTATAATACCTTGATTATTGGCTAGTCTTAATGGCGTTTTAGACAAACTAGATCGCGCATACATATAAAACGGCGATGGGCGTTCCCGTGCTCCATCAGTCGCATATAATGTAGCGGAACATTTTACTTTAAAATCCACCTTATTTACTATTCCATTTGACAAAAATGTATTATTATTTTCTGGTAAAAATAGGTCGAACCCCGCATCATAAAAAAAAGGGTCTTCCAACATTTTCGCATTATGTTTTGTTGCTGCTTCTGTGTATATCACTTTTAAATCAGCATTATCGTCATCAATGAAAATATAAAGCACCATAAGTTGTTTATGAACAGAATTTAATGCAGCTAGTTTTTTGAAATCCATTTGTACTAACATATATCCAGGTTTATTTAAGTTGTTTTACTTATTTTATTGCAATTAATATATATATATTAAAAAACTACTTAAAGAGAACAATGCGCCAATATGGCATTATATGTTTCCGCATTTTTAACACCAACTGTCGTTATTCGTTTTCTACATAATGCGCAACTTAATTCTTGTTGCTTATTGTACTTTTTTATATAATCATTGATACAGGTAACGCAAAATTGGTGTTCGCAATTTAGTACTACACGTTCCGACAAGTTAATATTGTCAAAACATATAGCACATTCTTCTGCGACATCTTCTTCTGTTTCATCCGATAAATCATAGATAGGTAATATTGTATTTTGTTTCTTTAAGGGCAAGTTTACAGGCAAGTCTGGGGCTGATGACAAGTCTACTGGGTCTGAAGACAATATTTGAGCATATATCATCGCTGGTAATCCAGCCATAGCTGTTATAAAATGCATATATAAGCCATTAATTGCCTTCATTTTGGACGATGTTTTCAATGATAATTTATTCAAGCAAACCGCTTTTAATTCATTGGCTTTATATTCTCGGTTAACTACATTAGCAAATATTGTTTCTCTATTAGCGGAAGATAGATAAATAATAGATAGTTGATTATATACGAGTGTTAGTCTAGGATTTGTACAACATTCCACTTTATGTGTTTTTGAACCACAAAATGAGCAAGAAACCATGGTAAATATAATATATATTGATTTGTTTAATACATTTATATAATCATTTATTTTCATTTCAATTTTTTATTTTTTATAAGTACTAACAAAAATAAAAAAAAAGGGTATTCGCAAGTGCGTCACCTTTTACTTTACTTAGTTTACATATCACTATACAATGCATCGCAAATTTCTTTTTGTTCGTCACTTAGACCTTCAATCACAACTGTTTCTTTTTTTGCCTTCTTAGTTGAAGCCTTACGCAATTTGGGGATTTCAATAACATCCCCATAGTCTATCTTGAATTCGGCATATTCGGGGGCATCTGCATCATCCAAAGCATATTCGAGGGAAACATGGGTTGGAGAGGTTGGTGGGGTATGTGGCTCAAATACAGGTAGCGCAGGAGCAATAGGCAACACATCAGGGAGTGTGGGAGCAATAGGCAACACATCAGGGAGTGTGGGAGCAATAGGTAGGTGGGCTTTGCGGGTAAGTGTAGGAGCTGGGCGTCTATTGTCTTGTGGGCGTCTATTGTCTTGTTGGCGGTGCCTGTTGTCTTGTGGGCGTCTATTGTCTTGTGAGTACCTATCAACTGGTGGGCGTCTATTGTCTTGCTGACGTCTGTCGACTGGTGTGTACCTGTCGACTGGCATGTGTCTATCGACTGGCATGTGTCTATCGACTGGAGGGCGTCTATCGACTGGAGGGCGTCTGTCGTCGACATCATCGAATGCAATGTGTGGTCTTGAAGTCACGGGACGAGGTGGGGCGGGCGCATCTGGCTGTACCCATTTGCTGGCGGATACTTTCCAAAACCAAGGATTGTCATACACAATCTTGATTTCCTTACCTGATACTAATTTTCTACGGGCGTTTTGGGCATCTTCATTCCAATACCACTCGTTAAAGTGGACATACACACGCTTAAATCTCTCACCCTTATCATTCGTGCGCTCAATCACATCTATCTGTTTAATAGAACCAATACGTAATTCATCGAAGATATCTTGAATACGTTTCTTGGTTATACTATCAAATACACGTGGAATGCACAACGAGGGAAAGGAATCGACAAGCGAGCGGAGGTTAATGCTGTTGGTAACTTCGGTCATTTTAACTATAATGATGTACTAACATCTATTTATTTCAATTTTTTTTATTCCATGGCTAATCTGGGGTAACTAAAAAAAAATGTAGAAAAGGCAATTAACAAAGTAAAACCAAAAAATTATAAAAACTACTTTGAATATACTTATAATTTGAAAGAAGGGCAAGAATTCAAAAGGAAACCATCAACAATACGAAGAAAATTAAAAAATTATAAATAACATACTTAAAATTTATTTATTATTTTAAGTATATTTACGATGCGTCTTACACCTTTTAACCTTTCAATTGCCGATTTATATATCCATTAAATCGCCGTAGGCGATTGCTCGGATATAACAAGGGCAATTTATCGGTTACAAAGTAACAGTTGCCAATCACATCAAAATACGCCGACCCTTCGGGTTCGGCGTTTGAAATGTGAAATGGTGTAAAAGTGAATTATATAAAAAAGAGCAAGAAGAAATAGTAGATAAAATTGTAAAGATATTAGATTTAGAAAATAAAACAGAATATACACTTTATGAATTAGATAAAAATGAAGAAATCCAAAAACAAATAATGGAATTAATACCTGAAATAAGAAAATATTATAGTTTTAATGGAATTAAGGCAGTTGGAGAACCGAAAAAAATAAAAAGACCTTGGTTGTCAATCATAAAGCATTTAATTAAACAAAAATATAAAATGGTTAGTTTAGATTATCATTTCACAGAAGAAGGTAATCATATTAGAACACAGAAATATATATGAAAACGAAATTTGTCACACGTGGTCAAATGTGTCTAAGGATGGTATGCTTCATTTTTGGTCTATGTGTTATCGTGGAGAGCATTAAATTACCGTGGTTACCGGTAACTGCTGTAATTAAAACCGATGTAATTAAACCCGCTACAAAAAAATTGAAATGCTTTTTTATCTTACTCATGTTAGTACAAACAATTTATCAACATGAATATGAATATGAATATTTATGAAACTATTCAAGATTTGAAGAGCCGAGTGCTTAGTGATGAGAATAAAATCGTGGATTTACAGCAAAATATACAAGACAAACAAAACAAAATCAGACAGTTAGAAGCCTTATTACACGCAGCCGAATTAATTATGAATGATACATCCAAGTCATCAGCATATACGTCATCAGCATCTACGTCATTAGAAGAAATAGAAAAAGCACCTTTATTAAAACAATTATGTAACGATAACGATGACGACAGCGAACTTCCGTGTAAGCCCAAGAAAATAAAACAGAAGCATGCCCATAAACATTTTATGGCTACCTGTTTGCAACACCAAATGGTGTTTAGAGCATCCCGACTTCATCGTCAAGACAAAACCCAACGAATTACGGTAGATGTCGTATTTCATGCTGATAGACAGAAATTCTTTGATAGAGACACAGGAATTGAATATGCCACACTAAATAGAGCGGCCACTAAATTCGGGGAACTACAAGGCGGTAAAAATGTAGGAAGCGCATGGGATTTATTCAAAGCATTAAATGTCGTGGATAATACTACTGTCGCAATGGAACATGTGCATGAAATAGAAAACTATGTGTCGTTTATTGATGCTGATTTTGTCTTTAACATTTAATTAAATCTTATTTTTATTTATTATTTTTTGTTACACAAGTTTACAACACAATCCTAAAAAAAATTGAAATACTTTACCGCATAATAAATGTATGTACATCAAAACAACATCAACATGTCTCAAAGAAACGCACCAATCAAGCCATACTGCAAAGTGTGCCACGATGCGGGTAAACCAGGATACGATACGCATTTCGTTCGCGAAACGCCTGACCCTAGTGCCCGCGTTGTTTGTCCGACGTTATTAGCACTTGTGTGTGGTTATTGTCGCAACAATGGACACACTGTCAAGTATTGCCCAGTTCTCAAGGCTAAGACAAAGCAAGAACAATCGAAGCCCGTACGCGCCCCGCCCAAGCCAACCCCGAAAGAAGGTAAGCCATTTCGTAGCAATGCATTCATGTGTTTAGATTCCGATACGGAGGAAGAAGATGCCAAAGTTGAGGAGACCAAGTTCCCAGCATTCCCAGGAATTCCAAGCGCAGCCAAAGAACCGACCAAGCTAAACTATGCGGCAGCCTTATCCAAGGCACCAGAGCCCGCCCCTGCCTCTGTGTATAAACCTGTTCCATGGGCTACTTGTGTCCAACAGTCCTGTATAACTTCATGGGCGGATGATTGTTCCTCGGATGAAGATGAAGATTGTTAAACTAACAAAATAACAAAATAATAAAATAAATTAATAAATATTTATGTAATTTAATTAACTCTGTTTTTTATTGGTAGACATTTTTGCCATACTAATAAAAAAATTGAAATACTTTTCAGAACAATAAATACTGGTACATTATTCAATTATCAACCTAAAATGAGTTCACACCAATCTTGTTCTGTTTGCAACAACTCTTGCACATACGCATCCTTGACTACCTTATGCGAATTTTGCTTGAAGCACGATTGTACATGTTACCACGAATATGATGACGACGAGTTATGCAGTAACATCGCATCAAGGACAATTAAAGCTTGCCCAGATTGTCTACGTAAACCCCTATCCGAAGTAGGGGTTAAGACATATACGTTTCAATGCTTTCGTCATGGAGGAAATGGGATGAACAGCCTGAATATTGTTGTTTACGCGTCCTTTCTAAAGGGCACACTAACAATGCATATTCATTATTATGACGACAATACCTGGAATGAGCCCTTGGAATTTACACTACCCGAGTTTATCGACTTTTGGAAAACATTTGCGAGCAATAAAGAGCGCTTGCAATTTCCCTTTGGTGTTAGTTATATTATCTATAACCCAGAAATACATAGTACTAGTAGACCTACATTGTGTTATGATTTAGACGACGATATGTTCCCAGCTGTTGAAGATTTAATTGATAAATTAAGTTAAAGATGACACCACTTGGTGAATACTCTTTTTTTATTACATACTTTTTCTTAAACCAGGTATCATATTACCAAATAGTTTCTTTGTTGGATTAATTACTATTTGTTGTACACGGATTTTTTCTGGATTACTTATACTAAATAACTTATTCACTTTCCTTTGTCTATATGTATGTTTTGCGGTTTTAACACGCCTGTGTCTGTGTCTTCGTCTTTTTCTTGTATGTCTCATATATACTACTAACTAAAATATTTATTCTACTTCGTTTGAGTTTACTACTTCGTTTGAGTTTACTACTTCGTTTGACTAACAAAAAATAAATATTATATGTTTTTAATGCATAAGTCTACGAATAAGTATGTGACAAATAAGTTTACCAATAATAAATCCCACATAGTATCGCGCATTAATGAATTTACCTATAGCCTTCAAATAAATGGCGAACATAACAGCCCATTATACCGAACTATTCAAACCATTATTAAATCTTCGCACTACGACTACGACACAAATACTATTTTATTTTCAGCCGAAAAAGTACAATTATTTAAACATTATCTTTTAGAGCATAAATCACATACATTATCTCATATTGAATGTATCCGACTTATCGATAATTTATCGCAACAAATATTATATTTACATAAAATCGGATACGGACTTTATGGATTTGATATCACCGATATACTAACAATTGATGGCATATCTATTTTTTGCAACGCACAATGTGTGTCGCCTTTAAACCAAGACAACCTTATTATTACATCACCAATAACTCGCCCCTATTTTTCTAATCCTGAACTATTCAAACTAACAACATTACCATTTGAAATAAATTATAAATGTTCTTATTATAGTTTAGGATTATTAGTTGTTTTTTCATTATTAAATATTTATTTGTTAGTTGGTAATGAATTGAAAACCCAACAAGAGATTGAACAAATACTTGCCCCACTTTATAACACCAAACTTTATTGGTTTTTAATTCGGTGTTTTGATGATGACATAAATAATAGAAAATTATTATTAATCTAAATAATTATCTATGTTTATGGTATATGTCATTGGCTACATTTAAAAAAAAATCCATTAATAGCGTTTCAAGTGCTACCAAACGTTCAGGTAAACCCACCAACGAATATTGGTTATATCAGGGTCCTTATGGTAATAAGCATAACTTACCTTCCACCATTTATAACGCCAGTTTAGCCGGATTTAATGAAAAACATTATTATACCGCAACCAATTCCGGATTTTCCGTGACAGGCTCTTATAGAAATATTGGCGGTGTTGGAGGAAATATGCTTTTCAGTAAAAGTGCCACACCCTATCGGGGGGTCCATCCTAAAGGCTGGGGTGGAACAAGGGGACGTTATCCTGATGGACCCAGTTATAAGTCGTTAAATATTATGCCCGTGGTAACAGGTGTCGCCATTCAAAACGCAATCGTGAAACCACCTGTTTTATCCACCAGGGGAATGTTGGAACGACGATTTCGTTGGATAAAAACTGGGCAATATCCCAACTACTGGGTTCAACCTGTTTACACTGGTTACCAAACCGATACCGCAAGTCAAGGAATATACATACAACGTAAATCCGCATCTAACTATTTACATTACGATGTTAACAATACGGCTATTTATGTGGATTATTATGTTCGATGCAGTGCAACAGGATGTAAAAATACACCTGCCTGTGGTTACACTATGAATTTACAACAATCCAATGCAGCCTACACTAAAACACTTTACCAACCGAAAGATTCCAGCGATTACACTTTGCGCATTCAACGAAAATGCCAAGACCCTGTTGGGTTACAAAAACCATTTCCTTATGCTGTTCAAACGGGCACAGGTGTTCTCAGGGGTGGCATCACTGTTAGTAACGTTGCTAGTGCTTGTAATACATCCAACCCTGTTTTAACACCACCCGATTGGTACACCGGTGTATCCATAGTAAATGCCGATGGACTGAAAACTACTTTACAAGACCAATTAAGGCAAATTAAAAAATGTTAGTTACTAGTTTACTTCAACACATAACTTAATTGATTTCTTTGGAAGAACGGATGCTTACTCATTGCATTCATACTTAAATATCCATATGACCAATCTTTATCAGGATTTGCTTCAACAATATCCCAAGTGATGTTCGGGTTTTTACTAATACTATGATAGCAATTATGGAAGGCTTGTGGATTGGCTTCTATAATATCCCAGGTTATACTTGAATTTCCACTGAGAACATAGTAATTCCATTCTTTATCTGGATTTGATTTTACAATATCCCAAGTGATGTTTGGATTTTCACTTAGATATGCGTATTTCCAGGGGAAATCAGGATTTGCACAAACAATATCCCACGTAATGTTTGGGTTTTCACACACATAATTTATACGCCATGGTTCCCACGGATTAGCTTTTATAATGTCCCACGTAATATTTGGATGTGCACTAATATAATCATAATCCCATGGCTTATCAGGATTGGCTTTTATAATGTCCCAGGTTATATTTGGATTTGAGCTAATACGACCATAATACCATGGTTTATCTGGATTTGCTTCTATGATGTCCCAGGTTATATTTGGATTTCCACTAAGACTATAGTAATTCCATGATATGTCCGGATTTTCACAAACAATGTCCCAGGTTATATTTGGATTTCCACTAAGACCAATATTATTCACCTCCCACCATGGAAAATCTGGATTTGCTACCACTATTTCCCAGGTTATGTTCGGATTTTTACTTATATAATAATAAATCCATGGTTTATCACGATTGTCTAAAATATATTGGAACCAGTTTTCGGCGTAATCAGACATATTATTTCAGTTGTTGAAACCTGTTAACCAATAAAAAAGTGTTTCAATTTT
>Ga0315899_10005539_pt1 | contig 13631 bp, 13 predicted proteins | sample LakEriMetagenome_2_FD_203518 | JGI IMG/M metagenome (GOLD analysis project Ga0315899, IMG submission 203518) | Freshwater fungal communities from buoy surface, Lake Erie, Ohio, United States - Buoy 4 MA112 | ecosystem: Environmental > Aquatic > Freshwater > Lake | place: USA: Lake Erie, Ohio...
CTCCCTCCCTTCCTCCCTCCCTCTCCCCTCCCTCAATGCTTCGTCTCTGGCGGGAGTCTGCAGGGGACTACGTGCAGGTGGGAGGGCAGACGGGCATAGCTCAACACGTGACAGTGGGGCATGGCGCAAAGATAGCGGTACGCCATTAGTAGTAGGTCTCTTCTGCTCCTTAATAGGTCTCTTTCCAGTTTCATTTTTGACACCCTTGAGCCTACCTCAGGGGCGGAGCGCCGTCACGCGCAATGTGCCTCCAGGCGCTGTCTATGGGGTAGAAATTCTGAACGCTGTTTATGGGGTAGAAATTGCGCTGTCTATGGGGTAGAAATTCTGCTGTCTATGGGGTAGAAATTCTATGGGGTAGAAATTCTGAAAAGTCGGTATACAATGGCTTGATAGAGAAGATCAGCAAGAGCCCTGACTTTCACCAAGGGTTGGCTGACTTTTGAGACTGTTTAGGGTTTATGGTTTCGGGTTTAGGGTTTAGGGTTTAGGGTTGGCTGACTTTTGAGACTTGAGACTGTTTGTCTCAGGGAATGCCTGCTGTCCCCATTCGCCTCTGGCACAAACAGGTTTAGACCCTAAACCCTAAAACCTAAACCCATTCGCCTCTGGCACAAACAGGTCGCCGCCTCGCCGCCACCTCCGTTCCCCCCCACCCGCCCCCACCGCCCGCCCCCCCCGCCCGCTCCCCTCTCTCGTCTCCGAGTCTGTACTGTACTCAACTCCGTGTGTCGTGCCGCGTGTCGTGATGTAAACCCAAACTCTAAACCTAAACTCTAACATTAAACTCTAAACCTTGAACCCTAAACTCTGTTGCGTGACGCGTGTCGTGCGGCGTGTCGTGCCGCGTGCTTTCTATCCTTAGTAGGTCTCAAAAGAGACCTACTAAGGAGCAAAAGAGACCTACTAAGAGACCTACTGTCATGCGGCGTTTCGTGCTGCGTGCTTTCTATATCCTCCCTTTTTTTATATAGCAATGGAAAAAAGTGCCATTGCTTGAGAAATATCAAGTATTGATCATTGATAATGTTAAGTTAATTAGTACTATTCATGACATGGTTTCCCTGGTTTACTTAATTAGCATTATTCATGCCCCTAAACCCTAAACCCTAAGTATCAATCACTAACAATTGATTAGTTAATTATTACTATTCGAGTAATTGATTAATTAATGAGTACTATTCATGACTTGGTTTCGCGTGCTCCTCGTAGACGATCGCCCTGAGAAAGTTGGCGCGAACTGAGAAAGTTGGCGCATGAGACCGCAACACAAAGGGAAGAGGACCAGGACGCGGTTTGATGCCTAGTGAGGAGCAAAAGAGACCTCCTAAGGAGCAAAAGAGACCTACTAAGGAGCAAAAGAGACCTACTAAGGGTCAAGAGAGACCTCCCAAGTGATAAATCTCTGACCGGTGAACCAAGAGCAAAAGAGACCTACTAAGGAGCAAAAGAGACCTACTAAGGAGCAAGAGAGACCTTCTACTGATGGCATAGCGCACAAGACAGAAATACAAAGAGAAGAGGACCAGGACGCGATTTGAATCTCTTAAAATCAAGAAGAAAAGTCAAGGAGAAAAGCTGACAGGGCCAAAAACACGTTGCCAGAATTCGCCGAGGAATGCGTATTCGGACCACCCGCCAGCGGGTGAGATCACCTGCTGCGGGTGCAATCATCCGCTAGCGGGTCAAAATCTGCATCTTAAACTTATTAGGTGCATAAATTTCCTGTGTTTTCATGCAGCTAATACAAATAAGCAACAACCGGTGACCTAGAGAGTGCGTGGGCCCAGGGAGGGCACCGGTGTCACCCGAAAGAAGCGTTGTAGTTTCCGACCTTCAGTCACTTATTGATTGTCAATAAACGTCTCTCTCTCTCTCTCTCTCCCTCTCTCTCTCTGTCTCTTTAAGGGTGGCCACAGCCCAGCTTCGCGGACGTCGCCGTCTCTGGCGGCGCGCGAGACGTCTTGCGGCGCACGAGGAACTTGGGGCTTGCTCTTTGATTTCTTTGACAGTACGGCATCCGAGGAGACCTGGCAGAAATTCTCAAAAAAGTCAGTGCCCATGCACATTTACAATATAAAGGCAGTAGCCTAAGTTTGCTTGCTTGCCCTTGGAACTAGAGTCCGAATCCTGATCCGTCAGCATTTCCTGTAATAAACAAATCGTCATCAAATATGCCAAGGCTCTGACTTTTGAGAATTTCTACTCGCTCACCACCTCGACATTCGAGGAGGTGCGCGAGGCACATCCTACCAGCGCACGCTGCAGCTCTACGTATGGCGTGACCGCGTGCTGCTCAAGGAGGTGATCGACCGTGCCAAGGAGGTGGGTTTCACCAGTCTGGCTCACCGCCGACTTCTCGTGGGTCGGCAACCGTGAGTGTGAAACGCGCACCGGCTTCACCGTGCCGATGAACTACTTTATGCGCCAGTGCATCGACGCCATCAAGTCGCCGGCGTGGACGTTTGACTATATGTCGCGGGTGCTGTACGGGTACAAGGCGGCCCCTGAGGCTGATTTCCCGGCCGAATCCCTCGTCGCCTTCATCGCAGCTCACATCAAACCCGAGTTCAATTGGAAGGACGCTGATGAGTGGCTTTGCTCTGTGAGGCAGCTCGGGGCCGGTGGCGTTGCAAGGGTAGAGGCGCAGCGCGCGATCAAGACGCAGGTGTAGCGAGGATCTCGCATACATAAATACATTCTAAACAGAGAACACATTGTACAGAAAGTACAGTCTATATAGAGAACACATTCTATATAGAGAAAACATTCTACAAACCAATGTGTGTGTGTTTCTGTGTAATCTGTCTCTCTCTGTCACTCTCGCTATCTCTCTCTCTCAATATATATCGTAACCCTATATATATATATATTCTAATCCTGATTTCAAGGGCCTCTGGGTATCCAACCACGGTGGGCGGCAGCTCGAGGTATGGACACACAAACACACACACACACACACACACACACACACACACTGATCGCCACACTCGACACCATCGCCGAAATCCGCCAGCGCCCTTCGTCTGCCGCTCTCCGGGTCAACGACCCACGCACAGTCTCAAAGGTAGTGTGTCCGAGGCCCCCGCGCACGTCGGAAATGACGTAGAGGCACTCGATAGGGACTTTACATACGACATAATAGGGCACTGAGTAATCAAATTTTCGGCCAGATGGCGGCGTCCGCCGGCGTCGACATCGTCAAAGGCGCTTGCAATGGGCGCTGACTCCGCAAAAATTCTCAAAAAGTACTCTATGTAGAGCCTTTATATAGTGAAATTATTATGGCACTGACTTTTCAGAATTTCTGCCAGGTCGCCATTGGCCAGGGTGTGGCTACCTGGTCTGGCTAGGCGGCTGGCTGCTTCCAGGGCGTCGACAAGGCGCTCACGCTCCTCACGCACGACGTCTACCTCGCGTGCGGTACAAATTCTCAAAAGTACTCGGTATAGTACTAAACTACTCCTCCCACACAGGTTCATATTTACCACACAGTATAAAGCCTCTACTCTGTATACGGAGTCATGCTATTTTGAGAATTTCCACCTGGGAGAGCTCCATGTGCAGGCCGTGCTTCTTGGCACCTCCCCGTCTGCATGAAACATGCGCTGCCCCGCGCATGACGCAGCGCAGCTGGTGCCATAGGGTCTCGAGTTGGGATCTGACACATTCATTTGTACCAGGGCCGAAAACATGGCTCAACTGAGCTGAAGACAGCCACGGCATCTTCTCGTCGACCTGGCTTTGAAGAACGCCGCGCATGTTAGCGAGGTCTTCTTTGGTAGCCCCCTTTTTCGAATGATCGGCATTGGATTGCCTCCCACTGTTGGTGTTGAGAATTCTTTGAAGCCCAGACCTTGCAGAAACAAGGGCTATATACGTACACGGACTTGAGGTTTGTACCAGATCTGGAAAAAAGAATCCACCGTGCTGAAGAGGGAAATCCGATGATCTGTCTAAAGGGAGTTCGAGCCGATTACGAGATAGAGAGAGAGAGAGAGAGCTTTATTAGGAACAACAGTCCATCAAGCTGAAAACCATGAGGAGTCGCTGAGTGGATACCTGGCCCCGAGCTGTAGAGCTCTTCACCTGGTAGGAAAGGTGCAAGCTCTGATTGCCACCGGAATCTCGCAGTATCTGATGGGCACAGGTGCTTGAACAGATGTGACGGCGGAAGAAGGTCTTGACCCCATGCTCTTTGCCCCAGTGCTGCCTTGTCTCTTTCCCGGAGTGCCCCCAGACCAGTCTCCGGGCAGAGAGAGAGGAGGAACATCGCTAGCGATACCGATGCCGTGTCACTTTTTCGGTCTCTATTGAGGGCGGATGGCGGGCGCCTAACGAGGCAAACGTTGCTGTCCTGCTCCTTCTCATCGACGCTTCGCCCGTGCGTGGCGTTTTTTCGGGGCACTGAACCTGTTTTTCTCACGTGCACGTTCCCAAGCACGATAGAACATGGCCAAAGCCTCCGCATTGTCTGGTCTCTGGACCGCAGGGCGAGGCGGCACATTCTCCTCCTCTCCGGAGCTGTAGCCGCATATGTGTGCATGCGCGAATCTGCAGCGTCAGACTAGCACACAGTGTAGCATCTGTTGCAACAAAAGAGACCGAGGGCCGCGTGACTGCAAAAGAGAGAACGGCTTCAACAGACCAATGTCACGCGCGCATGTACCCACCTTAACCCCTTCACGGTCAAGGTCACAATCTCTCTCTCTCACTCTCTCTCTCTTTCAGTACTGAGAGAGAGAGTGAGACAGAGAGATTGTCAACAAAACTTCTCTCTCTCTCTTTCTCTCTCTCTCTCTCTCTCTTTCTCTCTCTTTCTCTCTCTTTCTCTCTCTTTCTCTCTCTTTCTCTCGCTCTCGCTCTCTCTTTCGGCCTTAACACTAAGCCTCCGAGTCGACCTCTAATGATTTTTTTTTAAAAAACACTAAGCCTCGACCTCCTTCAAAATCACTGGCATCAGACTGACTCGGGCCGTCGGAGGTCGCCGCGGCCTCGCCCGGGCCACATTTGACCTCCTCCATCTCCTTGTAGACGTCTGGACCTCAGAATCCTCTTTGGGGTTTACCGAGAAAAAAGCGCCGCACATTGCTCTCTTGAAACGGGGAAGCAGGAGCTCAACGCGGCGCGCGAGGTCTTGTTGGCTGCTGCTGCCCTGACACAGATGTCAAGGTGCGGTGGGTAGCGCCCATGCGCGTCGCCGTCTGCATTGTGAACAAAGGCGCCGAACGGCGAGTGAAAGAGGCTGAATCGGCTCCAAAGTCACCCTCGCAGTTGAGTCGCTTTGACTTCCAAGTTTCGTGCTAGTCTAGGTGACCTTCAGTCGCAAGGCGCATGGCGTCGAGCGACGACTCGGAAGAGACGCCTGAGTGCCGAGTGTGCTTGGAGGATCTGAGGCTTCGTCAACTCGAGACAGGAATCCACACCACGTTGTCTTCAGCTCCGGTGTTTTCTGATCGTACCCCTTTTAGAAAAGGTTATAGGGAGGGGGAGGAGGATTTGTTCAAAAAGGTTATTGCAGGAGGGTTTATTCAAAGGACCGATTCTTCCTAGTGGAGGGATCCTTCTGCGCCGGTACACGCGCAGGAATGGAACACGCTCATTTGCTCTTGACGTGGTCTAATGCAAACGATAACGCGGCAAACATCGCCTCGCTTCCCCAGCCTTGAAAACCCGCCGATGCTCGTGCAAAACGGCAATTTTTGCTTAGGAAAAAAGCTAAGAAACTTCAAAAGGTTCCAAATCGTTTCCTTAAGGCCGAGAAACCACTCTTTCTGTTTTAAGGTTTCTGAGATGCCCTCAAAAGCCCCACGCCTCAAACACTGTCGGCGCTAAGAATCGCTGAAGGGGTTTTTCAAACTTCTCCTCCTCATTTTCCAAAGAACAAACCCCGTTCCTAACTACAATTTTCCAGTCGGAGACTTGCGCATAGTGTTCGGTGAGGCGGCTACCCTTGCGCGCATGCTGCACGCTCTCTCTGCCTCTGTTCTTGCACTCTCTCTTTCGCTCATTCACTCTCTCACTGAGGGGCGCACATGCGCGTTCCCTCGCAACCTTTTCCCCCATCCGTCTCTTTACATCTACTCACTCACGGTACGATTACTCAGCACAGCTACAAACACGTCAAAGCGACTCCCAAATGAGAGCCCAGAAGTTGTACATACAGGTACCTTCGTTGCTGCCGAGATCCGGAATCGAAAACCCACAGCACTTCTTCCCTCCTACAGACGACAGACTCTCAACTTCCCTCTCCGCATTTTCCACGTTGTGTTGGTTGACCGAGTCTTTCGAATACTGGCTCGAGAAGACGCCGCCGACCTTTTGCAAAGTGTTGCGCTGATCCACCCCATGTTCCAGATTTGATTGCTGTGTGCGGAGTTTGCTTTTTGCTTGGCACAATCCGTAGGCTACAACAGCCGACAGATAAAATCGGACACATGCCACCGTTGCAAAGGAATAGAACGTTACAGTAGCAACCACAGCAACCAGAGTTGCCAGGGAGTTGGACAAGACTCCAGCAGCTTTCGCGAAAGTGGTTGCAATGTCTTGCGGCGGGTTTTTGTGCCAGGGAGTCTCCGAGTACTTCTCCGCCGTGAAGAAACACCAAAGTTTCGAAATAACTTCCACGACCTGCGTTACAGTAGCGATGGCACTGACCCCCACGATCATTTTTGCCGTTCCAGAGAATCGTCTGCTTCCCTTGGAGTCAAAAAGAGGTTTCAATTTTTTCTTCGTGATTAGCACGTGCAGGTTGTTGTAGAGGCAACGAGGGCAGTAGCGCTGTTGCCATGCGAAGTAGCACAAGAGCCAGAGATCAAAACCGTACAGGTAAAGATCAAAATTGCTTGTGGCAGCAGACGTGGTCAGAACGTCACAGTCACCCTCGGCTCGAGCGCTCTCCGGAGCAAGGAACCGCGGGACGATAAAGATGAGGCGGTCAAATAAGTCTTTTGCGAACTTACCAGCAGCCTGTATCCTTTCCCACTTCGAGGCATCTTCATCCAGATCTTGAAGGACTGCTGATGTCTGAACAGAGTTGCTAACAGATACCACCATCTCAGTGTTCGTCTGCCTGGGCGACGCCCAAGTCGCCGGTTCCGGCGGTTCCGGGAGCATTTTTGGTGCCTCTGGTTTTTTAGGGGCGAACGAGCACTTGGATTTGACACCGAGATAAGCCAGACCGCACAAGAATAAAATCGGGAGCTGCGCCATCACAGTGTTCGTAAACTCGCACTCTGCCTCTTTCGTGGGTGACGGCCACTGCGTGACAGCTACCACCTTGGCAGCCTCGAGCACAGTGGCTGTTGGCAACTGTGGACAAGCCATGGAGAGCTTGCTGTTGATGCTGTCAGCTGTGAGCCTACCAGCCATTCCCATAGCATCAGCTAGCGCAATCTCCTTGAATGCATCCCTGACAATGCCTTTCGTCGTCATGATGCTGGTCTCGACGCGGATGGCTTCTGCCAACAATCGTCGCCGACTGCTGATGCTCTCGATCTTTATGAACACGGCCTCGCTCGCAACCAGATCATGACCATCTCCACGACCAACTGCCTGCGCCAGCGAAGCTTTGAAGACTTTCTGCTTGTGCTTGGTAAAATTCGACAGTGACATTGGCAGGGACAGATTGATCCGAATCTCATAGAAGAAGTTCTCGGTTGCATTCTGGACCTGAGGGTTTGAATTCAGCGCATACACCTGTGCGTCGTGCGAGCTCACAAACACCGTCGCACCGTCAGGGCTGACCGCAGGTGACGACCGCACCGCACCCCCCGTGGGAAAGGCCCAGAGCTGCGCCCCCGTCTTCGCGTTCAGCGCATACACGTTCTTGTCGTCCGAGCCGACAAACACCGTCGAGTCGGGGCTGACAGTAGCTCTGACCGCGGGCGACGACCGCACCCAATTCCCCGTGGCAAAGGCCCAGCGCAGCGTTCCCTTCGTCGCGTTCAGCGCATACACGTTCTTGTCGTCCGAGCCGACAAACACAGTCGATCCGTCGGGGCTGACCGCGGGTGACGACCGCACCCAATTCCCCGTGGGAAAGGCCCAGAGCTGCGCCCCCGTCTTCGCGTTCAGCGCATACACGTTCTTGTCGTCCGAGCCGACAAACACAGTCGAGCCGTCGGGGCTGACCGCGGGCGACGACCGCACCCAATTCCCCGTGTCAAAGGCCCAGCGCCGCGTTCCCTTCGTCGCGTTCAGCGCATACACGTTCTTGTCGTCCGAGCCGACAAACACAGTCGAGCCGTCGGGGCTGACCGCTGGTGACGAGTGCACCGTGTTCCCCGTGGGAAAGGCCCAAAGACGCACCCCCGTCTTCGCGTTCAGCGCATACACGTTCTTGTCGTCCGAGCCGACAAACACCTTCGAGCCGTCGGGGCTGACCGCTGGTGACGAGTGCACCGTGTTCCCCGTGGGAAAGGCCCAGAGCCGCACCCCCGTCTTCGCGTTCAGCGCATACACGTTCTTGTCGTCCGAGCCGACAAACACAGTCGCACCGTCGTGGCTAACCGCGGGTGACGAACTCAGATAATCCCCCGTGTCAAAGGCCCAACGCTGCTCCCCCGTCGTCGCGTCCAGCGCACCCGAGCCGACAAACACAGTCGCGCCGTCGGGGCTTACTGCGGGCGACGGGCACTCAGCACTCGTACTCGACGTATTTTGTACTTTGTTCGCAAACCCCTTCAATTGAAACGCCCAGCGCTGCGCTCCTTTCGCAGACGCCGATCTCGTCGCCTGTGCGGCATCAGCGATCCCACTGGCCCTTGCTGTGCCCTTGACATACGCTCGCTGGTGGTGCTGCCTCTGACCTGAACCTCGTCTTCGCCGGTTGCATATCCCCTCGTCTTCGCCACCTGCTTCTCCTTCCAACACCACCAAACAATTGAACCACCTAAAGCCCACACTGACACCCTAAAATTTTGGACCATTGGCAGATGATCGCATCGCCCGCTGCGTCGGAACGCAAAAGATCGCACAAGAAGTTCACGGGGCTGCTTCTCTTGACCTCGAGGCCCTCAAGGCCTATGTCGGCCAGACGGTTTCTCTCCCTCCCTCCGTTCGTTCTGTCACGTCCGTCAACCCCACGCTCCTTACGTCTTCCTCTCAGTGTCCCTTGATCACTTTTGGGCTCGCATTCCTCACCCTCTCTCCATTTATCCGTCCCTTGTTCCTTCTCCCTCTCTGCCTCTCCCTCTTCCTCACCCCCTCCCTCACCCCCTCCCTCTCCCTACGAGTCTCCTCCCCTCGCTCACAAAAGGGTTTCTGAGAAGCAACGCACTTTCTGCAAAGGAACAGGAGGGAGGGAGGGAGGGAGAGAGGGGAAAGTCTTGCTGCCGACAATAGGCTACCTACACCCCAAAATGACAAAATGACAAAACCCTAAACCCCTAACAGGAAAAGGTGAAGCTCTGCCTGCCGACGATTGGCTACTTTAACATGCCAGGTCCTCCCAGCGATTCGGGAGGCTCCATGGTCTGCAACGGTCTGACACACACACAAGCACACAAACACAAACACACAGAAACACACACACAAGCACACACACACACACACACATCTGTCCCTGCGCGTCTCGCTCGCTCCCCGCTCCCCATCCCAACGCGGGAGCGGGAAGAGAAATGCGAGCAGGGACAGGTCCCGGGGCTGCGGCGTGAAATCTATCCGAGATGTACGAACATACGAACACGCACAGTACACACACACACACACGTACACACGTACACACACACACACACAGGGGGGGCTTAATACTGACAGAAGAGCACATGAACACATGAACATACGAACAGGTACAATATACACACACACACACACAAACACACACACACACACACACACACACACAGGGGGCTTAATACTGACAGAAGACCGGATCATCCTCTTCGGGGCCAAGTCGAACCAGACTGCGTCGGCCTCAGACTTCGTCACTGGCACCACTATGTGCACCTACCTCTGCTGCTGTAGCAAGAAGTGCACAGAGTATTGGCTGCCCTGCTGCATTGGTCTCTCTTTGTCTGTGTGTGCGTGTGTGTGTGTGTGTGTGTGTGTGTGTGTGTGCTTGTGGCCCGTTGTACATCTATGTATATTTGCTTCTACAATATTGCCTCTTCCCTGGTGCTAGGGTCTCTTGTATATTCACCACATTACGCTTGCGCAGGGTTTTGCGGGTGCTTTGAGCCGTGCCAGCTAACCAGTTTCAAGTACAATCAGCTAGCCCTGCGGGAGAATGAGGTACGGTACATGATCTAATCCTTTTTCTGATACACAGGTCAATGCATGCTAAAACCTTCTAAATCATGCACATGTATATATGCACACACGCACAGTCAAGGCGAGAACTTTCATTCAAGGGCATCTCTATCAAATTCTCTTTGCGTACATAAATATGGCAGATAATGCACGACATATATGTATGCATACACAAACGCAGTGAATGTATGACACATTTCGCAAGCACTCCCAGGTTTAGGGTTTAGGGTTTAGACTCTTAGGCATTTAGGGTTTTGTCGCATCTCTATCGACACATTTCGCAAGCTCTCCCACTCTTAAGCATCTCTATCTCTACATTCTCGAGCTCTCTCTCTTCCCCCTCTCTCTCTGTGACGATGACACCCTAAACCCTTTTCCGTTTGTCAAAATAAAATTGCGAAATCAGGATTTCCAAGACAGCGTGCCACTCGTGAATGCAAAGGTGTCGGTCAAGAACACCAGCATAACCCAACTCACGCGTGAATACACGGTACACACGTGTATGTACGTGTACGTATGTGCGGCCAAGCTTTAATCTAACCACTGAAACAATCTCGAATGACCCAAGCACGTCTCGCGCGAGTACACGGCACACATGCACGCACACAAACACAAACAAACACGCATACCAGACATACACGTACACATATACATCTGGGTAAGGCGAGCGAAGGATGTTTCAAGCCGTGCTGAGACCTTTGGATGATGCTCTCTCTCTCTCTCTCTCTCTCTCTCTCTCGCGCGCGCGCGCTCTGTCCCTGTCTCTCTTGCGCGCTCTCTCTCTTTGACTCTCTCGCGCTCACACTCAACACAGACGGGCAAGCTACCGAGCGAGGGATGCTGCAAGCCATACTGCGACATTTGCAAGATGTGTTGTGCCGGCTGTGCGGGAATCTGCGCAGGCTGCTACTATCACGGGTCCTCTCTCTCTCTCGCACGCCCTCGCGCGCTTGCATGCTCTCTCTGGTCCCTCGTGTGCTCTGGCACGCGTCTCTCTCTCTCATGATCTTTGTGTCTCGGTCTCTCTCTTCCCTTCCTTTTTAATTTTATTTTACAACATGATCAGATACACAACATGCGCCATTTTCACTGAATATACGTCTCTCTCTCTCTCTCTCTCTCTCGCTCTCTCGCTCTCTCGCTCGCTCTCTCTTTCTCTCTCTTTCCACATATAGGACCCACTCCTTCTCGTACTCTGACAAAGGCAATTCAAAAGATCTCACCATCGGTATACATGTGTGAATTCGTACACGTGTATTCATGTGACCGTATTTTTGTAAACGTGTACTGATGTATTTGTGTATGCGTAATGTATTTGCGTAAATGTGTATATTTGTATGCATATGAGTGTACATGCCTACATTTGTAATCGCGTATTTATATGAATGTAGATGTAGATGTGTAAAAAAGTGTGCGTGTATGTGTGCATGTGTGTGTGTGTGTGTGTGTGTGTGTGTGTGTGTGTGTGTGTGTGTGTGTGTCTTTGCCTGGCTGGTTGAGAGTTTCTGATGTTGTACCATACATCGCGACACACAATCCCACTGATCGCACCGTCGGACATCCACCTATACCCTAAACCCTGATCACTAACTGTTAGATCCTAAACCCTAAACCCTAAATTGCCTAAACCTAAACCCAGACGCTCTCACTGAGCGGACCGTTGGGCATGACGACATGGCCTGGAGCCTGAGGGATGAAATGGTATTTTTTTTGTTTGTTTTTGAACTTGGTTTTTTGAACTTGGTTTTTTAACTTGGATAAGCATGACGATCGTCGTAAGCATCACGACAGGGTCTGCTCGTGGATGAGATATCGTTTTGTTTTACGACACATGACACACTACCCCCCCACACCCCCTCGCGCGCATACACAACCCCCCCCCTCCGCCTGCCTACAGGCTCTTGCGTCGCTCTTGACGAATAAGAAGACTAAGAGCTACTTTGAAAAACCGCCCTCAGGCAACGATTTCTGACTGAAGCAAAAAGTTCATTGTGTAGCGACATGCTGTAGTAAAAATGTCGTTCCACAGTGACGTTATTCAGGCAAAAAGGTCGTTCTATAGTGACATTCTGTGGTTCAATGCTCCTCCTCAGGTGAATATTACAAGCAAGTATATGCAACACATACTAGGGAACTTACTTTTGAGAATGGCTTCTTTTGAGAATAGCCGAGAAAGAAGCCAAGAGTCGCCATGAATTGCTCAAACATTTCGGGAACAAATTCACCCCCGAGCAGTGCCAGAAGAAGGTGCCTTTGTGTGTGTGTGTGTATGCGGGCGCGCGCGCGCGCACGCGTGCGTGTGTATGTGTGTGCTTAGGTGTGTGCTTGTAGGTGTGTGTTCGTCTATATAATATGATATACATATATGCACTTACAGATGTGTGTGTGTGTGTGTGTGTGTGTGTGTGTAACACGTGTATAGGTACATGACACGTGTATATTCCGTTGTCAATGTCAGCACTTGCTTCCCAAAACATTCGGCACTAATTTCACCCTCGAGTATATAAATAGAGAGAGAGAGAGAGAGAGAGAGAGAGAGAGAGGAGAGAGAGAGAGAGAGAGAGAGAGAGAGAGAGAGAGAGAGAGAGAGAGAGAGAGATAGAGGAGAGAGAGAGAGAGAGAGAGAGAGAGAGAGAGAGAGAGAGAGAGAGAGAGAGAGAAGAGAGAAAGAGAGAAAGAGAGAGAGAGAGAGATGCGAATTCTGCAAGCTCGCCTCGAGACTATGGACAAATACTACCCATAGTACACGCACAGATACACATATATGCTCTCTCACTCACACGCACACACACAGGTACAACACGTACACGTGCACTCTCGCTCGCACGCACACACACACAGGTGCAAAAATTACTGTAGGCTATACCATAAAACCTAAATCCAAAACACACAGGTGGAAAACATGCGGGCTGGTCTAAGGACGAAGGACCTCTGCTTCAACAAGTCTGTCATGGCTGTCAATATCACTCACTGGGACGCCGGTACGTGCCTAAACCCGGAACCTTAACGTCTAAACTAAACCCACATCCATTGACCGTCATGACAGGGTGTGGGTTTAGTTTAGACGTTAAGGTTCCGGGTTTAGGCACGTACTGGCGTCCCAGTTCGTGAATTGACGGTCGTGCCTATCACACCGGCGCACGAACAGACACACCCTCACAGTGACTGCGTTATGCGCGCCTGGATGTGTCTGTGGGCCTGTATGTCTGTGCGGTGATCAAGTGCGCGAGAATGTAAGCTAAGGCGCTGACATTTAGTGTTGAAAACAATATGTTTGTGGGCAGCCTCGCAAAAGATCCGCACCACAGTGTGTGTGTGTGACCCGTTGAAGGTGAAGCCCGAAGAGATGATGAAGTTCCACGTCGACGCTTCTGGTCTTG
>Ga0315899_10005542_pt1 | contig 13629 bp, 9 predicted proteins | sample LakEriMetagenome_2_FD_203518 | JGI IMG/M metagenome (GOLD analysis project Ga0315899, IMG submission 203518) | Freshwater fungal communities from buoy surface, Lake Erie, Ohio, United States - Buoy 4 MA112 | ecosystem: Environmental > Aquatic > Freshwater > Lake | place: USA: Lake Erie, Ohio...
TTCCGGTGGGTACCCTGATCGGGTTAGCGATCTTTCGCGGGAGTGGCAAACGATTTCGTGTTACCATCGGCATGTTCGCAACCTTAACAACGTTCGTAGTGCTTTGGATTGCAGAATTTTTGTTTCTCATTAACCTCATAGATGTCCAAAAGACTTAGCTTCATCGTAATCGCGCGACAAATCGCACCGATCATCGTGATCGCAAAACGATGTGGGAATGAACTCCAACAATCGACCATGCAACAAAAAGTTTCCTTGACATTCATTGGACGCTAAACTAACGATTCAATCGTCGATCGTTTCGGTCACGTCAACCTACAGCCCAAAAAACCAACGAAAACAATGCACCGAAGTTTCGAAATTGATCGCTTGCAATGGCAGCCTAATCCCTCGCAATTCGGTGATTTTAACCGTTCGTCGGATCAAACAAAAACCAATGCTCGCCCCACACGTTGAGTATCTTCCGCACTACATCTACATGTCACTTTGGACTGAGATGACGCGTGCGGAAATCGCGAGCCTTTTTTCCGCGTCTTGTTGGTCGTCACGTAAATGTTCGTGGACCGACTACGAAGTGAGATCGGAGGACAACGCTGAATTGGTGATCGAATCAGAAAATCCTATGCTGGTACATGGTCCTATTGATTCCGCGTCGGAGATGGTGCCCGTGATACGCAAGATTCTGGATGATGCAGGTATCTCGTATTCGTTCGAAGCGTACAATGAGCGAGACGAGATCGTAGCGTCTCTGACGGAAGAGGAATTGAAGGGACTGGGCGAACAACACGGACCAAATTGACGCCCGATGAAGAGAGCCTGCGAACAATCCGTTGCATCGAAGTGGCGAATCGGCTGTCTCGATTTTTAGATACTTAACTTGCCGCCACTAGCTGAATGGTGGCGTTCGTCGTCCGTCGTGAATAATCCAAACTCGCAAATCTATAAACGCCGTACTTTTGATGAGTGTCGTGAAATCGCTCTGAACGAGTTTGCGTCGAATGCAAGAGGGAAACTGTCGCTACAGCAATTCGAATACTGCATCACGCGAGCATATCTTAGCGGTAGCTCCCCTCATGATGGCTGGGCGGAGCACATGGGATATGAACCTGAGCGACGAATGCATTTTGAGATAACGATCTCTGATTGGCTTGAAGATCATTTGAATCCAAAAGCTGAACCGCGTGTATGGGTGCGAATTCTCATGACGCGTGATAGATCATCGGATTTCTACCACATAATTTGGTTGTCACATCTCGATTGGATTCCTCCACCACCTTAGAATAGAAGCGACGAACAAAAAATTGCAACCAAGTGCTCGGTCAGCCGTTTTGACTTGCGTTGAGTCAACTGCTCGTGCTCGTTGATGCCAAGCTTTCGGTCATGAGAAAAACAAACAATGGAAACATTACCACGCCTTGATCGCTCAAAAGCGATGAAAACCAGCCTCGCCAGCCAGGGTGATGGTATTCGTGTGGTTGACCATTCGATGGTGGATCGCTTAAATATGGTTTGGCTATTGACGATTGCTTCATGGTCCATAAAGGATCGAAATATTGCTGCATCCCGACTTCAAAGACATGTTGTCCGAGTTCATCGACTCAGCCGTTGATTTCATGTTGGTGGGGGCTTATGCCTTGGCCGCCCATGGATACCCCCGCTCTACTGGTGATATCGACATATGGGTTCGTGCAGACAAACACACTGGCCCATTGGTTTACGATTGTCTCTCGCGATTTGGCGCCCCATTGCACGACTTAACTGTTGACGACCTATCTACACCTGGGATTGTATTTCAAATTGGGGTCCCGCCAGTTCGAATTGATATCTTAACCAAGATCGACGGTGTCCTCTTCGAGGATGCATGGGCGAATCGCACGACCGTAGATTGGGATGGGCTGAAGATACCGGTCATCGGCTTAGCAGATCTGATAAAGAACAAACGGTCTACAGGGCGGACAAAAGACCTTGCGGACGCCGAGCAACTCGAAACAAACTTAGGCGAGTAGAGACGGCCTAGCCGAACCAAGTGATCCACGTGCGTACTGGAAATGGTTTGAAAACAAGTGGGTGCGAATCCCACCTGAGTAGCTCTTAGCCAGAGGCTTAGTATCGAGTGTTGCAGCGTGTCTGGTAACAGCCACGTTGAAGAACTGTGCTTACTTTCTTGGGGCAGAAAAAGGTAGCGAGGATGAAAGGTATCGACTGACTGTCGAACCCTGAATGGTACCAGAGCTCCGAAAGATCGTAACTGTCGGACCCTGCCCAAAGTGTGTGCATACGGGAAGGCAAAATTCTTCATTGCGTGATGTCGAGTGATGAAGGAAGCCCCGGAGTCGAAGGCCCGGATCGCGTTACACAATATGTTTTCAAGGCAACCAGTGAGCTCCCATGGTTCTTTAGCATCGAGTTGTCGAGGCTAGAGTATGTGTTACCAATCGCTAAAACGGCCAATCGCTAAAACGGGAGGTGACCAGATGACGATGGGAAGTCGGAAGGCTGCATAGTACTGATGAAACCGGGTAACTCTGGTGGAGGGAAGGCATGCCGAGCGATGGAGGCTATAGTATCGAACGTCCCCTGGACTCCGAGCCAGACAATGGATGACCAATCGGTGCTTTAGCAGAACGACTTGGAAGGAGTATTATCTTTTCGAAGAGGGATAGCCATCGTGGGGAGCCGGATGCGTTAACGGCGCTAATCAAAATTGACGGTGGGCGGTTCTGGGAGGGGGCGATGCTCAATCGATTGAGTCCAAGCTTTATGCTAAACTTGAAAGAAAGAGCCCGCTCTACTCACCCGAAGTCGCGGGGAGTCCGGCTCTTGATGGAAACTTTACTAGCCGCCGCTGGGAGATCGGCGGTCGTTCTCAAATTTGAAATCCAGCTCGCAGACGGACGGAAGAGCCGAACTTAAAACCGTAATTCGTGCAGACGACAGTGATCGATAACGACATGCTATAACGGACCTGATCCGAGCCTTGCGATAATCTCGATTGAGAATAAATACTTAGAACGCGTGATATGATTGCAGCTCGACACCAGAGATCGTAGAATACCAAGGCAGAATCAAGACAGGGATCGAACGGCGATCCTTGGAGAACAGAAAACAATTGAGAACCAAGCATTGGACGCGAAGGGCTCGATTCCTCGGCCCTGACTTGTGTCGAGATCACCCTTCGCCCATCGATCAATGCAAACGTTATTTGGCGTGAACTAGATGCACCAAATCGCTCCGATCGAACTACAGGTAATGCATATGTTGCTTGCAGGCGATCACCCGACGTTGGAGACACTGCGACAACAGTTCGCGAGTAGCATTGTTGTGGAGCGGGACTTCACGGGTGTCGGATTCTTCACGTCATTCAAGGTGCAGGATTGCGTGCCAAGGGTAGTGCCGCCGAGAAGAATCGTCATAGGAGATGTTTGTGCGGACGTCGACGGTCTTGAATATGGATGCGGATTTATACTGTTCGTGGATGATGGACTACTCGGAACTTTGGAATGCCATCTTTGGGGCGATGACGTATTCCCTGACAATCCGCGATACAATCGGATCTACTACGTAAACAAAACCAATCCGCTGGCTGTAACGGAAGCCACAGAACGCGATATGGAAGCCCTGATTGCAACAGTGGCTAAAGAACAATCGCACGCAATGGAGCCGGTGGTCGGGTCTGTTCTGAAATCAACGCGTATCGCGCCGGCACGCTGATGCGAGTCGTTGGGCGGCTCGATTCGAGGGGGAAATACATCCGCTTGGTTCGTAGGTTGATCTGTGGCATAGGACCGTTTTTGGGTATTCCGACCAGACAAAGTGAGGACGAATGAGTTTTCATCAATTACTCGATTCAATGCCGATTGCTGGCGTCTTTATAATGATCACAGGCTTGGCGGCGATCGTGTCAGAGGTTGGCTACCGATTCGGTCTCTGGTGGCAGAGCCACACACCGGAAGAGAAGGAAGGCCCCACGGCGATGATCGTCGGCTCCTTGCTAGGGCTCATGGGCTTCCTGCTGGCAATCGCGATGGGAATGGCATCCGATCGCTTCGACAATCGCCGTGAGTTGGTGTTGGCGGAAGCGAATACAGTTGGCACCACCTATCTCCGGGCGGGCTTACTACCAGCCCCGGCATCGAGCCAAATCCGCGAATTGATCCGAGAGTACGTTCCATTGCGCATCGCGTTGACAACCGATCCGGAAGACGTCCGGGTGAGAGTAGCACGATCAGTCGAACTCCATGCGAACCTGTGGTCGATCACCGAGGAACTGGCCCGCACAACACCAGATTCGAGACTTCTCGCCTTGTTTATCGATTCACTAAACGAGACGATCGACTTGCATGAGACGCGTGTTACTGCGGGCATCTACGCACGTGTCCCCGAGACAGTGCTTTTCCTTCTCGTCATCGGATCAATTCTGACGCTGAGCATGGTGGGCTACAACGCAGGCCTGTCCCGGCGGCGAAGTCCTCTTTCCGCGGTCGTGTTAATTCTTGTACTTGGGTCAGTCATCACGCTCGTGGTCGATCTCGACCGATCGCAGGGTGGATTCCTGACCGTGAATCAACAGCCGCTCATTGACCTCCAGGAGCAGATTGGAGCAGAGCAGTCCGTGATTCCATTTAGGTAGCCGACCAACATATATTGGTTTAAATGTTGCGTCAGGTGGTTGGGGGACGGCGTACGTCGAGCCTGATGATTTCTCGTAGACGTTTGTTGGTTAGCTCGTAGCCAACAGTTAAGCAAGTGTTTATGAAGTCTCGTAGCAGGATCGGGGAATCGGGGGTGGCTCTCTCTTAATTGCGTTGCATACCAGATGGTCTGCCGTTTTCGCTAATTCGAACCTGTTTTTTGGTCGAGTTGCAGTCTAACTTGCTTCCATTCGCTGTCGTTCGCTCGTTAATGCGACAGGTTGCATCAATTCCCAATCAATCGATTGCTGCAGAACACGCGTGCTTTTCTTAACGGCTTGTCGGCTAATCAAATCCCCGGATTTCGGGGGATCGAAACACTAATCTTCACTAATTCTCCACCAATGGGAAATGGCAACAGGCTGGTTGTGGTTTTTGATTGGTGAGGATTGGTGCTGAGTGGTATTCTTGGATGCTCAAGATACTGGACTTTGCATCCTCGTAATTTCCATTTTCATCCACTGTTCGTTTGACGACCACTTTTGATTCCGGTGGGGATGAATTCGTAATTGATGATATGATCCGCTCGTTTCTCGCCCGAGTTAGAGACGCTCTTTCATTCACACAATTTGCTGATTATCTTACCAATCGACCTTGAGAATCGAGCTACACTCGAAACGGTCGGCATAGAAAAGGAGTGAGTCAAGCAGCGGGCACACTTGGCGTTTTGATCGACCGGCTTCGGGCGTTTCAACATTCCTCGCTCGTTTTGCGTGATTCTTTTCGTTCGGTTTTGGTGGAGTTTTGTACGATGGATGGATGCCTTGAGCAGCATCGCGGTGAATTTTGTATTTCGTCTGATCCAGATCGACTAGATTTAGCTTCAATACATGACTATCTGTCCAAATCGTATTGGTCGCCTGAAATTTCAACCGAAGTGATTAAGCGAGCTATTGAAGGTTCGATCTGTTTTGGCCTATTTCATGGACCATCGCAAATTGGATTTGCCCGAGTGATAACTGATCGAGCGACATTTGCCTATCTGTGCGATGTATACGTATTAGATGCCTATCAACGGCAAGGTTTGGGAACGTGGCTTATGGAAGTTGTGATCAGCCACCCGGATCTTCGTGGTTTGCGGCGATTCGTTTTAGTGACTCGCGACGCGCACCGGCTGTACGAAAGGTTCGGGTTTTTGCCCTTGGCCCGTCCGGAAGGATATATGGAATTACATCGACCTAACATCTATTCGAAGTATTGAAGTATGGAATTAGCCGAACAAAGCGATGCAAGTGCGTCACCAGTCAGTCGCAGATATCAGTCTTAGTTTCCCGGGAGCGACTTCGCTATCGACGTCCTTCATTGCGAAAGACCCGTATTTATGAGGCAATGTCAATGATGTGGACGAGTAGAATTATTCATCGACGGGATTGGAGAAGACTTGTGCCGTCAGTAGCGATAGTCATCGCATGAGAAACACGCGGTTACTGGAAATAGGTTGGCGGCAAGTGCCTGCGAGGCCGACTTGGTGAGATACGATCTACGAGCCCACGTTCGCGTGTTGTAGTTTGGCTATCAGGTGACGCCCGCCGACATTAACTTCCCGGCTAAATCCGTATGTTTACTCACGTCGGGCAGAAAGATTTGGCGATGCGTTTTTGGGGGCGGTCATTAGTGAATTGGAGATGCAAAAATGGGTGAGAATAAAGATAAGCGAGTATAGGCGGTGCCACGTGTTTGGCGACTGGTCAATCAGCGGACGGAATAAAGAGGTTTGACCACGAATGTTTCGAATGAAACTCACGAAGAATTTGGGACGCTGTAGGGATAGCCACAAAGAACACGAGAGGACATAAGACCTTGGCTGAGCTTGCTAGGGTATGGTATTTTGTGGCTGTTGGATCTCGTGTGTTGGGATCGTCTTGCGGCGCACTTAGAGTTTGCCTTACGGAGTTCACAGTGGCTTTCATTCGTGGCATTCATTTCATTCGTGGTAGTAGAAGTGGATCGAGATATGGGTTGTTGGTCTCAAGGGTTCGGTCCAATTTCGTGGAGTGACCAGGTGCTGGGGGCGGGAAATATTGGGGCAAAAATATAGAGCCAGCAGCTGCGCTGCTATCTGTTTTTTGCCCCCATCTGGTTCAGTTTTGTGGGTCGTGATTTAGTCTTGATGAGCATTCCTCGTCCGCTAACAAGATCGCAATCTAGGCAGAACAAGATCGACCGTTGTTGAACATTGATGTCTCATGTGTTACGTTGTGTGGCGTCAGAGAAGGTCCCGGACTCAGAGATATCACATCTGTAGGGTGATACTGTTGTTTTCGTCGTCACACCAAGCTACGTAGAATGGACGATCCCATTGCGATACCGATTTATGTTGCAATCGCAAGTTATATCGTTTGTATCATCGGCGGGTCCTTGTCATCACAACGAAAGGCAGTCTTTGCGTTTTGCGTGATTGGTTCGTTAGTGACTTCCCTTTGTGTTGCCGCTTTCACCTATGGGGTCTATTCGCTTCATGTGGGGATGAGTGGGAATCCAGAGGACTTCTCGTTTACAGTTCCGACAGTTGTCGGTGTTGTAATGCTTGCGCCATATGTGATCGTTGCCTACGCAAGATTCCGCAACATTGATCAAGAAGACTGATTCAGGGAACGACCGACAAAATGGAGTAAAACTCAGAAAAACATCGAATCAATTGCGGGGTTCGGTTCTTCGCGAGCTCGGTTGGGGGGAAAGCCGAGCGGGGGCACATAAATTCGAATAACGCAGCAGTATTTCCTTTCGCCCTTCCTTAAGCCCGATTTTTTCAGCTATAATGGGGAGTGTAGGGCGGATGGATTCTCGTCACCCTATTCCCATCCCCTCCCAATCCCACCGGGCAATTCTGCCACAATTTCAGAGGAGCGTGAAATGCGACCTGCCTATACTCTCGACCGTCGCGGTCTACTTAAGGTTGGAGCAGCAAGTGTTATCGGGAGCTATGTTGCACCGAGTCTTCTTTCCACTCAGGCCCGTGCGACAGCGGCCGTTTCGTCCTCCTTTGGGCGGGCCAAGTCGGTCGTTTTGGTAATGTTGAGCGGCGGCCCCAGTCAGCTCGACACCGTTGATCCCAAACCTGATGCACCGGCGGAAGTGCGAGGAGAATTCAGCACGATCTCGACGGCAATCCCGGGGGTAGCCATCTGTGAGCATTTGCCCAAGCTCGCCACCCAACTGGATCGTTGGTCTGTGGTACGGACCTTGGCCCATCAAGAGCACAATCACTTGCTCGCTACGCACATCGCTCTGACGGGTCGGCCGACACCTCTTCCTCGAGGTGGTTCCGATTTGGACCGGGTGGAATCAAGAAGCGACTTCCCGAATCTAGGTGCCGCGCTCGACCATATCCGTCCACGCAACGATGGAATTCCGACAGGAGTCTCGCTACCGAACTATCTCATCGAGGGCCCGCTTACTTGGCCCGGTCAACATGCGGGTTTTTTGGGCGCGAAACACGATCCATGGCAAATCAATGGAGACCCCAATAACCCCGACTTCAAGATGGAAGCCCTCGCGCTGCGAGAGGGGATGTCTGTTGATCGTGTTTTGCAACGTCGCGATCTATTGCAGTCGCTCGCCAAGCCGAAACAGAACCAGAGTCGTGCCTCGGTAGACGCGTTTCGCGAGCAGCAACAAATCGCGTTTAACATCCTGACCTCCGGAAAAGTGGTATCGGCCTTTGACATAAAGAGCGAGTCAGACGAAACGCGGGATCGTTATGGACGCAACAAGTTCGGTCAATCGCTCTTAATGGCGAGAAGATTAGTCGAAGCGGGGGTGCCGGTCATTCAAGCCACGATGGGAATCGTGCAAACGTGGGATACGCACGTTGACAATTGGGGGCGACTCAAAAACACACTATTGCCGCAGCTAGATATGGGGCTCGCCGCTCTTATGGATGACCTCAAGGCGAGTGGGTTACTCGATCAAACGTTAGTCATCGTTATGGGAGAGTTTGGTAGAACGCCGAAGATCTCGAATCTACCGGGTGAAAAAATTCCTGGGCGAGATCACTGGGCGGCAGCCTATTCTGGTCTCTTTGCCGGTGCGGGGGTTCTGGGTGGCCAAGTGATCGGCAAGACCGATGCCCATGCAGCGTACCCGCTTACACGTCCATGGTCCCCTGCTGATGTCCTTTCAACGACTTTTCACGCATTGGGGGTTCACGAGGAAACGACCATCGTCGATCCATTGCAACGAAATCACTTTCTGATTAACGGTACTGTTATGAATCCACTCTATACAGGAGCGGAGTCATGATTATCAACAAAATGTATTCCGGCAAGCAGAATAACATGCATCGTTTCGCGTACAGGTTAAAGCCGATCTTTAGCTTTGCATTCTTTTTTATTCTGAACGCTGCTTTCGCCTTGGCTCAAGTTACAGACATTCAGCCCCGTACGGTGCAACCTGGTGTTAAGTCGAAACACGTGGTGTCGGGCCAGAACTTGGGGCCGTCTACCGAATTCCTGTCTACATCGTCCGGTGTCACTTTGCGGCTCGAAGTGACGAGTCCGGAGCAAGCGTTGTTGGAGATCGATATTGCTCCGGATGCACCTCTCGGGGCATTCGGAATTTTGGGTACAACAGCATCATCGATGCAAGAACCGTTTGTTTTTGTGTGCGATGACATTACGGCTGTCCCTCGTTCGGGGACGAACACCACGCGTGAATCAGCACAGATCATCGGAAATCTGGCCAGCATCTTCGGTGCAAGCCGTGGTGCGGAGAGTGATTTTTACAAGGTAACGGTAGAGGCTGGGAAATCGCTTTCATTCGAAGTACTAACACAGTCGTTGCTCTCGAACATGGACCCGGTTGTTCGATTGTATAAACCCACTGGCGAATTGTTGATGCATAGTGACGACGACGGGGCTAGTGTCGAGCCCAGATTTCAGTATCGATTCGAAACCGCTGGCGATTACTTGGTTGAGGTTCGAGATGCTCGCTATGTCGCAGGGGGAGTTTATTATTTACGAGTTGGCGATTTTCCGATTGTTTCCTCGATTAAGCCAAGCGGGTTGATCCGGGGCGAGTCGACCACGATGGCCTTTCTGGACTCTATGGGGCATTCCCTCGGTGAAAGGGCTATTCCGGCAATAAACGGATACCCGAACGAAACAGAGTGGGTGAGCTTTAAACCCGCGGGAGCTCATTCCTCGTCTTGGTGCCCCGTTCGAGTCGTCAGTCCATCCACTAAGATCTTTGAGGAGTCGGCCATTGTTACGGCTATGCCCGCTTCGATGTACGGAAATCTAGCTGAGGCTGGTAAACCTGATTTGTTTAAATTACAGGGGCTTCAAGGACAAGCTGTAAGAATTCATTCAAAGACGAGGAGTTTGCGGTTTCCCACACTCGTGCGAATGAAGCTTAAGAATGCGGCTGGGGCTGTCGTTGCCGAGACCGCAGCGCAGAAGGATGACGAGTGGGGATTTGATTTTACATTTCCGTCCAGTGAAGAGTTTACCCTCGAGGTAAGTGACCTTTTGAAGCGGAGCGGTGCGGCGTTCAATTATTGGATCGATTGCACACCACTCAGTTCGTTTCAATTGGCTATCAAAGGGGATGCCAACACCAAACAACAGTTTATCTTTGATGAAGCCAACGGTGCCTTCGCGATTGATCTATTGTGCCAAAGAAGTGGCTACAAAGGAGAAGTGGATCTGGAATTGTCCCCGCCCATTAGTGGCTTTACCTTGGTTAACCCGACCATACCGACCGATGCTGCTGAGCATCGATTGTTTGTCGTGCGTCAACCATCAACCCCTCTGTCGCGGATTGCATCCCTCCAAATCATCGGGCGGAGCCGCGGAGAACCAAGGCTGGAGGCTGGGGTTTCCAGCTTGGCGATTAGTCGTTTAAAGCGACCTCACGTCCCCTATCCTCCTCAATGGCCAGAAAACCGATTTTCTGCGGTCTCCGCAGCGGCGATAAATGTTCCGTTTGATTTTCAACCTAATGTAACAATCCGCTTAGCGCAGCATGTGGAGGAACAAGATGTTGTGTTGGATATCAAGCGTTTAGCAGAGGATTTTAAATCACCGTTAACAACGCTTCCTACCGTCGAATCGGCTGCTTGGCCAATGGCGATGAAGCTAGAGAATGATAAAGCTACGCTTACACTTAAACAGCTAACAAGTAAGAATCATAACGCCGCGGCTGTTCCTGTAATGTTGTATGCTGAGAATGCAGGTCGAGGATTAGCTAAGGCGTTTTCGATACCGATCAGTTGGTTTAGTCCCGTGCAAGTCGCATGGACTGCGCCCAAGGTACTGACTCCCGGTCGCCCCAGCGAGATTTCGGTTTCGGTAGTTCGTGAACAAACGAGTGCACCGATTTCCGTTAAGTGGGTTAATGTGCCACCAGGAGTTGTTTTGCCAGATTCAGTCGCAATCGCTCCGGAGCAAAATTCTGTAAAGGTACCAATTCAGATTGCTCAAGAGTTCAAGCAAACGAGGCTCAATCTGCAATGTTCGGTCACTAGCAATTACGCAGGTAAAGACTTTTCCTTTACGAGTTCTTTACCAGAGATATCGGTAGAGCTTTTGCCAACCGACGTCGAAATCTATCCGGTCGAGATTGCGCTCGACGGAAAACAATCCAAGCGACAATTGGTTGTTACAGGAAAGCAGGATAATGGTGCTGTAGCGGATTGGACTAAACGAGCGGTTATCAAATCGCTAAATGAATCTATCGTGAAATGGGAAAACGGTTTAGTCGTACCTGTCGGCGATGGTGAAACCGTTATTCAAGTGCAGGTAGGCGCGATCGAAAAATCCATTCCCGTACGTGTTGTAAATCAATCGTTGGAACGAAGAACCGATTTCGAATCCGAGGTTCTGGTCGCCTTGTCAAAACAGGGGTGCAACTCAGGGGCGTGTCATGGTTCCCCGAGTGGAAAAGGTATGTTCCGTTTATCCCTGCGGGCTTTTGACAAACAGTTAGACGAGTTAACGTTGATCCATGAGGAGTTTGGACGACGACTCAATTTGGTAAAGCCGGAACAAAGCTTGCTTCTGCTCAAGCCTCTGATGTCCGTTTATCACGGAGGTGGTAAGCAGATACGCCAGGATGATGTAGCGTACAAGGTGCTCTTGAAGTGGCTCAGGGAGGGAGGCAAACCTGATCCGGTAGATACAGCGCGATGCGTTCGATTGGAGGTTTATCCAGGAGAGAAACGCATGCTACCTCTTACAGGGGGATCACAGCAAATTGCCGCTATCGCTCACTTTGAAAATGGTTCGCAACGAGACGTCACCGATCTCGTCGCCTATGAATCCTCCAATCAGCAAATTGCGGAGGTCAATGCGTACGGTTTCGTCACCCCTAAGAGCAAAGGAGAAGTCGTAATTCTAGTTCGCTTCCTCGAGCATATCGAATCGGTCCGTCTTACGTTTATTGACCACGATCCCAACTTTCAATGGAGTGCTCCATCGCCAGCAAACTTTATTGATACGTTGGTTAATGACAAGCTTCAGCAAATGCAACTGTTGCCGTCAGCACGTTCCTCGGATTCTGAGTTTATTCGACGAGTGTATTTGGATGTACTGGGCGTATTGCCAACGGTTACGGAAACGAGACAGTTTCTAGAGAGTCAGGATCCCAACAAACGGGCTGCTGTGATTGATCAGCTGCTTGAACGAGATGATTACGCCAAATTCTGGGCCAACAAGTGGGGGGATCTGCTTAAACTCACCAACAAGCTAGTTGGTGCGGATGGTGTGTACAAATACCATCAATGGATCGAAGATTCGATCCGGGCGGATATGCCTTATGATCGATTTGCCCAAGAATTGATAACAGCCAGCGGAAGCACGTTGGCCAACCCGCCTGCGAATTTCTATCGCACCGCGACCGACATGAATGAATGTGTGGAAACAATCTCGCAAGTCTTTCTGGGAGCTCGGTTACAATGCGCGAAATGTCATAACCATCCGTTTGAGAGATGGACACAAGACAATTATTACGGACTCGGAGCATTCTTTAATCGCATTCAACGCAAAGAAACGCTTCGTCCAGGTGAAATGTTCGTGTGGTCGAATGAACAAGGTGAGGTGGTGCAGCCTCGAACAGGACAAACCATGAAGCCGTGGTTACCTGGTGTTGGATCGCAAGAAGCCAGTGTGGAAGATCGTCGTCTTATGTTTGCAGATTGGTTGACCAAGACCGACAATAATTACTTTGCACGCATTGGTGCTAACCGAGTATGGAGCCAATTGTTTGCTCGGGGGATTGTAGATCCCGTGGATGATTTCCGCGATTCAAATCCTGCAACCAACGAACCACTGCTCGATGCCTTGGCAGCGGAATTTCGCAAAGCAAATTACTCGACGAAGCATTTGCTACGAACAATTCTCAATAGCAACACTTATCAATCTGTTTCGACAACAGGAAATGGTAAGAAGGATGATGAATACTACTTCTCTCACCAACGGCCACGATTCCTAGATGCGGAACAACTGCTCGATGCGGTTAATCATGTTACAGGAGTTTCGCAGCGATTTGGCGGTTTACCAGTGAGTACGCGTGCCACACAGTTGCCAGCCCCGGATTTGGTCAAAGTTGACTTCTTAAAGGTTTTCGGTCAGCCGGAACGAAGTACGGTCTGCGCGTGCGAACGGAGCAGCGACTCGAATTTGGCCATGGCGATCGAGCTATTCAATGGCCCGGTTATTTACGATCGATTAAAAGATCCGAACAATCGATTCCGAAAGCTAATTGCAGCAGGCCAGAGCCCTGAGGCGGTCCTCGATGATTTGTATTTAGCTGCGGTTTCGCGACTACCCAATGCGGAGGAACGAACTGCGGCGATGCAGCACTTGGCCAAGAACACTGACTTGGCTACAGCATTTGAGGATCTATGCTGGGCACTTCTTAACTCCGATGAATTTTTGTTCCAACACTAGCCCCATTGGAGTCATGCAAATGAAGAATCGTTTCTCGATGTATATCAAAA
>Ga0315899_10005545_pt1 | contig 13623 bp, 12 predicted proteins | sample LakEriMetagenome_2_FD_203518 | JGI IMG/M metagenome (GOLD analysis project Ga0315899, IMG submission 203518) | Freshwater fungal communities from buoy surface, Lake Erie, Ohio, United States - Buoy 4 MA112 | ecosystem: Environmental > Aquatic > Freshwater > Lake | place: USA: Lake Erie, Ohio...
GCGCGATGGCGCTGCTTTCTGGAGGTGCCATTCAGCAGAATTGGGCGCTTGATGTTGCGTTGGCAGGGCGCGACGAAGCCTGGGTGCTGCGCACGGATAATGCCGCGACCTTGGCGGTTTCCCTGCCGCGCACAGCGGAATTCGCGCTGTTGCAGGCGGCGTTTGCTGCGGGCGTGACGGTGCCGGCGCCGCTTTATTTGTGTGAGGATACCGGCGTACTTGGGGCGCCCTTTTTCATTATGCGTCGCGTACAGGGCATTGCCGCTGGGCATCGCGTGGTAAAAAGCGAAACGCTCTGCGGCGGGCGTGATGCGGCGGTGGCGGCTTTGGGGCGCGAATTGGCGCGCATTCATCGCATTACGCCGCCGCGCGCGGATTTGGCTTTTCTCGGCACGCCGCCAGCTGATGCCTGTCTGGCTTTCGTGGCGGAACAGCGCCACGCACTGGATCGGCAAGTGCTGCCGCGCCCGGTGCTGGAATGGGGGCTGCGGCATCTGGAACGCACCGCGCCGGCGCCGCTACCACCCGTGCTGAACCATAATGATTTTCGCACCGGCAATCTGATGATGGCCGATTATGGCGTGACGGCGGTGCTGGATTGGGAATTCGCTGCCTGGGGTGATCCGCATGCTGATCTGGGCTGGTTCTGCGCCAAATGCTGGCGCTTTGGCAGCGCTTACGAGGCAGGCGGCATTGGCGCGCGTGATGCCTTCTATGCCGGCTATGCCGCAGAAGCGGGACGCGCAGTGGATGCGGCGCGCGTCATTTGGTGGGAATTGGCCGCGCATATACGCTGGGCGGTCATTGCGATTGACCAGGCAGAGCGACACCTTTCCGGCAAGGAAACTAGTCTGGAATTGGCACTCACGGGCCATATCGTACCAGAGCTTGAATGGGAAATCCTGAATATGACGGGGGTGCCCCATGCAGCGTGAAGCCCCGGAAGGCCCCAGCCTGCTGGCCACGGCGCGTGATGCGCTGTTGCAGGAGATTTTGCCCAAACTTTCCGGCACGGATGCTTTCACCGCGCGCATGATCGCGAACGCCATGGCCATTGCAGCGCGAGAGGCCGCGCAGGATGAGGCTTGGGTGGCGGCAGCGCGCGCCACCATGCAGCGCCTGACGGGCGCGACTGAGGCGCCGGACCGCGCCTTGGCTACCGCTATTCGCGCGGGTACTTATGATCCAGGCAGCGCGCATCACGCAGAAGTGGCGGCCATGTTGCGGGCGGCTGCGCGGATGCGCTGCGCCATCAGTGCGCCGCGGGTTTTGGGAGAGGGGTGACGCATGCAGGATGATTTGCCGAAAACCGCCGCCAATTACGTGCCGCTTTCGCCCGTTTCCTTCTTGCCGCGCGCGGCGCATGTCTGGGGCAAGCGCGTGGCCATTATTCATGGCGCCAAGCACATCACCTATGCGCAGTTTTTGGACCGTAGCCGCCGACTGGCTTCGGCCTTGCGCGATGCTGGTATAGCGCCAGGCGATGTGGTCGCAGCGCTTTTGCCGAATATTCCGGAAATGCTTGAAGCACACAATGGCGTGCCCATGGCGCATGCGGTGCTCTGCCCCATCAATACGCGCCTGGATGCGCCGACAGTGCGCTTCATTCTGGGCCATTCTCGCGCGAAGATTCTCTTGTTGGACCGCGAATTTGCTGCGCTCGTGAATACGGTATTGGAAGGGCTGGAAAACCCGCCGCGCATCATCATCATCGATGATCCCGAAGGCCCAGGCGGTGCGGCGATTGACGCCACGCCTTATGAAGATTTCATCGCCAGCGGTGATGCTGACTTTACGGTAGCGCCGCCACCAGATGAATGGGCGGCGATTTCACTTTCCTATACGTCAGGCACCACGGGTGATCCCAAGGGCGTTGTGGTGCATCATCGCGGTGCTTATCTGAATGCCTGCGGCAATGCGCTTTCCTTCGGGCTGAATGCACAAAGCGTCTATCTATGGACGCTACCGATGTTTCATTGCAATGGCTGGACTTATACCTGGGCGGTCACGCTGCAAGGGGGCACGCATATCTGCCTGCGTCGTGTAGAGCCTGCACGGATTTTCGCGCTGATTGCTGAATATGGCGTCACGCATCTTTGCGCCGCGCCGGTGGTGCTGACCATGCTGATCCATGCGCCAGAAGATCAGCGGCGCAGCTTCGCGCATCGCGTGGGGATTGCCACTGGTGGTGCGGCGCCGCCATCCCCGGTGATCGCGGCCATGGAGAAGCTTGGCTTCGATGTCACGCATCTTTATGGCCTGACGGAATGTTACGGCCCATCATTGCTTTGCGCCTGGCAGCCAGGCTTGCATGACCTGCCTTTGGCGGAAAAAGCCGCATTCATGGCGCGGCAGGGTGTTGCTCTGCCCACGCTGGAAGAAGCGACGGTGATCAATACCGAAACGGGTGCGGCTGTGTCGGCCGATGGCGCAACAATTGGTGAGATTGCCATTCGCGGCAATACAGTGATGAAGGGTTATCTACGTAATCCCAAGGCCAATGAAGCGGTTTTCGTGGATGGTTGGTTCCGCACCGGTGATTTGGGTGTGCTGCATCCCGATGGCTATATTGAGGTGAAGGACCGCGCCAAGGATATTGTGATCTCGGGCGGGGAGAATATCAGCAGCCTGGAAGTCGAAGAAACGCTCTATCGCCATCCGGATGTGATGGAAGCGGCGGTGGTTGCGCATCCGGATGAAAAATGGGGCGAAGTGCCGCATGCCTTCATTACGCTAAAGCCGGGTGCTGCTGAGAACCGCGATTCCATTATCGCTTTTTGCCGTGCAAACCTGGCGGCATTTAAAATGCCGCGCCATATCAGTTTTGGCCCGCTACCCAAAACCGCAACAGGAAAAATCCAGAAATTCGAGTTACGCGCCCGGGTGCGCGGTGGCTGAGGCATGATGACAGAAACCCCAAAGCCCGGCGCGCTGACCGGGCTTCGCGTGATTGATCTGACCCGTGTGGTCGCCGGCCCGCTTTGCGCGCAAATGCTTGGCGATCTGGGCGCCGAAGTCGTAAAGCTGGAACGCCAAGGCAATGGGGATGATCTGCGCGCGCTCGGCCCACCTTTTGTGCCAGGGAGTGATGACAGCACCTATTTCACCTCGCTTAATCGCAACAAGCGCTCACTCAGTCTGGATTTCACGCAACCGGAAGGGGCGGCTATCCTGAAGCGCATCGTGGCAAAGGCGGATGTGCTGATTGAGAATTTCCGCACCGGCACGCTTGCGCGCTACGGCCTGGGTTATGAGGACTTGCGCGCCATCAATCCGCGGCTGATCTATTGTTCGGTCACGGGCTTTGGTCAGGATGGACCATATGCGCACCGCTCAGGCTATGATTTTGTGGCGCAGGCCATGGCCGGGTTGATGGAAGTAACTGGTGAGGCTGATGGCAAGCCAGGCGGCGGTCCGCAGCGTGTTGGTGTGCCGGTGGCGGATATGTTCACGGGCTTTGCTGCAACGGTTTCCATCCTTGCCGCGCTACGGCATCGCGATCAGACCGGTGAGGGGCAGTATTGCGAAGTCTCACTCTATGAAACGATGGTGTCATTGATGCAGGCACCAATGACGTCCTGGTTGAATGCCGGTAAGTTGATGCAGCGCACCGGCAATGACGCAGTGGTAGCGGTACCTTATGGCGTGTTTCAGGGCTCGGATGCGAAATTCGTCATTGGCGTTTTGAATGATCGCGAATTTGTCAGGCTTGCCGCTGCGCTGGGCCATGCTGACTGGGCGGAGGATGAACGTTTTCGCCGCGCCCGCGACCGTGCCGCCAATCGCGATTTGCTGCTTGGCATGATGCATGATGTCTTGTGCAAAAGACCAAGGGCGGAATGGTTGGCGGTGCTGGAAGATGCCAAGATTACCTCTGGCCCCATCAATACCGCCGCTGATGTGGAAGTCGATCCGCATACCAAGGCACGCGGCCTGATTGTGGAAGTGCCGCATCATGCGGGTGGGCGCGTGCGTGTGCCGGCATCACCCTTGCGGCTGGCCGCGACACCCGTGGCCTATCGCTACGGCATCCCCGCACCTGGTGAGCATACGGATGCGGTACTGCGCGAGTTTGCCGATATGACCGAAGAAGAAATCGCCGCGGCGCGCGTCGCCGGCGTTTTGTGAGGGGGCTACACCATGGCTGGTCTTCGTTTCGATTTGCGTGATGCACTCGATGGCGCGGCGGCGCTGCGTGCGGAAGTTCGCGAATTTCTTGCAGGACACGCAGAAGAATTTACGCCGGAAATCCGCGCCCGATCCTGGATGGGGTTTGACCGTGATTTCACGCGCGCTGTCGGCGCCAAGGGTTGGATTGGCATGTGCTGGCCGCGCGAATTTGGCGGCGCAGAACGCAGCTTTCTGGAACGTAATATCGTCCTGGAAGAAATGCTCGCCGCCGGTGCGCCGGTGGGCGCGCATTGGATCGGGGATCGGCAATCCGGCCCGTTGATCCTGCGGCTCGGTACGGAAGACCAGAAGCGCCATTTCCTGCCGCGCATTGCCAGTGGCGAATACGCGTTTTGTATCGGCTTGTCGGAACCTGATTCGGGGAGTGATCTGGCATCACTCCGCACCAAGGCAGAAAAGGTGGATGGCGGCTGGAAGCTGAATGGCCGGAAGATTTGGACCACCTTCGGGCATCTTTGTGATTGGATGATTGCGCTGGTGCGTACCTCTCCGGCACCGGAAGGTGGTGCGCGGCATATTGGGCTTTCGCAAGTGCTGGTGGATTTGCGCGCGCCGGGGGTTTCCATTCGCCCGATCCGTGACTTGGTGGGCGAGGAGGGTTTTAATGAAATCACCTTCGATGATGTGATGCTGCCGGAAGATGCGCTGGTGGGGCAGGAAGGTGCAGGCTGGGCGCAGGCCACCAGCGAATTGGCCTTTGAACGCAGCGGGCCAGATCGGTATTTGTCTTCGCATCCTTTGTTGGAAGCAGCGATGACAACGCTGAAGCAGGATGGCGCAGCGGCGCCTGCGCTAGGGCGCCAGGTCGCGCGGCTTTGGGCTTTGCGCAATATGTCGGTGGCGGTGGCTGGGATGTTGGAAGATGGGCAGGACCCGGTACGGCAAGCAGCTTTGGTGAAGGATCTGGGCAATGATTTCGAACAGGCTTTGCCTAATGTGGTGCGTGATCTGATCGCGACCGAAGATATGCCAGAAGATATGCGCCGCATGCATGCCTATCTGACGCAGATTGTCCCGACCTTCTCCTTGCGTGGTGGCACGCGGGAGATCATGCGCGGCATTATCGCGCGGGAATTGGGGCTGCGCTGATATGGCAAGCGAAATCGCAACGGAACTCGCCGAACAGGCGGATCGCGCGCTGACGGATGCGGCGGATGTCGCGGTGCTGCGCAGCCTGGAAGCCGGCGCCTGGCCGGCTGCCACCTGGGATGCCATGGCCGCACTCGGCTTGAATGGCGCGCTGGTGGCGGAAGCTGCGGGCGGTGTTGGCCTGGGCTTCAGCGATGTGGCGCCGTTATTGGAGGTGTTGGGCCGCCACGCCGCGCCCGTGCCGCTGGCAGAGAGTATTTTCGGCAATGCCTTGTTGGCGGCAGCGGGCATCACGCCGCCCGAAGGCGTGCTGAGCTTCGGCGCGCGCAATGGCGCCATTGCCTGGGGTCGCCATGCCAGCCATGTCGCGCTGCTTGATGGCGCGCGCATCGCGCTTTACCCGGCTGCGGCGCTCGCCTGGGAAGAAGGCGGCAATATCGGCCATGAACCGCGGGATCGGGCGCGTATCATCGGCGCACCCATCGCGGAAGCGGTTTTGCCCAATGGCTGGGGCGCGGAATCGGTCTTGCTGTGTACCGCGCTGATGCGCTCAGCGCAGATCGCCGGCGCCATGCAGGCGGCGCTGGCGCTCGCGGTAGATCACGCCAATACGCGCAAGCAATTCGGCCGTCCCATTGGGCGATTTCAGGCAGTGCAGCAGCAGCTAGCCGTTTTCGCGGCGGAGACTTCCGCCGCTTCTGTGGTTGCCGCTGCCGCAGCACGCGCGGTGGATCGCCGTGGTTTAGCAGCAGCAGCCTTTGAGATCGGTTGCGCCAAGATCACGGTGGGTGAAGCCGCCACGCGTGGTGCTGCTATCGCGCATCAGGTCTTTGCCGCCATGGGCATTACGGAAGAACATCAACTGCATCACTTCACGCGCCGGCTTTGGTCCTGGCGCGAAGAAGGCGGCAGCGAAGGCTTTTGGGCCAAGCGCATTGGGCAGGAAGCGCAAGCCCTGTCTGGCGCGCTCTGGCCCTTCATCACCGCACGCGAGGAGGAAATCATCCCATGACCCCATTCCTGAACATCGAACGTGATGGTGGCATTGTCACCCTCACGCTCAATCGTCCCGAAAAACGCAATGCGATTTCCACGCGCGCGGAATGTGAGGAAGTGGAAGCCGCATGCCGCACCTTGTCTCGTGATGATAGCGTGCGCTGCGTGATCGTGACCGGTGCCGGTTCCGCGTTTTGCGCGGGTGGTGACCTTAAGGGCATGCGTGACAAAACCGGCATTACTGGTGGCGGTACGGGGGCGGAGATCCGTGAATCCTATCGTCGCGGCATTCAGATGATTCCGCTGGCGCTTTATGAATTGGATATTCCAACCATCGCGGCGGTGAATGGTCCGGCCATTGGTGCTGGGCTTGATCTGGCGTTGATGTGCGATATTCGCGTCGCCAGCGATAAGGCGCTTTTTGCCGAAAGTTTTGTGAAGGTTGGTATCGTGCCCGGCGATGGTGGTGCCTATTTGCTGCCGAAAGTGGTCGGCATGTCCAAGGCTTTAGAATTGTCGCTGACGGGCGAAACCATTGGTCCGGCTGAGGCTTTGGCCTGCGGCATGGTGTCCAAGGTGGTGGCGCCGGAAGCGCTGCTGGATGCGGCGCGCGCCATTGCGGCGAAAATCGCCGCCAATCCGCCGCAAGCGGTGCGGCTCACCAAGCGCCTGCTGCGTGAAAGCCAGCACACGCGGTTGTCCACACTGTTGGAAATGTCGGCCGCTTATCAAGCGCTGGCGCATGGCACGCGGGACCATCGCGAGGCAGTGGATGCCATGCTGGAAAAACGCGCGCCAAGTTTCGAAGGCCGATGAAGGCTTGATTTAAGTCAAGCGGGGCTGGGCCACAGCATTGTAGAGGCGCATTTGGACCTTATCGAGGGAAGGCTGCGATCATGACCTTATCGCCCCAGAACTTCAGTGCGCATGCCATTTGGGACTATGTGAATGGCAAGAGGCGCGCCGAGGAGGCCGCCGCACAAGCCGAAGCCGCAGTGCAGCGCGCAGAACAGACCAAGCTGCGCGAGGCCTTTGAGGGGCGTGAAGTCGCGCCTGATGCGCTGGAACGCATTGCTACCCTGGTGCGCCGCGCCGTAGATGCCGGCGAAAAGGAAGCGCTCGTGATGCGCTTTCCGTCCGAATGGCTGCCCGATCAGGGGCGGTCCATCACCAGCCACGACCCCGCCTGGCGCCATAGGCTCAGCGGTTTTCCGAAGCGCGCCTATGAATTTTATGAACGCGAATTGGCGCCGCGCGGCTTTCAACTGAAAGTCCAAATCATTGATTGGCCGGGAGGAATGCCAGGCGATGTTGGGTGGTCTCTGACTTGGAAGCACCCGGAGGAGGAATGAGCGCTGGTCGCACCCTAGAGCGTGTTGCGTTCACATGGGTTCACGCAACCCGCTCTACATCGTTGTTTTTCGAGCATCTTCACACGTTCAGATGATGCCATCTGAACGTGATCTGCTCTAGAAGGAGAAATAGCCTTGGCGAAAAAAAACTCCACACATACTGGCCGCGTGGCGCCTGATGGCCACACATCAGATCGAAAGCGCGCAGCCGATGCGCCCTTCAAGCCGGATGGCAAGCTGAAGCGCAAGGCTTATGAAAAAGCGCTATGCGATCTACATGTGGAATTGGTGAAGCTACAGGAATGGGCCAAGAAAACAGGCGCGAAAGTCTGTATCCTTTTCGAAGGCCGTGACGGCGCAGGCAAGGGTGGTACAATCAAAGCCATCACGGAACGCGTGAGCCCGCGTGTCTTTCGCGTTGTTGCGCTACCCGCACCAACGGAACGTGAAAAATCTCAGCTTTACATTCAACGCTACATCCAGCATTTGCCGGCCGCTGGTGAAATAGTGATCTTTGATCGGTCCTGGTACAATCGCGCCGGTGTCGAAAAAGTGATGGGCTTCTGCTCGGATGAGGCGGTAAAACGCTTTCTGGAAATGGCGCCCGCGGTGGAGCGCGTCTTTATCGAATCCGGTATTATTCTGCTGAAATATTGGCTGGAAGTCAGCCCGGAAGAGCAGACCAGACGTCTTGAAAGCCGCATTCAGGATGGACGAAAGCTTTGGAAGCTCTCACCCATGGATTTGAAATCCTATAGCCGTTGGTATGATTATTCACGCGCGCGCGATGCCATGTTTCAGGCAACGGATACTGCCTGGGCGCCGTGGTATGTCGCAGTTTCTGATGACAAGAAGCGCGCGCGGCTCAATATCATCAGGCACATACTGAACCATATTCCCTATGAGGCGCCAAAGCCAGAAAAGATCAAGCTACCGAAGCGCCAGAGTGCTGGTGATTATCGGGAGCCTGATTATCCCTTCAAGATTATCCAGGACATGCTGGCGGTGGGGGCGGTATCGCCCGCCAGGCCATTACGGCCGCAAAATTGATATTGATCAAGTCGCGGCGCGCTATTCATGCCTATCCTTTCCTCCCTAGGATGGATAGGAGGCTTCGATGAAACTCTGCGATATTCTTGTACATGTTGATCAATCGCCGCGTGCGCAGATGCGGCTTGATATCGCGGCTGCGCTGGCGCGCCAGCATGGTGCGCATCTGACTGCGCTACAGGTGATTGATGTCGCAATGCCCGTGATGGCGCTGGGCGATGGCGGCGGCGGTGCGGTGATTGCTGAATTGATGGAACAGATGCGCCAATCGGCCCTGGTCGCCGGCGTGAAGCTGAAGGCGGCTTTTGAAGCCGCGCTGGCACGTGAAGGCATTATGGGCGAATGGCGCCAGATGGAAGGCACCACGCCGGAAATCCTGGCGCTGCATGGCCGTTACGCTGACCTGTTGGTGCTTGGCCAGGATGATCCAGAAAGCGACAATGCCGGGCTTCTGGAAGCGGTGGTGTTTGATTCTGGGAGGCCTGTTTTGGCCATCCCCTTCGCCGGCAGTTTCAAGACTATCGGCAAGCGCGTGCTGGTCGGTTGGAATGCAAGCCGCGAAGCCTCTCGTGCGCTGCATGATGCCTTGCCGCTGATTGCCAAGGCAGAAACCGCGACTGTCTTCCTGGCCAATCCCAAACATGGCCTGGATGGGCATGGCGAAGAACCGGGCGCTGATATTGCTCGGCATTTGGCGCGCCATGGGATGAAGGCGGAAATTGCCAAGGCGATTGCGGATGATGTGCCGGATTCAGCGCTGCTGCTTAATCACGCGAGCGATATGGGTGCGGATTTGCTGGTGATGGGCGCTTATGGCCACTCGCGCTTGCGTGAATTCATCCTGGGCGGCATGACGCGCAGCGTGCTCCGCGAAATGACGGTGCCGGTGCTGCTTTCGCACTAAAATTCAAGCCAGCCGGCGAAAAATCACGGAAAGATTATTCGCCGGCATCGCTTCCACCACCGGCGCGGCGAAACCTGCCGCGCTTGCGTGCTCAGCAACGGCTTCAAGGTCGCGCACACCCCATCGCGCATCTTGGGTGCGCAGGCTGCTATCGAATTCCGCATTGCTGGGTGCAGTGTGCTGCCCGCCCTGCTTGAAGGGGCCGTAGAGAAACAAGACCCCATCGCTTAGCAAAACCCGCGCCGCACCGCGCATAAGCTCTGCTGTCGCCTCCCACGGCGCGATATGGATCATGTTGATGCACAAAACAGCATCGGCCTTCTGCGCGGGCCAGGTGTCAGCCATCACATCCAGCGCCAAGGGCGGTAGAAGATTGGCAGGCTGTGCTTCGGCGCGCCAGGCCGCGATGCTGGCAAGGGCAGCCGCGTCTGGGTCAGTCGGCTGGAAGCTAAGCGCCGGGAAATGTGCGGCGAAATGCAGCGCGTGTTCGCCGGAACCGCTCGCGATTTCCAGCACCAAACCTGTTGCGGGCAAATGGCGCGCCAAGGCTTCCGTGATGGCGGTCTTGTTGCGTGCTACCGCTGGTGCAAAGCGGCGCGCATCTTCTGACATTAATTCAGGCGGCCTGGGCGCGGAACCGCGCCAGCGTCCCGCCGCGCAACACTGCACTTGGCAGACGCCGATCCAGGATGCGTTCCGCGAGCCTGCCCGCTTCCACCAGCGCTTCCAGATCAATGCCGGTTGCAATGCCAAGTTCCGCGCAGAGCAGCGCCAATTCCTCGGTCGCGATATTGCCGGGCGCACCAGGCTGGCTGGCAAAGGGGCAACCGCCAAGGCCGCCCACTGCGGCATCGAAGCGCGCGACACCCATCCGCAGCCCCGCCATGGCATTGGCAATGCCAAGCCCGCGCGTATCGTGCAAATGAAGCGCCAGGCGCAGTTCGGGCCAGCGGTTCCGCACTTCGCCCACCACGGCTTCAATCTGGCGCGGGTTAGCCCAGCCCATGGTATCCGCCAGAGTCAAATCCTGAATGGTGACGCCGGCTTCCGCCGCTATCATCAGCCCATCCGTCACGGCTGCCATCACCTTCGCGGGAGAAACATTACCCGCGTAATTGCAGCCAAAGGCCGCTTGCAGCCCAATGCGCGTTACCGGCACGCCGGCTGCGATATGCGCCGCCGTTTGTTTGCGCATGGCTTCAATCTGCCCGGCGCGATCACGGTTCAGATTCTTGAGCGAAAACGCCTCAGACGCGGCAAGGCTGATGGACCCAAAAAGATGCAAGCGATCCTTGAAGGCAAGCGCGCGATCCAACCCCGCCGCATTGAACCACAGCGCGGTGTAGTGAATATCGGGTTTGGGCGTGAAGCCCGCGACAACCGCTTCCGCATCGGCCCAGCCGGGCACAAGTTTCGGTGAGACAAAAGAAGCCACCTGAATATGCGCCAGCCCGGTTGCTGAAAGCGCATCAATCAGCGCGATCTTGTCGGCGCTTGGGATGGGGTTTTTCTCAATCTGAAAGCCCTCACGCGGGCCTTCCTCGGCGATATCCACTTGGCGCGGCAAATCGGACATGGGCTGCTTCCTTCTTCGCCCACACCCTATCGCAGCATCACGCGGCCGTGAATGCTTAGGCGCTCAGGCCGCGTCCTGCCCCTCGCCAGTGCCAAGGGCGGTCAGCGCGCCTTCATTCAGTATTTCAATGCCGCTGTGGCCATGCAGGCAAATCAGATTACGCCGCCGGAAAACGGAAATGGCGCGGCTCACGGTTTCCAGCGTCAGACCAAGGAATTCGCCAATATCGGCGCGAGTTGCCGGAAGGTCGAAGACTGGTCCCTTATGGCCCCGACGGCGCTGCGCATCCACAAGTGAGAGCAGAAAGGCGGCCACGCGTTCTTCCGCCGTGAAGCGGCCAAGCGCCATGATGTGTTCTTGGCTTTGCGCCAATTCCCGCGAGCAAAGGTCCAGAAAGCGCCGTTCCAGCAACGGGTAGCGGCGGAATAATTGTTCCAGCCGACGTCTTTCCATGCGGCAGATCATACCATCGGTCAGCATTTCGGCCCCAAAGGCGTGTTCTTCCGAAGGCGTGAAGCCCAGAATATCGCCAGAGAAGCGAAAGCCAATCGCGGCCTGCCGACCATCCGGCAGCACGCGCATCAACCGCGCCGTACCTTCCGTCAGCGTATAGACATAGCGCGCTGCATCACCCTGGTGGAAAATCGGCGCCCGCGCTTCCAGCGACACCCTTTCGCTATCTGTGGCCATGTCATCCAGCGCGGCGGCGTCCAAAGGCGCGCAAAGCCCAAGGGATCGTGATCCGCATTTCATGCAGACATCGCCTTCGGCCCCAAGGCCATCCATCATCGAACGGGTGACATCAAGCGGATTCATCATTGTTTGCTTCCTCGCTTCGCCTTCATGGCGTAGACCTTTGCGCGGGTCCCAGCGTTTTCATTATTCTCTGTTTTTTTTTGTCCTTTATCAATACAAATCGGCAGTCACGCGGGTATGCTGGACACAGTCTCGCCATGGGAGAAGGCTTTCTCTTGCACAGCCCATGGCAGATGCTGGGGAGGAAAAAATGGCCTTATCAGTCAGGGTTTGCGGCGCGGCGCGCACCGTTACCGGCTATTGCCTGGTTTTCGATACTGGGCGGAGCCGCTTTCTGGTGGATTGCGGCATGTTCCAGGGGCCGAAGACGCTGAAATCCCTGAATTGGGAGGAGTTCCCCTTCAACCCGCGTGAAATTGACGCGGTGCTGCTGACGCATGCGCATATTGACCATTCCGGACTGTTGCCCAAGCTGAAGGCGGCTGGTTTTCGCGGCGTGATCCACGCCACGGCGGCGACGGCGGATCTGTGTGCTGTCATGCTGCCGGATTCCGGCCATGTGCAGGAAATGGAGGTCTCGCAGCTCAATCGCCGCAACCGCCATCGGGGGCGCGCCCCGGTACAGGCGATCTATACGGTGGAGGATGCGGCAGCGGTGCTTTCGGCCTTTCGCGTGGTACCTTTTGGGCGCTGGGTGGAACCCGTGCCGGGCGTGCGGGCGCGCTGGTGGAATGCTGGGCATATGTTGGGCTCTGCCTCGATCGAAATCGAATGCGCTGATGGCAAGGATGCGCCGGTGCGCGTGTTGGTCTCAGGTGATTTAGGGCCGGATTGTTCGGTGTTTCATCATGAATCGGAAGCGCCAGCCGCGCTGGATCATGTGTTCATGGAAAGCACCTATGGCGATGAGGAAAAGCCCTGCGTGGACCATGTGGCGCGGCGGGCAAAGCTTGCAGCCATTGTGCAGGAAGCGGCGAAGCCGGATGGTGTGCTGCTGATCCCGGCCTTTGCCGTGGAACGCACCCAGGAAATCTGCTGGGATTTGGTGACGTTGATGCAGGCTGGCACCATTCCACAAGTGCCGATTTTCATGGACAGCCCGCTTGCGATCCGCGCGACGGAAGTGTTTTTGGAGCATGCCGCAGCACTGGAAAACGGTGACTCCGTGCGTCGTGCCTTGCGTTCCCACCTGATCCGCCCAACGGAAAGTGGGGAAGCGAGCCGTCGCATCGCGGAAGCCGAAGGCTTTCACATCATCATTGCCGGTTCAGGCATGTGCGATGCCGGGCGCATTCGGCATCATCTGAAGCGCTGGCTCTGGAGCCCTGCCGCCACGGTCATGCTGACGGGTTATCAGGCGGAAGGCACGCTCGGCCGGCTATTGCAGGAAGGCAAGCCGGAGGTTCGCATTCAGGGCGAGACCATTCGCGTATCAGCGAAAATCACCGAGATTCGTGATTTCTCTGGCCATGCCGATGCAACTGAATTGGCGCGCTGGCTTACGGCGCGCGGAAAAGTCATGGGTGGCGTCTTCCTGGTGCATGGCGAAGCGCCGGCGATGGAAGCACTGGCTAAGCGCCTGACCGAAGGCGGGATTACCGCGGCGGACCAAGTGATCATGCCGGTGCTGGATGAGGGTTGGGCGCTGCCTAAGGGTGCACGCCCGAAGCGCCTGGAAACCAAAGGCCGCCGCGCTGATCCGGTGCACA
>Ga0315899_10005546_pt1 | contig 13622 bp, 9 predicted proteins | sample LakEriMetagenome_2_FD_203518 | JGI IMG/M metagenome (GOLD analysis project Ga0315899, IMG submission 203518) | Freshwater fungal communities from buoy surface, Lake Erie, Ohio, United States - Buoy 4 MA112 | ecosystem: Environmental > Aquatic > Freshwater > Lake | place: USA: Lake Erie, Ohio...
GAAGCCCTGGGGCCCGATAAGGTGCATACGCTTTTATTACCCTCTCCTTTTTCTTCATCACATTCCATATCGGATGCAATAGCCTTGGCTAATAATTTAAATTGTAGTCACGATACCATTGCCATCGACTCCATTTACCAATCCTATACATCTTCTTTAGCTTATGCATTTGAAGGGCTACCATTTTCTGTAGCAGAAGAAAATTTACAATCTCGCATTAGAGGCGGACTGGTAATGGCTTATGCAAATAAGTTTAATAGAATAGTGCTTAACACGTCCAATAAAAGTGAATTAGCTACCGGTTACGGAACGCTTTACGGAGATATGATTGGTGGACTTAGTATCTTAGGTGATTTGTATAAAACTCAAGTATATGAATTAGCTCATTACATCAATACGAATACTACTGTAATTCCATTATCCATTATTGAAAAAGCGCCTTCTGCTGAATTGCGACCTAATCAAAAGGACAGCGATTCCTTGCCCGAATACGAAATTCTTGATGCTGTATTATTCCAACTCATTGAAGAACAAGCAAGCGTTGAGCAGGTAATAAAAAATGGATTTGATGAAAAACTAGTGAAAAGAACGGCTCAATTACTCACTCAAAACGAATATAAACGCAATCAATTTTGCCCTATTTTAAGGGTTTCGAGTAAGAGCTTTGGATCTGGCCGAAGAATTCCAATTGTAGCAAAACTCTATTAACAGAACTTAAAAACAAAAATGTCTCGCAATTGCGAGACATTTTTAATATAGATTGAAATCCAATTATTTTTGAACTTGTTTCTTTTCTTTAATACGAGCAGATTTACCAAAACGCTCACGTAAGTAGAATAATTTAGCACGACGAACACGACCCGTTTTGTTTAAAACTATAGAATCGATGTTTGGTGAGAATAAAGGGAAAACACGCTCAACACCAACTCCATCAGAAATTTTTCTAACCGTGAAAGTAGCGGTAAAACCAGTACCTTGACGTTTTAAAACATCTCCTTTAAAAGATTGGATACGCTCTTTAGCACCTTCAATAATTTTATAGTTTACAGTTACATTATCGCCTGCTTTGAAAGTAGGGATTTCTTTATTTACTGTTAATTGCTCGTGGATATATTTTACTGCTTCCATTTGTATAGTTAATTTTCGGACTGCAAAGGTATCATTTATTTTAAAAAATACAAAAAAATACTAGTTTTTTATTGAATTTATTCATTTAGCAAGTCTGGACGGCGTTCTTGGGTTCGCTCTAAAGCATTTTGTGCCCTCCATTGCTCTATTTTTTTATGATCACCGTTCAATAATACTTCCGGAACTTCTAAACCTTGAAATACTTTTGGTCGGGTATAAACTGCGGGTGCTAATAAGTTATCTTGAAAGGAATCCGTTAATGCAGAAGTTTCATCATTCAAAACCCCTGGTATCAACCTGCCAATAGCATCTACCACTACAGTAGCGGCCAATTCTCCCCCACTTAATACATAATCTCCAATAGATAGCTCATGGGTTACATACAAGCTTCTAATTCGCTCATCAATACCTTTATAATGACCACAAATAATCAGCAAGTTCTTCTTCAAAGACAAGGTATTAGCCATTTTTTGATTAAAGGTTGGACCGTCTGGAGTCATATAAATAATAGCATCAAAGGTTTTTTGTTCTTTTAGATGTTCAATTGCATTAGCTAAGGGCTCTGGCATCAATACCATACCTGCCCCACCTCCAAATTGATAATCATCGACTTGCGCATGACGATAGGTAGTATAATCTCTTAAATTATGACAAGCAACCGTAAGCAAACCCTTTTCTTGAGCTCTTTTCATGATAGAATGAGCAAATGCACTTTGCATTAATTCAGGCACTACGGAAATAATATCTATATGCACGGTGTTTAATTTTGAGTGTAAATTTCAATTAATCCGTCAGGCAATGCCATTCGAATAAATTTGTTTTTAATGTTTAAGTCCTTAATCCAATCTTCTACTAAGGGTATTAAAACTTCCTGCTCATTAATCGTTAATTTGGCCAACCATTGAGGACCCATTTTAATAACATCTTCAATAGTACCTATACCGCCTTTTTGAGTATCCACAATAGAAAATCCTATCCATGCCAAAGGGGAATCCGATGCTTCTTTTTGAATAACATCATCTGCTACATATACCGCTTTACCAACCATTTTCTTGGCATCTTCAATAGAGTTTATATCTTCTAAATGGATATGATAAGTAGCGGTACTTATACGTTGTACCTGAGCAACAAAAAAAGGAACTAAACTCCCTTTTATTAGTTCTACCATAATAGGCATATTTTTCTGCAACCAATCTGCTTGCGCAATGGTATGCTCAAAAATAATTTTTCCCTGCAATCCGTTTGTGGCAACTAATTTTCCAACTCGTAACATAATTGTAAAGGTACACAAATTCAATTTCTTTTTATTTTTAAAATCATTCAAAATAATTACCTAAAATTGAAACATACAAGTATATTTGTTGATAACCAACTTGAATTAAAACTATTGCCATGGAACGTTTTACAGGAATAATAGGTATAGTGCTAATCTTATCATTAGCTTTCTTAGCTTCTAACAATAGAAAGAAAATCAACCTTCGACTGGTATTGAGCGGTTTAGGACTTCAAATGCTGATTGCCATATTAATTTTAAAAGTTCCAGCTGTTCAAACTTTTTTTGAGAAATTAGGCAAAGGCATGCAAAAGATTGAAGGCTTCGCTAAAGAAGGCGCCAATTTTGTATATGGAGGTATTGCAAGCACTAAATTTGATGGCAGCGTGGGCAATTATAATACACCTAATACCTTTGTGTTTGCTTTTAATGTAACAGCCACCATCATCTTAGTTTGTGTAATCGTAGCCATATTTTATCATATCGGTATTATGCAACGTATTGTTTCTATCATTGCTAAAGCAATGAATTTTATTATGCGTGTAAGTGGTGCTGAAGCACTGAGCAATGTAGCTAGTGCATTCGTTGGGCAAGTAGAAGCTCAAGTAATGATTAGACCTTATATCCCTACCATGACCAAAAGTGAATTACTAGCCTCTATGAGTGGAAGTTTGGCATGTATTGCTGGAGGCATTTTAATTGTATACGCTAATATGGGTGCACAAGCAGGTATGGATTTAGCACCTAAACTCATTATGGCTAGTTTAATGGCTGCACCTGGTGCCTTGGTTATATCTAAAATAGTATTTCCTGAAACAGAACAATCACAAACCATGGGCGAGGTTAAATTAGAAGTAAAAAGTCCTTACACTAATCTAATTGATGCTATATCGCATGGCGCTTCCGATGGTTTTAAAATCTCTATGAATGTCATTGCAATGCTTATAGGATTTATTGCCTTGATCGCATTTATCGATTGGAGTTTATTACACATTGTACATCTATTCAATCCTAATTTTGATCTTTCTTTAAATTGGATTTTTGGTAAATTGTTTTACCCCTTTGCATGGGCAATGGGTGTACCTGCAGTAGATGTAAATAGTGTTGCTACGCTATTGGGACAAAAACTTACGATCAATGAATTTGTTGCCTTTAGTAAATTAACCTCTCATCAAATCCCGATCGTTACAGAAAAAGGCTTGCTTATAGTAAGTATCGCAATTTGTGGCTTTGCTAATTTTAGTAGTGTAGGTATGCAAATAGGTGGTATTAGTGCATTAGCTCCTGAACGAAGAGCCGATTTAGCTAAATTAGGTTTGAAGGCACTTTTTTGTGGCACTTTAGCTTCATACCTTTCTGCTACCATTGCTGGAATTTTAATGTAAATCCATCGCATCTTATAATTCAAAAACCACCAAATTGGTGGTTTTTTTATTTATTAAATAGATTGAAAATTGGGTGCAAGAAAATCAAATAATATTTTAAAGTAAGAATAAACTAAATTTGAGCTTACAAAGTTAGCCACATGAAAAAAACAACAACAAGTAAAACAAAAAAACTCTTACAATTCATTGGTCCCGGCTTGGTTACCGGCGCAAGCGATGATGACCCTTCAGGCATAGCTACCTATTCTCAGGCAGGTGCTGCTTATGGACTTTCAACCTTATGGACATCCATAGTTGCTTTTCCTTTAATGGCTGGGATCCAACAGATGTGTGCCAAAATAGGAATCGTAACTAACAATGGATTAACGGGCACTTTAAAGCGATACTATCCAAAATACATTTTGTATATCATGTTACTATTTAGCTTTCCAGCTATCATCATGAATATTGGAGCAGATATTGCCGGCATGGGAGCTGTGGGCAATTTACTCTTCCCTTCTATTGATGCTAATTATTTCAGTGTATTTTTTACCCTTTTGTTAATGGGCTTAATTATTTATTTGCCCTATCAAAAAATGGCTTCTATTTTAAAATACTTATGCATTGTAATGCTGGTTTATTTTATTGTACCCTTTCTTTATCATCAAGATTTTAATGCAATTATTAAAGCAACCTTTATACCTAAAATTGAATTCAACAAAGAATTTATTGGCATACTAGTTGGCATATTAGGTACAACCATATCACCTTATTTATTTTTTTGGCAAGCATCAGTAGAAGTAGAAGAACGAAAAAACAATTTAAAGCTTGTTGTTAATAAAAAAATAGTACAAGCCATGGAGAAAGATGTAGACTTTGGAATGGGCTTTTCAGGGCTTGTAATGTACTTTATCATTCTCACAACAGGCACTGTTTTGTATAATAACGGCATGCATGAAATTAATACGGTTCAAGATGCAGCAAATGCCTTGAAACCTCTTGCCGGTAATTTAGCTTATTTGCTATTTTCAATAGGTGTCATTGGCACCGGTTTGATAGCTATTCCCGTTTTATGCGGATCGCTGTCTTACATTTTCACCGAAACTTTTGGTTGGAATCAAGGCTTGGATAAGAAATTTCATGAAGCAAAAGCTTTTTATATCATCATTGCAATTTCATTATTGCTAGGTTTATCTATGAATTACATAGGACTTTCTCCTATCAAAGCATTGTTGTATACAGCTATATTGTACGGACTAACTGCACCTGTTTTAATAGCGATCATCCTCCACATTTCTAACAACAAAAAAATAATGGGCAAGTATGTCAATTCCTTAAAATTAAACGTCCTTGGAATTCTTGCATTTGTTATCATGTCTATAGCTGCCATTGCCTTAATCTACCTTCAATTCTAAAAAAAAATCCCGACTGAAAAGTCGGGATCATAAAACAAATTGTGTTTTGTATTGTATGTTATTTCTTCATGCTATTTTTAGCTTCAATGCTCAAGGTAGCATGCGGTACAGCTCTTAATCTTGCTTTATCGATTAATAGACCAGTTACACGGCAAATACCATAAGTTTTATTTTCAATGCGAATAAGCGCTTTTTCTAGATTAGAAATAAATTGAATTTGACGACTTGCCATCTGAGATAAATTTTCACGCTCCATAGCATTACTTCCATCATCTACAGACATTCTATTTTCTGTATCTTCTGTACCGCTCTCATCTTTACGTGTAATTAATCCATTTAAAAACGTCAATTCTTTTCTAGATAGTTCAAGACGATTTAAAATTAATTCTTTAAACTCTGCTAATTCTTCATCGCTATATTTAAATGTTTGCTTTGGCTCTTCAACAGGCATATCTAAAATAGAACGTGTAAATTCTTCTTTTATCGTTTTTGAAACTTTTTCTACTTCAGCTTTAGTTTCTTTTGCCTTTCTATGTGCAACAATAACACTTGGCTTATCTTCCATTTTCAAACGAACCGTTGGAGTTGGTGCTGGCTTTGGCAATGGAGCTGCAGATGCTTTTTTAATTGGTAATTTAGCTTTTTCAGCTGCTGTTAATATTTTAGCAGGAGGAGTAGCGGGTTTTAAAGGTTTTTTAGGTTCTTTAACTTTTGCAGCTTCTTTAACTTTAACTACCGGTTTAGCAACTGGTTTTACCGCTTTAGGTGCTGCTTTTTTAACAACCTTTACCGGTGCTTTCACTACTTTCTTAGGAGCTGCCTTCTTAACCACTTTTACGGGTGCCTTAGCTGCTTTTTTTGGAGCTGCTTTTTTTACAACCTTAACAGGAGCTTTTGCTACTTTTTTAGGTGCTACTTTTTTTGCAGGTGCTTTTGCTACTTTCTTAGGAGTTACTTTCTTAACTGCTTTTGCAGGTGCTTTAGCTACTTTTTTAGCAGGCGCTTTAACTGCTTTCTTAGGAGCTGCTTTCTTAGGAGATGCCTTCTTAACCACTTTTGCAGGTGCCTTAGCTACTTTTTTAGGAGCTGCTTTTTTAGTTGCTACTTTTTTAGGTGCTACTTTTTTTGCAGGTGCTTTTTTTGCTGGTTTTGAAGCAACCTTTACATTTGATTTTTTACTCACAGGTTTGTTATTTTTTTTAACGTCCACCTTTTTAGATGGATTTGCTTTTTTCTTATTTGCTATAACTGATGATTTAGAATTTTTGCTTGACTTATTGGCAACCACTTTATTAGCAGCTTTTTTAACAACTACTTTTTTAGCTACCTTTTTTGCAGGAGTTTTACTTGCCTTAGCATTTACAGATTTCTTTTTAACTGCAACTTTTTTAGCAGCCTTTTTAATTTGTTTAGCCATTGATTAGTTAGTTTTTAGAAATTAAAACATGGTACGTAATTTCATTCACCTCTATAGCAATTCCTTCTTGTAAGTCAGTTACAGTCTCAATATCATCAGATAGAATTTCGGCGCAAATATAATCATTATATTGGTTTATTGCAGCATTTATTTTTTCGTCAGCCTTTATTTTAACGTTAATTCTGTCAGTTAATTCAAAGTTACTATCCTTTCTAATTTTCTGAATTCTATTAACTAACTCACGTGCCATACCCTCCATTTCTAACTCCGGAGTAAGGGTTAAATCTAAAGCAACGGTAAGGCTTCCTTTGCTTGCTATAGACCATCCAGGAATATCATCAATAATGATTTCTACATCTTGCAAGTTGATAGTAATCAATTCGTTATTTATAGTTATTTGAATTGATTGATCATGTTCAAGCTCTAAAATCTGATCTTGGGTAAAATTGGTGATTAAATTAGCTGCTGCTTTCATATGAGCACCTAATTTAGCACCTAATGATTTAAAGTTTGGCTTTAGTTTCTTTTTAATAAACCCTTCACTATCAAATAAATACTCAACTTCTTTAATATTTACTTCGTTGATTATAATAGGCGCCACTAATTCCAATTGTTGCTTCATAGCATCGTTTAAAATTGGAATTAATATTTTCTTTAAAGGCTGTCTTACTTTAATGGAAATCTTCTTACGAATAGATAAAACGAGCGAAGAAATATCCTGAGCCATCAACATACGTTCTTCCAAATCCGAATCAATAATGGACAAATTGGCTGATGGATAGTTAGCTAAATGAACAGAAGTTTGATCAATTCTGTTGGTTACTTTATTTAAATTATTATATAACCAATCTGCGAAAAACGGAGAAATTGGAGCAATCAACAAGCTCAGCGTTTCCAAACATTCATATAAAGTTTGGTAAGCCGAAATCTTATCTTGTTCGTACTCACCCTTCCAGAATCGTCTTCTGCATAAACGCACATACCAATTACTCAATTGTTCATCTAAGAATGTTTCTATAGCTCTACCCGCCTGTGTAGGTTCATAATTATCTAAACTCTCTGTCACTTGCTTAATTAATGATTGTAATGCAGATAAAATCCATCGGTCTAATTCTGGTCGCTCTGCCACCGGGATATGCTGCTCTTTAAAGCTAAATCCATCAACATTTGCATATAAAGCAAAAAATTGATAGGTATTATACAAGGTACCAAAGAACTTACGTTGAACTTCCTGAATGCCATCTTCATCAAATTTTAAGCTATCCCATGGAGCGGCATTGGTAATTAAATACCATCTTGTAGCATCGGCACTGTATTTTTCAATAGTCTTGAATGGATCTACAACATTACCCAAGCGCTTACTCATCTTATTACCAGACTTATCTAGCACTAATCCATTAGACACAACTGTTTTGTATGCTACCGAATCGAAAAGCATTACAGAAAGCGCATGAAGGGTATAAAACCATCCACGCGTTTGATCTACCCCTTCAGCAATGAAATCTGCAGGAAAGGCATTATGTTGCTCTACTTTATCTTTATTCTCAAATGGATAGTGCCATTGCGCATATGGCATAGCACCGGAATCAAACCATACGTCAATTAAATCTGGCTCTCTACGCATCGCTTTGCCAGATGGTGCAACTAAAACCCACTCATCTACAAAGGGCTTATGCAAGTCAACCGATTCATCGCTCACCACTTGTTGCAATCCTAATTGGGCATTTGCCTTTTCAATTTCTGATTTTAACTCTTCAATACTACCTATACAAATACGCTCAGCGCCATCTTCTGTTGCCCAAATAGGCAATGGAGTACCCCAATATCTACTGCGCGATAAATTCCAATCTACCATATTCTCCAACCAATTACCAAATCTACCCTCACCTGTTGCCTTAGGCTTCCAATTGATCGTTTTATTCAATTCAATCATTCTATCCTTTACAGCAGTAGTTCTGATAAACCAGGCATCTAATGGGTAGTAAATGATAGGTTTATCGGTACGCCAACAATGCGGGTAGGTATGTTCGTATTTTTCTACTTTAAACGCTTTGCCATCCAATTTTAATTGTACTGCAATATCTACATCAATATCTTTATAATCGGCAGCATCTTTATAGTTCTTCACAAAGCGAGCACTCCATGGACCAAGTCCATCGATAAATTTACCCTCTCTATCTACCATCACCAAAATGCCAATATTATTTTTAGCGCCCACTTTGTAGTCATCTGCACCAAATGCAGGTGCCGTATGCACTATACCGGTTCCATCTTCTGTAGTAACGAAATCGCCCACAATTACTCTAAATGGATCTCCGCCTGCCACAGCTTTTGCATTAGCTTCAAAAGGCATTAATTGATGGTAACGCATACCTTCCAAATCTTTTCCTTTGAAGGTAGCTACTACTTCCCATGGTAAGGCTTTTTCATTTTCGTTTACAATGGCAAAGTCTACCCCTTTAAATTCTTCTTTAAAGAATTTACCTAACAAAGCCGTTGCTAATATAACATGTACGGCAACTTTAGTATAGGGGTTAATCGTTTTAACTAAACTGTACTCGATAGCACCACCCACTGTTAGTCCACAGTTAGAAGGTAATGTCCAAGGAGTCGTAGTCCAAGCTAAGAAATGAATTTTCTCTTGATTGCTTTTAGCAAATAAAGGAGCTGAGGCTTCGTCTTGAATAGCTTCAAACATTGCCACTACTGTGGTGTCTTTTACATCTTTATAAGTGCCCGGTTGATTTAACTCATGCGAACTTAAGCCCGTTCCAGCAGCAGGAGAATAGGGTTGTATACTTACACTTTTGTATAAATAATCTTTTTTATACAATTCCTTTAATGCCCACCATAAGGTTTCAATATAGTTATTGTCGAAGGTAATATAAGGGTCCGACAAATCTACCCAATACCCCATTTGCTCTGTAATGCCATCCCACTTATCTTTATAACGCATCACCACCTCACGGCATTTCTTATTATAATCTGCTACGCTAATTGTCTTTCCAATATCTTCTTTTGTTATGCCCAATTCCTTTTCTACACCTAGCTCAACCGGCAAGCCATGCGTATCCCACCCAGCTTTTCTATTCACTTCAAATCCTTGCATGGTTTTATACCTACAAATTAGATCTTTCAATGTTCTTGAAATAACGTGGTGAATGCCCGGCAAACCATTGGCACTCGGTGGACCCTCAAAAAAAACAAAGGGTTTTGAACCACTTCTTTGGGTAATACTTTTCTTGAAGGTTTCGGATGATTTCCAATATGCTAAAAATTCCTGCTCGATAGCAGGCATTTGTAATTGTTTGTATTCTGTGTACTTTTGCGACATGGCTTTTTACAATAGGAATTAAGTGTACAAAGTTACAAAATAATGATGGTATTTAAAATGGAAAACAAGCAAACAAGATAATGGAAAATTGGTCGAAGCGAAGCATTTTTAGCGTTCTCTTTATAATTGGTATTGCTAGCATTATTTTAGGTGCTTGCAAAAAATCAGAACCCAAAGATACCGGCACAATAAATGAGCCCATAAGAGCCATGGATTTATCTTTTGCGCCTTTGATGGAATCCTATGGAGTTTCGTACAAGGACAATAACAAAATCATGCCTTTACTTCAAATTTGCAAAAACCATGGAATTAATACGATTCGAATTCGTTTGTGGCACTCACCCATAAGTAATGGCAGCAGCCTAAATGAAGTGCTTAGTTTTGCAAAGCAATGTAAAACTGCTGGATTTAAATTTTATTTAGACCTACATTACAGTGACACTTGGGCTGATCCTGGGAAACAAACATTACCCAGTGCTTGGCAAGCATGTACACGATTAAGCTTACTGGATAGTGTTAGCCAGTATACAGAAAATGTTTTGTTCCAATTTAAAAATCAAAATTGCTTACCGGAATATATTCAAATTGGCAATGAAGTAAATCAAGGTATGCTATGGAATTTTGGTAAGCTCTCTAATTTCAATGATACGAATTGGAATTACTTTAAAGCTTTACAAGAAGCCGCTATCGCAAAAATAAAAACGCTAAGCCCATCGACAAAAATTATTCTGCATTATGCAGGTTTGCAGGGTGCTTACGGATATTATACTAAAGCGCAGCAAATGCAAATACCATTTGATCTTCTTGGTATTTCCTATTACCCTTGGTGGCATGGTGATTTAACTGATTTAAAGAACTGTATTACACAATTAAATCAGTTTTCAAAACCGATTATCCTTGCCGAAACGGCCTACCCTTTTACGTTGAATTGGAATGATTGGACAAATAATATTGTAGGTACTAGCAACCAATTACTTCCCTCATTACCGGCATCAGCTTTAGGACAAAGTAATTTTATTGATAGCCTTTGGAAAATCATGAATCCAACTAATCAAAACCAAACATATGGCATTTGCTATTGGGCGCCAGAGTATGTAGCCTATAAAGGCGCACAGGATACTAGTGCTAGTCCATGGGAAAATTTATGTTTATTTGACTTCCAAAATAATGCTTGTATGGGCATTAAAGCTTTAGGTGGTAAATAAATTAAAACTATCTGTAATGTTTAAGAATAAACAATTAATTTTGACAATACTTACACACAACTTATGACACTTATCAAATCAATTTCAGGAATTAGAGGAACCATTGGAGGAAAAGCAGGACAAAGCCTTACACCCATTGATATCGTAAAATTTACAAGTTCTTATATTGCTTGGGTTAAAACCAATCAAGCTAAAGCTAAAAAAATAGTAGTAGGTAGAGACGGAAGAATCTCGGGCGAAATGCTCAGAAATATTGTCGTTTCTACAATTCAAAGTCTAGGATTAGATGTTATTGATTTAGGATTAAGTACTACACCTACTGTTGAAATGGCGGTTAAATTTGCACAAGCAGACGGTGGCATTATACTTACAGCAAGTCATAATCCGAGAGAATGGAATGCTTTAAAATTATTAAATCATAAAGGTGAATTTATCAGTGCTGAAGATGGGCAATGGATTTTGAATCATGCAGAAAACGAACAGGTTGACTACTCCAGCATAGATCATTTGGGCACTTTACATAGTGATAATAATTTTATGCAAGAGCATATTGATGCTATTGTAAATCACCCTTTAGTTGATAAAGCAGCCATTGAAAAACGTAATTTCAAAATTGTTATTGACCCTATCAATTCTACTGGCGCCACTTTTGTGCCGGCACTATTAAGCGCTTTAGGCGTTAAGCAAATTGAATTAATAAACGATACGGTAAATGGTGAATTTGCACATAACCCTGAACCAATACCAGAGCATTTAATTGAATTATGTAGCACTGTAGAAAAGCATCAAGCTGATTTGGGCATCGCTGTAGATCCGGATGTAGATCGCTTATGCTTTGTAAATAACGATGGTAGTTTATTTGGTGAAGAATACACCTTAGTGGCTGTAGCAGATTATATCTTAAGTCATAAAAAAGGAAATACAGTTTCTAATTTATCTTCTACAAGAGCTTTAAGAGATGTTACAGAAAAGCATGGTGGCACTTATCATGCTAGTGCAGTTGGAGAGGTTAATGTAGTCAATAAAATGAAAGCTGTAGATGCAGTAATCGGTGGCGAAGGCAATGGTGGCATTATTGTTCCGGAACTTCATTATGGTAGAGATGCTTTAATTGGAATCGCTTTATTCTTAAGTCATTTGGCTAAATTTGGCAAATCCATTAAGGAGCTCAGAAACACCTATCCAAATTATATCATTTCTAAAAACAAAATTGAATTAAGTGCTGAAGTTAATTTAAAAGATATTTTAGATAAAATAAAAGACAAGTATAAAAACCAACCTGTCAATACCGAAGATGGTGTGAAGATTGAATTTGATAAGGATTGGGTGCATTTAAGAGGTTCCAATACAGAGCCTATTATTAGAATTTATGCAGAGAGCAGTTCTGAAACCATGGCTGATAATATAGCCAAGCGCATTATGCAAGATATAAGAGATATCATGTAAATAAAAAATCCCAAATCATTGATTTGGGATTTTTTATTATGGCTTTAAGCTTGTTTTAATAAAGATCTGATTTTCGCTTCCATTTCTGCAGCTGCTTCAGGATTGTCGTGTAAGAATTGTTTTACCGCTTCTCTACCTTGACCAATTTTGCTATCTCCATAGCTAAACCATGAACCACTTTTTTGAAGCACATTCAATTCCACGCCCATATCAATAATCTCCCCTACTTTACTAATACCTTCACCAAAAATGATATCAAATTCTACTTGTCGGAACGGTGGAGCTACTTTATTTTTCACCACTTTCACGCGCGTTCTATTACCACTAGCTGTATCGCCATCTTTAATTTGACTAATTCTTCTAATGTCTAAACGAACAGAAGCATAAAACTTAAGCGCATTACCACCCGTAGTAGTCTCAGGATTACCAAACATAACCCCAATTTTCTCCCGTAATTGATTAATGAAAATGCAGCAACAACCAGTTCTAGAAATGGTAGCTGTTAATTTTCTTAAGGCTTGACTCATTAAACGAGCATGCAAACCCATTTTACTATCACCCATTTCGCCTTCTAATTCCGACTTAGGTACTAAAGCAGCAACAGAGTCAACCACTACTAAATCAACAGCTCCAGAGGAAATCAATCGATCTGCTATTTCAAGCGCTTGCTCACCATAATCAGGTTGAGAAATAATTAAGGCATCTACATCAACACCTAATTTTCTTGCATAATTAGCATCAAAAGCATGTTCTGCATCTATAATAGCACAGATTCCGCCTGCTTTTTGAGCTTCTGCAATGGTATGAATAGCTACGGTTGTTTTACCAGATGATTCTGGACCATAAATTTCTACGATTCTTCCTTTAGGAAAACCACCTACACCAAGGGCTACATCCAATCCTAATGATCCGGTACTAATAACCTCTATTTGTTCTTGATGCTTATCGCCAAGCACCATAACAGAACCCTTTCCATAATCTTTTTCAATTTTGTCTAGTGCTAATTTGAGCACTTTTAATTTGTCGTCTGCAGCAGCCAT
>Ga0315899_10005547_pt1 | contig 13621 bp, 11 predicted proteins | sample LakEriMetagenome_2_FD_203518 | JGI IMG/M metagenome (GOLD analysis project Ga0315899, IMG submission 203518) | Freshwater fungal communities from buoy surface, Lake Erie, Ohio, United States - Buoy 4 MA112 | ecosystem: Environmental > Aquatic > Freshwater > Lake | place: USA: Lake Erie, Ohio...
GCAGCAGTCAGATGCGCGCGCCGCTGGTCCAGGTAGCACGCCACTTGCCCTTGACCAGGGCGAGGCCGATCAGCGCCACGACGGCAAGCCCTGCAAAAATCAGGAAGCCTGGGGCGAAGCTGCCGGTAAACTGCTTGGCCAAGCCCAGCGAACTGGCGAGGTAAAAGCCGCCGACGCCGCCCGCCATGCCGACCAGGCCAGTCATGACGCCGATCTCCGCCTGGAAGCGCTGCGGCACAAGCTGGAACACCGATCCATTGCCGGCGCCGAGCGCCAGCATCGCGACCACGAACAGGCCAAGCGCGCTGACGAGAGTGGGCGCGAACCCGACTCCGGCGAGCGCCAGAGCGGCTACGAAAAAGACCATCATCAGCGCCTTCGACCCGCCGATCCTGTCGGCAAGGGCGCCGCCCATCGGCCGGACCAGCGATCCGGCGAAGACGCAAGCAGCGGTGCAATAGCCGGCGATTACCGGCGTGAGGCCGAACTGGTCCGTGAAATAGATGGGCAGCGACGCAGCAAGGCCGACGAAACCACCGAACGTCACCGAATAGAAGGCCATCAGCCACCAGGCGTCGGCCTTTTTCAGGGGTTGGAAATAGTCGACCAGCTTCTTGGGCGCAGGGGCGTTCGGCGCATCCTTCGCCATCAGCATATAGGCGACGAACACGATCGTCAGCGGAATGCAGGCAAGGCCCAGTACGGCGTTCCAGCCGAACAGCTTCGCGAGCATCGGCGCGAAGAGCGCGGCGAGCACCGTGCCCGAATTGCCCATGCCGGCTAGGCCCATAGCCTTCCCCTGATGTTCGGCCGGATACCAGCGGCTGGCAAGCGGCAGGGCGATGGCGAAGCTCGCCCCCGCAAAGCCCAGGATCACGCCCAGCGCAAGCGTACCGCCGAAGCTGTTGACGCCCAGCGCCCAGGCGCTGAACAGGCCGGCGATGACAATGATCTGGCTGATTGCGCCCGACCGCTTAGGCCCGATGCGGTCGACCAACAGGCCGTTGACGACGCGCAGGAACGCGCCAGCCAGCGTGGGAGTCGCCACCATCAGCCCCTTTTCGGCCGGAGTCAGCAGCAGCGTCTTGGCAATCATCGGCGCGAGCGGGCCAAGCAGCACCCACACCATGAAAGCGAGGTCGAAATACAGGAAAGCGGCGATCAACGTCGGTGTGTGACCGGCTTTCCAGAAGCTGGTCGCGGCGGCGGGCGCGCTGTCCTGCGTGTCGCGATCCCAATAAGCGGTAGCCATGATACGTCCCCCAATAAACGGAAATGGACACGAAAAAAGCCGCAGGCCGGACGTACGCCATTGGCGTGTCCGATCAGCGGCTTTGCTGCGATGTGGAGAGGATGCGCGGCCCACCCTTGGGACGATGCATCCGAATAAGCGCGCTTCGTCGCGCGACCCTTATGTTATCCCGCGATTCGCATCATGTTGCAAGGCACAAAATTGCGCCTTTATTCAACGGCGGGCGGTAAAGCCGGCAACATAGTCTTCGATCCGTTCCGGATCGAAAATGCGTCCATCAAAGAATCGGTCCGGCCCCAGAGTCAATTCCCCGCGCCGCGATCCGACGCCCAGCGGTCGGTCGACGGCCCCTTCCACCTTCATGCTCGCGCCGGGCATCGCGACATCCATATCGGCGAGCGCGCGGCGATAGACATCCGGGCGAAATACTCCGCCCGCCTTAGCCGCCACAGCTGGGTCATGCGTCACCATGTCCCAGCGGACGAACTGCGAGTAAATCCAGAGCGCCTGGCTGCGCCAGGGGAAGGGCGTGGCTTCACGGGCAAAGAGCATGAAATCGGGATGGGCGATCGCCGCCTCCCCGGCCCGCGCGACGATCTGGCCCGACAGCGCGCGAGCAATGAGGTCGGCGGGCTGATCGACATAGCGGCTGTCCGAGAGCAGGTCGGCAAGGACGGTATGGTTCGCCGTATCGTCGCACCAGGCCGCCGCCCCTGCCAGTGCGCGCAGGAGGCGATCGACAGTATCAGGATTTTCCTCCATCCAGCGTTCGCGGAAGGCCAGCACCTTCTCCACCCCGCGCCGCCAGATGCGCTCGCCCGTCGCCACCGTTTCGGCAAGGCCCGCCTCGACCGCAGCGCTGCCCCACGGTTCGCCGGCGATGAAGCCGTCAATCTCGCCCGCGCGCATCGCCTCGACCGTCAGCGAGGGAGGCAGCACGCGCAGCAGCACGTCCCGATCCGGATCGACGCCCGCGCTCGCAAGCCAGTAGCGCAGCATCAGCGCGTGACTGGAAAAGCGATGGACGACGCCGATGACCGGCTTGCGCCGCCACAAGCCGATCGCGGCGGCGAAATCATGCGCGGTGCCCAGCGGATCGGCGATACGCGCGGCGACATCGGGCTCCAGCGCCTTGGCGAAATCGCTCGCCATCACCAGCATATTGCCATTGACGCCCAGCTTGTAGGGCGCCGCGATCGGCGCGGCCTGTTGGCTGAGGCCGAGTGTGACCGCGACCGCCAGTGGGGCGAGCATCTGCGCGGCATCGACCTGTCCGAAAACGAGCCGGTCGCGCAGCGTCGCCCAGCTGGTCGTGCGGACAAGATCGAGCGTCAGCCCTTCAGCCTCGGCAAAGCCCCGCTCCCGCGCGGCGACCAGCACGGCCGCGTCGTTCAGCGGGAGGAAGGCAATCTTCAGATGAACGGTCATGTCCCCCCTCCCAGCAGGTCGCTGGCAGTGATCAGCGCCTGCGCGACATCCACGATCTTCTTCCCCTGATTCATCGCGCTCGACCGCAGCAGCGCATAGGCGTCCTGCTCGGAAAGGGCGCGCTGGTTCATGAGAATCGACTTGGCGCGATCGATGATCTTGCGGTCGTGGAGCGCGGTGCGCGCTTCCTCCAGCTCCGCCTGCATCTTGGAAAAGGCGTTGAAACGGCGGACAGCAAGTTCGAGCACAGGCTTCACCCGCTCCTTGCGCAGGCCATCCACGACATAGGCGGAAACCCCCGCATCGATCGCCGCGCCGATCATCGTTTCGTCCGACTGGTCCACGAACATGGCGATCGGCCGGGCAAGTGCGCGGCTGACGGTCAGCATTTCCTCCAGCATGTCGCGGCTGGGGCTGCCGAGGTCCATCAACACGACGTCCGGGGCCATGCGTTCGAGGCGCGCAACGAAGGCGCCGCGGGGCGGGACGATGTGGATGTCATCATAGCCCGCGTCCCGCAGCCCTTCCTCCAGGACGGTCGCGCGCAGGCCGCTGTCGTCGATGATCACGATTCGCATGGGGCTGGCTCACCGGACATGGGACGGCAGGTCGGGCAATGGCAAGGCAAGGTCAAGAGGGGAGGCCGCAGGTGAGTTCCTTCCAGCCCCACTGGTGGACGTCGTTTCAAGCACTGTCAGGCTGGCGGCGAACCGGCATGGCCGCTCCGCAGCTGGCGGCTCTGGCCGACCTTGAAAAAGGGAAACAGGATGCCGATGCCAAGATCGAAGCCGTCCATCACAACATAAGCGATGATGGCAAAGCCGACGAGGCCGGCCCAGATGACAGTGAGATCGGTCATGCCGACGCTCCCTCAATGATGGCCGGTGCGGGCGCGATATCTGCGCTGCGAATGGGCGCGTCGCCCGGCTTCCGTCACGATCCAGCCGGGCAGCACGGCGACCAGCCCCGATGGCCCCATCAGCACCGCGAAGCGATGCAGCAGCGGCCAATCGTAAGCGCTTCGCGCCAGCGCGCGATCAGACTCAGGAGGCCAATACCGAGCATCGCAAAGCCGATGCGGACCATCTCGAATCGCGGGTTACCGGCACCCGACATCTCAGGAAGGTGCCGACCAATACATGTCGTTCCGACACCAGGTTGCGAATGTCAGCTTCGATCACCAGCCGACGGCTTCGCCATCCTTCCGGTGATCGGATCCGGCTATGTAAGCGCCATTGACTGGCCCACCGGGTTTCGTCGACGCCGGAAAATCTCCCACATGTTCGGGCTTGAAACGGATGGCCTGATATCCGCCCATATTTTCGCCGTTAGCGCTTTCGACAACGTGGCCACGTTGGGCAAGTTCGGCTCCAACAAGGCGGTATAACTGCGATTCGAGTGCCAGGCGATTGCGCGCCTGCACGTGCGTGAAGCGTGCCGCGTCGCTCGCCGACTGCACATTGGCGCCGAAATCGAGTATATCGACCAGCACTTGCGCATGTCCCTGCGCCTGTTGCCCGCCGCCCATCAGGCCGAACGCCATAAGCGGGCGACCGTCCTTCATAAGAAATCCGGGCAAAAGCGTGTGGAAAGGACGCTTGGTCGGCGCGACGACGTTCGGGCTGGCGGGATCGAGGTTGAACAGCGCGCCGCGGTCGCCAAGCACGAAACCGTATCCCGGGATGGTGATACCGGAGCCGAAGCTGTCATAGATGCTGTAGATAAACGACACCATGTTCCCTTCGCGATCCGCCGTCGCGACATAGACCGTGCCGCCGATCGCTTCGCCGCCCGGTGGGATCGGTGCTGCGCGCCGCATGTCGATGCGGTTGCAAAGGCTTGCGGCATAGCTTTTGGAAATCAGCCTGTCAGTGGGCACTTTGGAAAAGGCCGGATCACCGTCGTGAAGGGCGAGGTCGGCATAGGCGAGCTTCTTCGCCTCTATCATCAGGTGAAAATAATCGGGCGAGCGCGGGCCAAGCTTCGCGATGTCCAGACCGAACTTCGGCGCGCAGGCCTCGACGATGTTGAGCATCTCCAGGACAGCCATGCCTTGTGTGGGAGCCGGCATTTCATAAACGTCCACGCCCCGATAGCGGGTGGTGATCGGCGTGTCCCATGTGACCTGGCTGGGCGCAAAGTCTGACATTGCGAAAAAACCGCCGAGCTCGCGCGATCGCTTGACGATCGCCTGCGCCACCGGCCCGCGATAGAAAGCGTCGCGGCCGCCGTCGGCGATCAACCGCAGGGTTCGACCCAGATCGGGATTGCGGAAAATCTGGTAGGTTTCCGGGATTCGGCCGCCCGGGAGATAGACGCGTCGTGACTCGGGGTCGGCGCTCAGCACCTCGGCACCGTAGATCCAGTCGTTGCGGATGCGTTCTGAAATCGGAAATCCGTCCTCGGCCAAGTGGATAGCGGGCTCCAGCACGCGTCCGAGTGGCAGGGTGCCAGCCCGCTTCAGCAGCGCGACCCAGCCATCCACGGCGCCGGGCACCGTCGCTGAGTGGATGCCGTGCAGTGGCATTTCCTTGAAACCTTTCGCCCGGTAGGCTGCGAGCGTGGCGGCGGCCGGCGCGCGCCCGATCGCGTTCATGGCAATCAGCCGATGCTCCTTCGCGAGCCAGATTATCGCCAAGGCGTCGCCGCCGACGCCGGCGCTCGCCGGCTCGACCACGTTGAGCGCAGCGGCAGTGGCGATCGCGGCATCAATCGCGTTACCGCCGGCGCGTAGGATGCCCAAGCCGGCCTCCGCGGCCAATGGCTGGCTGGTCGCTACCATGCCGTTGCGGGCAAGCACTTCGGAGCGCGATTGGCTCAGCCATCCGCTCGTTCGATCGCCGGATACCGCCTGCAGCGCGGGAGCGGGAAGTGACGTGACGGGTTCCGGCCGACCGGCATCGGCCAAGGCACTCGCCATGAGCGCCGCTATCACGATGGATCGTATCCGCATCACATTTTATCCCCAAGCATCAGTCTTCGGCCGATCTCGCCATCACATCCTCTGTGGCTTCGTTATGGTGCTCGATGTCGGCTTCAGAGTGCGCGACAGTCGCCCGGGGCTCTGCGCTCGCGACATGTTCCAGGCAGCGGCCATCAGTCACGAACAGTTGACGATGGCTTCGGAGCCACAGGCTTGAAATTCAGCGACATGTCCGATCGCCGGGAGGCCAACGATATCGCAGGAAAATAGCGTGATAGAATTATGGACAGCCGCATTTGTGCTGATGAAGCTGAGCACGCAATTGTCGAAGAGTCGCGCTTTGTGCTGCTGCTTCCCGGTCATCCACCCATTTCCCTTCAGCGCCACTCCAAACCGCCCCGAACCATGTGCGTGACGCACCCTAAAGCCAGCGAGTCCGAGAAATCGCGGCGTTCAGAGCCACGATCATTCGATATTGCGTGCCAAATTGCAGCAAAGGTGGCGCCGAGCGTATATCGGTTGTTGGAATTGAAAGAGTCGACGAGGGTCGGGTGCTTCTGACTTATCCCCATCGAGCGTTCCAGCTGATTTGCCGGCGCTGCACGCAGATTAGCGGGACATCGCTATGCCCATGGCGAGCAGCCCGAACTTCCGACCACCCGCCATGACCGGCCCCCGTCAGGTTGCTTGAGCTTCGCCACCGGCCCGCGCGCGCACGTTGCGCGGCGACGCGCCATAGCGCTTACGAAAATTGCGATCGAACGTGCTTAGCTCGTTGAAGCCCCAGCGAAAGGCGACTTCGGTAATGGTGCGCTTAGATTGGATGGGCGTGGTGAGTTCGGCATAGCAACGGTCCAGTCGCCGGTCACGGATCCAGTTCCAGAATGTTTCCCCTGACGCCTGAAAGGCCCGATGCAAGGTGCGCACCGATACCCCCGCGCGTGCAGCGACCATGGCGGGCGTGAGATCCGGGTCGTCCAGTTTCGCGGCGGCGATGGACTTGAGGTCGTTGAGGAGCGTGGTCCGCGCTGCGTCGGCGATCGAGCCGGTGGCCTGGGTGCCAAGTTGCACGATCGCTTCGGCCAGGCCCGCCTGCAACGCGGCGCTGTCCGCCGCGGTAAGAGCGGCGTGTGAATTGAAGATGGCCTTGATGAAAGAGGCGACACAGGCCGCGATGCCGGACTCGCTGGAGAATACACGGTCGAGCCCGATGGTCCGCCCATAGGTCATGCTTTGGACGAGCGAGGATGGCAGGTGAATTCCGATGGTTTTGCTGCCCGAAGTGGATGTGTGATATTCCAGAAGGTTGCGTGAGCGAAGGAAAACGAAGTCGCCGGGTCCGACTTCATGGCAATAATCGTCGCTTATGATGCTGAGGTTGCCTTCGAGGATATACTGCAGCGAATACCCCAGTTTTGCTGAGCTTTTGCGCATCGAGTAACGATGAAGCGGCGAATTGCACCGGTGCACGGAACAACTCAGCCGGCCCAGATCGAAAGCCATGGAGAAGGCTTCAAGGACATCCCTCTCCTGTATCTCGGCAACGACTTGACGTTCCAGATCAATAGAATTGTAATAGGCAGCCAGCGCCTCCGAGTAGCGCGCGGTGCGGCCGATTTCAGGCATTTTTTGCGTGGTGAAGTCGAGCATCGCAGTGCACCTCACACTTGTATGACGGGGTAAGCCTGACACAGTCGCAGGCATGTTGCAATGCCGTGACAGAGAAGGTCGGGATTGGCACGGAAAGTCGAAAATGCTGTCTCGCAACGCTGTGATCTGCAAGCCGGCGGCAAGCTAAGAACGCGTAGCTGAGGGGCGATGCACCTCATGTGTCGGGGCGGACTCCGCCCGTTCTTGGGAGAATGGCGATGCACGTCGGATCTGCGGCAGGTCGAGCCTGGTCGGGAAAGCTCAAGGCAGCAGCAGCTGCATCATCGTTGGCGATGGCCCTGTTGTCGTTGACGCCGGCGACGGCACGAGGGCCGGTTCCGGCTGACCTCGTGCTCAGGAACGCGCGAATCTACACGGTTGATGGCTCACACCGAATCGTGGAAGCGCTGGCTGTGAAGAATGGCAAGCTTGTGTTCGTGGGCGACGGCAAGGCGGTCGGCGCCTATATCGGCGGCAATACGGTCGTCGAGGATGCGGGCGGAAAGCTTGTCCTGCCCGGCTTGGTCGATTCGCACATCCATCCTCGTGGCATCGTCGATTTCGGAGGATGCAACCTTGAGGCGAAGGCGCATACGCTGGCGGAAATCGCCACGCTGGTGCGCCAGTGCGTTGTGGATGCGAAACTCGAGCCGGGGAAATGGCTCGCCGTTTCCCAATGGGAATATGCGGCCGGTAATCAGACCGACTCCAAATTTGCAACGCTTCGAGCTGCGCTGGATGCTGCTGCACCGGACAATCCTGTCGTCATGACCGGCTGGGACGGCCACCATGGCGCTTATAACAGCCGAGCGCTGGCTCTTGCCAAAAATGCGAAGGGTGAGACCGTCGGCTATTCCAAAAAGACGCTGGAAACCGATTTCGCGCACTACAAGGCTGTCGTCGGCGTCGATATTCACGGTGAACCCAGCGGCGACATGCAGGACGAGGCTCGTTCGCCGATGGATTCGTCGGAGACGTCTGTCGAGGAGTTCGCGAAACTGCTTGCTGAGCCCCAGCTGCTCGCGCAGCGGCTCAACAGCCGCGGCATCACGGCGATCTGGGACGCCGCGACCTATGCATCGGACGGCATTTTCGGGCCGGGCAGCATGTACGACGTGTACGACAAGCTTGAAAAGACCGGGCAGCAGAGCTTCCGCGTCAACATGGCGCAATATTGGACGCCGGAAGACTTCCGGGACGCGGACGGCCGGGTGAACTGGGACGCGCTCTTCGCCAAGGCCGACGCCATCAAGGCAAAATATGCCAATAATCCGCTCGCCAGGGCAGATTCGGTGAAGATATTCGCGGACGGCGACATGGAGGCCAATCCGAACAACACGCCGCCGACCTTCGGAGCCGCTTTCCGTCCCGTCCCCTATTTGCAGCCAATCTTCGAAAAGGATGCGAAGGGTTTCTTGTCGGTGAAGGACTATGTCGATATTTCGTCGCCCGAATGCGTCTATGCGCGGGCCGTGCCGGCTGACGTGTCTTCGCCCACGGCGATCGCCGATTTCACGAAGCGCTACGGTTTCCACCCGGGGCAATGCGCCATCTCCTACGGCATTCCGCAGCATGCGCCCTGGATATTCAACGACTATGTCATGAAGGCGCACCTCAAGGGTTACACGATCCACATCCATACGATCAGCGACGCAGCGGTGCATATGGCGCTTGAAGCCGTGCTTGCGGCGCGCAAGGCGGACGGGGTCACCACGCGACCGGACTCGCTTGCGCACCTTCAATGCGCCACCGCCGAGGACGTGAAGCGCATCGGCGAGAACAAGCTCAACCTCATCTACACCTTCAGCTGGATTTACGCCGAACCCAAGGGCTACGATCTCAGTACTGTTCCCTTCTTCAACAAGGTGAAGGGCAACAGCTATGAGGCGCTGCACAAGCCCGGCGACTATTTCGAGCAGTGCAACTATCCCACCAAGTCTTCGAAGGATGCCGGTGGGGTCATCGTCGCCGGTTCGGACGCTCCAGTCCTGACGCAGGATCCGCAGCCGTTCATGAACATGGAAATGGGCGTGACCCGATCCCGTCGTGGCGGCCAACCGAGCAGCCCCTGGCAGCGCCTTGCCATTGAGGATGTGATTGATGCCTACACCATAAACGGTGCCCGCGCGCTCAATCGCGGGTCGGAGATCGGATCGCTCGAAGTCGGAAAGTCGGCTGACTTCATCATCGTCGATCAGGACATTCTGGAGCTTGCCCGCGCCGGTCACGCAGAAAAGATCGGCGACACCAAGGTGCTCGGAACCTGGTTCATGGGCAAGAAGGTCTATGCACCCTCGTCCCAATAAGCCGGCGTTCGCCCAAAAGTTAACAAACCAATATCGTGCCGGTGGCCGTGCCGGCGCGCAGGAGCTTACCCCCGATGACGTCTTTTGAGATCGATGAATCGACCCGCTTCGTCGCGGATCGTGATCGTGTAACCTGGATCGACCGGCGCGAGGTTGCCCGTTTCAGCGAGCGCACACGGGCGTCGAACGCGTTGCGCGAACGTGCTCTGGCCGTGATGCCAGCGGGCGTACCCAATTCCTGGATGGCCGGCTATTATGCGCATCCGCAACTGTTCGCCGACCATGGCGCCGGTTCCCGCTTCTTCGACCCGGACGGGAACAGCTATATCGACATGAACGTGTCGGACCTCTCGATGACGATTGGCTTCGGCGTGCACGAAATCGAGCAGGCGTTGGCCGACCAATATCGCAAGGGCGCCCATTTTCTGTTGCCGACCGAGGACGCCATCGTGACGGCGGAGTTGCTGGCCGCGCTGACTGGTATGCCGTCATGGCAGTTTACGGTCGCGGCATCAGGATCGAACACCGATATCATGCGCATCGCGCGGCACATGACGGGCCGCCGCAAGCTGGTCGTGTTCGAAGGCAAATATCACGGCCATATCGAGGAGACGCTGGTCGTCTCGCAGGATGGCCAAAATGTGCCGGAATATCAGGGCATGTCGGGACGGCGTGCGGAAGACACGATCATCCTGCCATTCAACGATCTCGAAGCGGTCGCGCGCGTGCTCAAACAGCGTGACGTCGCGCTCGTGCTCACCGAACCGGCGATGACCAACTGCACGCTGGTGCTGCCGGAACCCGGCTTTCTCGAGGGGTTGCGTCAACTGACCCAGGAGACGGGGACGATGTTGTGCATCGACGAGGCGCACACTTTCTCCTTCGCTTATGGCGGCCTGACCAGGCTGTGGCAGCTCAAGAGCGACTTCATGACCCTGGGCAAGGGATTCGGCTCGGGCGTCGCCTTTGCCGCATACGGAATGACGCGGGAGGTGGCGGACCATGTGGAGCGGCATCTCGACATCCTCCACCGTCGATCGGGCATCGGGCTGGGCGGCACGCTCTATGGCAACGCCCTGTCGATGGCGGTCGCCAGGGACATGCTGGAGCATGTGCTGACCGAGGCGGCCTATAACCGCATCTCGGTACTCGGGACCCGCATGGCGGACGGGATCGACGCGCTATGTCGCGACCTGGACCTGCCATGCCGCGCGTTCCGGCTGGGGCCGCGATCGGGTATGTGCCTGACAACCGAGTTGCCGCGCAACTATCGGGAGGCACGCCCTTCGATGGATCTCGACATGCTCGATGCGCGGCGCGTGTTCATGGCCAACAGGGGCTATTGGGACTGTATCGTCAGTGCGGGTCCGCAGGCCTCTTTCGCCCATAGCCCCGAGGAAATCGACGGTTATGTCGCCGTGCTCGGCGAGTTCATGGAAGAGCTCGTGCGCGGCTGAGGACGATGTGCGGCGGGCTCCCCAGCCCGCCGCACATGCCCGAGCCGGTGATTGAAAACAGATAAGAAAGAGGATGAAGATGGCTGAGGAGGATCGCGATGTCGTCATGAAGGCTCCTTTCGCGGAGCGGTACGACAATTTCATCGATGGCCGTTGGCTTGCGCCGAAAGCGGGCCGGTACTTCGACAATATCTCGCCGATCACCGGTGGCATCATCGGGCAGATCGCGCGTTCGCAGGCGGAGGATGTGGAGGCCGCGCTGGACGCGGCGCATCGCGCCAAGGATGCCTGGGGCCGGACGCCGGTCACCGAGCGCGCCCTGATTCTCAATCGCATCGCCGACCGGATGGAAGCCAATCTGGGTACGCTCGCGCTGGCCGAAACCTGGGACAATGGCAAGCCTATCCGCGAATCCACCGCCGCCGACGTGCCGCTCGCCATCGATCATTTCCGCTATTTCGCCAGTGTGATGCGGGCGCAGGAAGGATCGATCGGCGAGATCGACCATGACACGGTGGCGTATCACTTCCACGAGCCGCTGGGCGTGGTCGGGCAGATCATTCCCTGGAATTTCCCGCTGCTCATGGCGGCATGGAAAATGGCCCCGGCGCTCGCGGCAGGCAATTGCATCGTGTTGAAGCCCGCCGAACAGACGCCTGCTTCGATCATGGTCTGGATCGACCTCGTCGGCGATCTGCTGCCGCCCGGTGTACTCAATATCGTCAACGGTTTCGGCCTCGAAGCTGGCAAGCCCCTCGCCTCCTCGAGTCGCATCTCCAAGATCGCCTTCACCGGCGAGACGACGACCGGCCGCCTGATCATGCAGTATGCGAGCGAGAACCTGATTCCGGTCACGCTGGAACTGGGCGGCAAGTCGCCCAACATCTTCTTCGACGATGTCGGGCGCGAGGACGACGATTTCTTGGACAAGGCGATCGAGGGCTTTGTCATGTTCGCGCTCAATCAGGGGGAGGTCTGTACCTGCCCCAGCCGCGCGCTGGTCGCCGAGTCCCTCTATGACCGGTTCATGGAGCGTGCGCTGGCGCGCGTCGCCGCCATCCAGCAGGGCAATCCGCTCGACTTTGCAACGATGATCGGCGCGCAGGCCTCGTCCGAACAGTGCGAGAAGATCCTCGCCTATATCGATATCGGCCGACAGGAGGGGGCGGAACTGCTGGCTGGCGGCAAGGCGGCCAATCATGGCGGCGCCCTGTCGGGCGGCTATTATGTCGAACCGACCGTGTTTCGCGGGCACAACAAGATGCGGATCTTCCAGGAGGAGATTTTCGGCCCCGTGCTGTCCGTGACGACGTTCAAGGATGAAGAGGAGGCGCTCCAGATCGCCAACGACACGCTCTATGGCCTGGGCGCGGGTATCTGGAGTAGGGATATGAACACATGCTATCGCTTCGGCCGCGCGATCAAGGCGGGCCGGGTGTGGACGAACTGCTACCACGCCTATCCCGCCCATGCGGCGTTCGGCGGCTACAAGCAGTCCGGCATCGGTCGCGAAAATCACAAGATGATGCTCGACCATTATCAGCAGACGAAGAATATGCTGGTAAGCTACAGCCCCAAGAAACTCGGCTTTTTCTGATGTGTCACGTTAGCGGATCAGCGTTTCGATGGTAGGCGGCGATGCGGAAGCGGATGTCGCGGGGCAGATCCCCCGCGTTATCGCGACGCCCGCCGCGCGCGCCTTTGTCGCCGAACTCAAGGCCGATCATGGCGCGCTGTTGTTCCACCAGTCCGGAGGATGCTGCGACGGTTCCTCGCCCATGTGTTACCCGGCAGGGGATTTTCGTATCGGTAGCAGCGACCTGCTTCTCGGCATCGTCGACGATGTCCCGGTCTATATCGGGGAGGCGCAGGCCGCCGCCTGGGCCCATACCCAATTGATCCTCGACGTCGTGCCTGGGCGCGGCGGCATGTTCAGCCTGGATAATGGCCGCGAAAAGCGGTTCCTCGCGCGCGGACGGGTCTTCACGCCGACAGAAATGGCGGCGCTGTCCGCCGAGGCCGCGAAAGGACGCTTCAATCAGGACGAGGCGCCATGAGTCGTGACATGGCCGATGACGGCGAAGCCGGGACGGAACCGCCCTACGTCACTCAGCGGCGCAGGAGCCTGAACGATCGAGAGGCGTTCTGGATGGATGCGGCGAAGGCGATCGAATGGGATGTCCCGCCGCACCGCGCCTTCGATCCGGCTGCTGGCTGGTATCCGGGCGCGACCCTCAACACGTGCCACAACTGCCTGGATCGCCATGTGCTGGACGGTCGTGGCGGAACGACGGCGCTCATCTACGAAAGCCCGGTCACCGGAATCTCGAAGCGCTGGACCTATCAGGAAATGCGGGACGAGGTAGCACGCGTCGCCGCAATGCTGCGTCGCCTCGGCATCGTGCGCGGCGACCGCGTCGTGATTTATATGCCGATGGTGCCCGAAGCGATTTTCGGGATGCTGGCCTGCGCCCGGATCGGGGCCATCCATTCGGTCGTATTCGGCGGATTTGCGGCGCACGAACTCGCAAAGCGCATTGATGACGCACGTCCCAAGCTGCTGATGACGGCGAGCTGCGGCGTGGAAGGCGCGCGCGTCATCCCG
>Ga0315899_10005548_pt1 | contig 13617 bp, 15 predicted proteins | sample LakEriMetagenome_2_FD_203518 | JGI IMG/M metagenome (GOLD analysis project Ga0315899, IMG submission 203518) | Freshwater fungal communities from buoy surface, Lake Erie, Ohio, United States - Buoy 4 MA112 | ecosystem: Environmental > Aquatic > Freshwater > Lake | place: USA: Lake Erie, Ohio...
TAGGATGGTCAAGTATCAAAGCAGTAACGATGGATGCGCCGCAGGAACTACACCGTAAGGCTTTATTAACATCATTGCATCGTGAAGACCTTAACCCTCTCGATAAGGCTGAAGCAATCATTAAAGAGATTTCGCTAAACGTGGGGTTAAAAGCCGATGACATCCCCAGAGTTTTATCTACGGTCATTCGGAGATTGAATAAGCAAAAGCGACTATCTGAAGTCATGGCAAATTTAGCATCTAATGACTCTAGGCAAACGGTGGAAGTAGATCCTAACTATATCAATGAAACTGAACACAATGTTTTAAGAATTCTACTAGAGTTACAACTCAATCCTGCTTCTGTTGATGCTAACTTGATACCAATGTTGGGCTTAGCAGATGATCTAAAAGATGCGATTCGCAATCTGGGACTAAAGGGAGTCCATGCGATCGCCTTGCAAAAACTTTCAGCGAAGAATCTAAATTTGTCGCAAACCAAGGCAAAACGACTAAGGGAGGATTTAACTAAAAAGGTTGTCCAAGAGAATTTGTCAGTTTTACAAACTCGCAAGCTGGTCAATGAGGCGATCGCTAAGTATAGCCCTAGCCCAGAAAGTGCGATCGATGCCAATAAACAGTTAGGTAAAATTAAGCAAAGTGTTGATCTGATTTCTTCAGATTTACTACGATCTGCCGATCCTACGAGTTTAAGAGATGTCTATGATTTGCTAAAGCAAAAGATGACAGAAATTGAATCTTTAATTTCATAGTCGTCTAAATTTTGGCTGACTTGCGTTGGTCATATATTGATATATGACCAATTGTTAGCAGCGATCGCATCAAACATCAAAAGTTAGATAAGGGAGAAGTAGGCGATAGCCTTTTACCATCATCAAGCGCGATCAAGAAATTTCTACTAACTTACCTTCAATAAATTTATGTAAAATACTCGATATAAATAATGGATACGGAACTCCTTCTGCTAAGGCACGTTTTTGGAGCGATCGCAGGTCTTTCTCAGAAACAGCGATGTTGATTATACTGTTTTGGGCAAAGGTCGCAGATGCGATTTGTTTATGATGCTCTAGTTCTTCCTGCCAATTTGCTGTTCGAGTCAGGCGAGCGCTTTCAAACGCTTCTAAAATTTCTTGTTCTTCGGGGTCAAGGTTAATCATTGGTTTCACCTAGATATTTTTTGGTAGCTTTGCGACTGGGGATAATTGTTTTTAAGAAGATGCCTTCTTCAGTTTCAACAAAAGGAACTAAATAAACATATCCTTCAACAGCAACGGCAGATATTTTTTGATTGGGATAGCGCTCTTGATTTGGATGGTCAAAAATTTCAATTTCATCACCAGATTGAATATGAAATACGATTTCCTCAAAACTAATGCCACGCTCTTGTTGAAGTAGTTTGTTTTTGTCGGGATTCCAAGAGTAAAATTTCATTTTTGTAAGTTACAACAGGCTATGCGATCGCCTTGAGCGTTGGTGATGTATTGTTCTTGGAGTTGCAGCATAGGTTTAAGTGTTGATGATTTGGCTTGTGCCTATTATAAAGCTTTACTCGTATCGCCTTTTGTCATCATTAAGCGCGATCACTAACAAAGTTTTGCAGACAAAAACAATCTCTTTAAAAGCCAGAATGTAAGTAAGGTAGAGATAGGAGATCGCCTTAATCCAATCTCCAAGAATGCAATGAATCTTTCACAGATATTAATTTATTGCTGTAAGTCTCTAGCTCGGCTATCTGTTCATTAATTGCCTTAACGATTTGAGTAGAATCTACACCGACTTTTTCTCTTTGCTCAAGCAAAAGTGCAAACTCTTCACGAAAACGAGCAATGTACTCATCAATTTGTTTTTCAGAATTGCCAAAATCATCTTTAATTCGACCTGATATAGTTTTTTCTAGAAGGTTTCCACTTCCTGCAACCATATTATCGATGCGCTGTTCGATGACTGCTAAAATTTCTCGAAGATCAATTTCGATTTCTATTGTTTCACTCTTGATTACATCGTCTGGCAAACAAAAACTCCATGAACTTACTGTTTCATAGTCATAGCGTTTTAGTGCTACAAGCTTTTCTTGAATTTCTGTATAGATACCTTTGACTTCAAAGCTTGAAATCTTAGTGATAGGACTAGGTTTGAGTTTTATATCTAAAGTTTCACCTAGATAACTAGACAACTCATTAGATATTGCTTGAATATCAGCTTGAATTTTACTGGAAAGAACCTCTTGAATAAAGGTTCCTTGATTGATCAATTCTTCTTCGACCTGTATCCACCAATCACTGATATTGCATACAAAAAAAGTGTTGATTTGGTCAGCAAAACACTTTGCTTCAGCATGATCACTAAATTTGATCTTGTAAGGATCATTTTGTCTAACTGGACTTCTTGTTACTCTTGATGCAGGAGAGCCAGTTATCATGTCAAGTAAAGAAACTGCTGCATTCAGGATGATTTTCATTGGTGATGGAACAGGCAAAGCACCTATTGCAGTCTGACCAAAAGCTTTAATTTCATCAGGAATGACGAAGGGTTGAACTTCTATATTTTCAATAATCTCAATAGCATTGGAATCAACCGATCTTTCCTTTGCGATTCGATTAAGCTCTCTTTCTATAGCGGCTTTAGCCCCTTCTGCAAAACCACTAATTCCTTTTTGAAAGCCAGAAACTAGAAAGCTTTTCTGCTGATCAACAGACAATTTGACTGAATTTACTTTTTTTTGGGCAGTTTCAGTCTTTTTTTCATACTCTTTAACCTTTACTTTCAAGTCTGAGTATTTTGTCTGCCATCCAGCTTGCCGAAACTTGAGAGTATCATCAATTGCATTAATAGCTTTCTCAATTCCTTGTAGTGAATCATTTAATAAGTCCCAACCAGATTTTTGAATTACAGTGCGAATAACAACTTCTTCAATTTCTGGAACCTTGCTATCTTCCAAAGCTTGAGATGCAATTTCTTGTGGTGTTGGATATGTTCTTGTCTCCCGATTCCTGTATATCGGTAGAAACTCATCTTCAAACGATAATATGTCATCTTCTGTAGCTTTCTCATCCCGAATCAATTTTGCCAACAATGCTTTTCTTGAACTCACAGGATAAACGATTGGATCAACAAAGCCAAAACTAGATATCTTTTTCTTAACATTTTCAAGGAGCAAATGAATTTCAGGGTCAGTTCTTCTTCTCATATCAATTTTATTCAAGATAAAATAGACTCTCCCTTCACATTGTTTGAGAAATTCTTCACGATTTTCTTTGAGTTCGTCAAAAAATCTTTGAGTCGTTTCATTCTGCCATCTTGTGTAATCTAAGATAAACAAGATCACATTGCAGTCGTGCAAAACCCTAATCGCTGTCTCCTTGAGACTAGTAGAGTCAAAGTCTCCTGATTTCCACTCATCAGGTCCAGGGATATCTATGAGTGTAAAGTTTTTCAGTAAGTCCATGCTACCGACTGCTTCTATCGGATGCTCAATCTCAAAACGGAAAGAGTTATCAGAATTTCCCGATGCACGGATTTCACGAGTACGAGAGAGAAAATGTTGCTTTATTTCTGCATCATCTCCTTCAAATATAATTGGCTGTCTTTTGCTGCCTTGAGACTCAATCAGCCTTGGAGTCTTGTCTGAATCTATATGTCTAACATGAGTTTCACAGACAGTACAAGAGTCTGACTCATGCGCCAATATGTCTGCACCGATGACAGCATTTAGAAAAGTGCTTTTGCCAGCCTTCATCGGTGCAATTACAGCTACTTGATAGTTTTGATTTTTAAGTCTTCCCTGAATCTTCTTAATTTGTGCGTTGATGTTGTCAAGATTTTTGCCATCGTCCCCCAATCGTTTTTTTGCTTCTGTCAAATATTTTCTTACTTCTACTGTAAAACCATAAACATCTGCATAAGCTGCACGAAACTTTGCTAGGGACACGAATTTAACCAAATAATTAAAGTAATATGATGATAATCGAAGTAATGATGACTAAACTATACATCATACTGATAAGACTTATGACTGAAACAGTTACCTTACAAATACCAGAAGCATTGTACCAACGCTTAGCGATCGCCGCAGAAGCAACACAGCGATCGCTAGAAGACATAATCTTACAAGCCTTGCAAATTGGTAGTCCACCAACATGGAAAGACGTACCCGAAGAATTTCAAACCGACCTTGCCAGCTTAGATCGACTTGATGACGATTCACTATGGCAAATTGCCCGTAGTCAAAAAACTCAATTAGAAATGGAGCGCTACGAATCCCTATTGTCCAAACAACAAAATACAACACTTACAGATCCTGAAAGACTGGAATTAGATAACCTGCGTAAAGATAGCGATCGCTTCATGTTACGTAAATCCCAATCCGCCGCAATCCTAAAATGGCGCGGACATAACGTTTCCAGATTAGTAGGGTAGATTTTGTGTCTGGCTATATTTCTCAAAATTTGCGATCGCAAATAGAATCAATTGACCGTAAGCGTTGCTGCTATTGCCTCACAACTCAAGCAAATAGCGGTATGCCCATGACAATCGATCATATTCAACCAGTTTCAAAAGGAGGACTGAATATCCTTGAAAACCTATGCCTTGCCTGTCGAACTTGCAACGAATATAAATCTGACACCACAGAAGCGATCGATCCATTAACAGGCGAACTCGTAGCCTTGTTTAATCCACGACAACAAAATTGGAAGAAGCATTTTCAATGGAATAATGAAGCCTCTCAAGTTGAAGGTTTAACAGTGATCGGACGTGCAACAGTTATCACTTTACGGATGAATAACGCTGTCATTGTCGCTACCCGTAAACGTTGGTTTGCAATTGGTTGGCATCCACCAGATTGAAACAAGTCGTTCCCACACATTAGGAACTGGAGTTTGTCTGGCGATCGCGCTCTAGCCTTTCCAGTTCGGCTTGCAAGCTAGCAATTTCCGATGCAGATTTACTCCTACGCAAAATAGGCGTTTCTAGTAAAGCTTTGAGATAGCCTATCCTGCTTCCAATTGCCGACATAGGTTCAGATTTTGGAGGTTGATATGGGCGCAAGCAATCAGCATTGGCAGTTTTAGGGGATAGATTTTGAGATATTGCGACCTTAGAAATTTCAGCTTTTGGCTGACTAAGCCTGCCATGTGTCTCGATCCACATCGGATCGCTAGTTTTTTGTGCCGACTTGGACAAGTCCGTTGCGACCTGAAAATCAACGTCGGCAAATTTTGGCAATTCTTGCCCTCGCAGGGGCGTTTCAGAAGGCGCTAACGCTTTATATAGAGCTTTTTCTGTAACAGTTCTTTCTGTCTGGATTTCAGCTTGTTCGATCGGGGGGACGATCACTATGGGAGATGGGACGGATTTGTTTGCATTTGGACTGTTACGCGTTTCAGTGAACTCTGGATGCCATAGGTGTTTGTTTTCGTATAGCGTTTCTACTGATACTTTTGCTGTTTTGGCGATCGCTTGTGCCATGCCTCGGATTGTTTCTGGCATTTCTCCTGTTTTATTTAGCTCGTTTACACTTGTGCGGATGCGTTCTAGCCTTTCTGCTTGTTTCTGGGCTTTTTGGGTTTCTGTTTTTTCATTTTCGGTTTCTGTTTGTTCTCCTTTTTTACTGCCAAATGGGAAATGATGCTTGATACACCATTTGGCTATGTCTTTGGCTTTTTGTTCGAGTCTTTTGATATCGCCGCAATATTTTAGGAATCCTGCGGCGGCTCTCGCTGTTTTGGTGATGTATTCGGCGATCGCTTCGTCTTCTTCACAGCCTAAGAAGACTCGGGCGTATTTGCCCATGAGGTACAGCAGTTCGTTGGATTGTCCCTGTCCTGTCCATCCTTGTTGGATTTGTTTTTCGAGGTCTTCTCGCCATTGGATCGTTTTGCGGTTGTCTTTGGGTGGTTGATAGTTGGCTTTGGCTTCGGCGATCGCTTGGTTTAGTAGGTCGATATCTTGATGTTCTTGTACGGTCAGCCATGTTTCGACAAATTGATTTAGATCTCGTCCGATAATTTGGAGGTCGTTGTTGAGTTGGTAACTGCCTGTTTGCAGGGGCAGTCGATGTCCGTTGTATTCTGAGTCGTATTTTTTGGTGTTGGGGAAGCTCTCGATTACTCCTGATGCGATTTCGCAGTTGTTTTTTTGCAGGCAGCTTTTGATCGCGCAGGCGATGCCGAAGCTTGGTACTTCTTGCCAGAGGGGATAGTAAATATGCAGTCCTTCGCTATGCGAACTCTGCACGATTAGGGGTCTGACTAGTCCTATGTCTTCTAGGGCTTGCAGTACGGTTTTAAATTTTTCGTGGTTGTTGCTGGGGTGGTAGGGGCTGCCTTTGTCTATGTCGAGGAGGGCATATTCGGTTTGGTTGTCAAATCTTACGCCGATTAGAGTGTCTGGGTCTGCCCAATAGTCGTATAGTCGCCTTCCTGTGATCGGATAGCGCGTTTCGGTTTTCCATTCGGGTTTGCTCGTCCGATCTACATTTTTGGCATAGATAAATTTCCACAAATATGGAAAAAAGCTCGCAAAGGTTTGCGCTGCTAGTTCTGTTGTGGTTAATGATTTTGGCTCTAAGCCTTTGGTCGTAAATTCAAGATCCGCAACATTAGAAACATGATCTATCTGTGAGGTCAAGCTACTCGACCTCCTTTTTGCTTGCCTTCGGAGATCGCTTTCCCGATCTGCCGTGGCAAGTCTCGCAAATATAAAAACATCTAAGTTGTCCTGATTGCAAGGGTTGTAGCGACTTCAACCAGGAAATAAACAGACTTTTTGAATTCAGTTCGATAATCAATAATTGCTTTTTGCAAATTATTTAAAAAATTTGCAGCAAAAACTGTTGCTAATCTTGTATCTTGCGTTAAGATATAAGAAAGCGCTGAACAAAATTGCCGTCCAAAGCAAAATCCGTCCATTCCTGGATATTAAATTTAAAAACCTTCGGGTTTACAAAGAAGCTAGTGGTTTGCAGTCACTGGCTTTTTTGTGTTTGAAGGGGAAAACTAACTAAGTAATCTCCTGTAGATAAAAAACTGCAATTTAAGCATACAGCGATCGCTCTAGATCTGATCTATAAAAGATCAAAAAAAGATCAAAATTTCATAGATATCAGTCTGAATGGGGCTGTCTCACTTACATATTGTCATCTAAGACACTATTTTTGAGCAATAGCTGGGCTAACTCAGAAAAACCATCAAACTCAGAAGTTTGAGTAACGTATTGGGGAAAATGCAGCATCTTGTCTTGATAATGAAGCACATTTGCCACACCGACCGAGATCGGAAATTTTGCAAGATTAAACATCGCCTCGTCATTAGGGCTATCGCCAACGGTTAGGACTTGCTGCAAATTGATTTCAGGAAAATGATTTTTGAGTACTGTATCTAAGCCAGTTGCTTTATCTTGGTGCAGTGGTTTGATATGACATTGGACATTGCTGTAAGTGAAACTCCAACCCATTTGCTGACATTGGGAAGAGATGGCTTGAATATCATCAGTCGATAAATCATTGACATCAAAAGTCCAATCAGTGATACGGAACTGATTATCAGCAGAAGGATGAAGATTCGGAAATAGCTGCTTAATGTGATGGTAAGTATTTTCTAGTAGAATGCGATGTCTAGATAAATTGGGAACCGAAGAGAGTAAATCTTGAGTTCCATTTGGATGTAAAAATATCCCTCCATTTTCCGCGATCGCCCCTTCGACAGGTAAATAATTTACCAAAGCACTAACCCAACCCGCCGAGCGACCAGTCACCAATAGGACTTTAATTCCTGCTGATTGCAAATCGATAAGAGTCGAGATGAAATCAGAAGAGAATTTCCCATTTTGGGTAAGAGTGCCATCAACATCGGAAGCAATCAAGCGAATATTTGATAAAGTGCTTTGATTGAGGGGGGATAGTGGCATAGTGTTATGATATAAATATGTTGACAGCCATAAATTGTAAGTCGCAGTGTAGGCAGCAAAAATATGAAGTTAAAAAAGCTAACCAAAAATTTAAGCTTGGGACAGTCAAAAAGGCGAACTGCTTCGGGCTTTAATATTTTGAGCGATCGCGTTACTGCAAAGGCAAATGTTACTGAAAAAAATTCGGTTATGCTGAAAAGTTTTCTTGATTTTTTGTGGAATGACGCAAAGAAAAATCCTTTGAATTTAGTATCTTATACGAGTGAGATGGATGCTAGAGTTTTGGCGCTTACTGAGGGAGTTGAGATAGATTGATAGAGGTCAATGGATGGAAAATCTATTTCCACAGTGTTTTTAATAAGCAGTTTCAGGAGCTTATCGAGAGTTCGGTTAAGTTTAAAGAAAAAGATACTCCTAAACAATACAAGGAGCGTTTTAAGCCTAAGTTGCTAAAAGCTTTACAAAGAGCGATTAAGGAGTCTATTCCTAACGATCCATTTAGTAAGGATTTTGAGCTTAGAGGGGATTTGAGCGATTATAAGCGGGTAAAGTGGGTTGGTATTTTTGATCGATATCGATTGTTTTTTAGGGTTGATGTAGAGCAGGATTCGATTGTGATTCTTTGGTTGGGATATCCAAGGAATGAGGGTGGGAAGAATGATTGTTATAGGGTTTTCGGGAAGATGGTTGAGAAGGGTGATTTTCCTTCTGATGTTGAGCAGTTGACAGAATCGTCTAACCTTTTTTAGTTTTGAATGTTGATTGAGCCGTCATGGGGGAGTTTGTCCCATTCTTCGGGGGGAACTTGGGCTTGAATTTCTTTTACTCGCTCTAGTAGTTCGAGAATCCCGTTTGTTTTTGTTTCAGTTGCCTGATGGTTAGTTTTGGCTTGCTGGCGTTGTTTGAGAAATAGACAAAAGTCAAGAATTTCTTCAACTAATGATTCGGGGGCTTGTTCGAGTTCTTTGCTAAGTTGTTCTCTAACTGTCATTTGGCTATCCTCTTAGTGTAATTTTAAATGTCATCTTAAGTTTCTAATTCAGCTTACCGAAATAAGCTTTTAGTTTTTTAGATCGCGCTAATCACCTTACTTATTTTCTCTTCTAATTTATGCTTTATGCCAAAAAGTATATAGAGTTTGCCGTGAAATGAATTAGAGGCTTTTTCGCAGTGACCTTTCTTTAGATCTCCATTTCCGCAAAGTAGTCTTGTAATAACTTATGGATAAAGCGATAGCGACCTCCCACGCGCTGGAGAAAAAGTAATTCAGTACTGTAGTTCAGGAAACGAGCGTAATTCCATGGAATAGTCCCATTGTGGTAAAGGATGAGACGTAAAGAAATGTGTTGTATACATGTTAACCCACCATAAATCAGCCCAAAAATCAACCCCCAAAACAACCCACCACTCAGCCCACCACTCAGCCCAAAAATTACTGTAAAAATTACTGTAAAAATTACTGTAAAAAGAAGAGCATTGCTTGCTGATTTGTGTATACCCTGATTTGGACGAGCCTTAACATCTATTTCTGAAAAATTCAGTCCAACCCTCAGCCCAAAAATCAGCCCAGAAATCAGCCCAAAAATTAGCACAAAAATCAGCCCACGACCCAGCCTACTAATCAGCCCACCAATTAGCCCAACACTCAGCCCACCACTCAGCTCAACAATCAGCCAAAGAATCAGCCCCAAAAACAGCCCAGAAATTAGCCCAGAAATTAGCCCAGAAATCGCATTACTAAAAGACCAGTTGAATGTCTCCACTAATTCGATTGAACTACTCAGCCCCCAAAACAGCCCAACAAACGGCCCAACAATCAGCCCAACAATCAGCCCCCAAAACAACCGAACAAACAGCCCACCGCTCAGCCCACCACTTAGCCCAGAAATCAGCCCAACAAACAGCCCAAAAATCAGCCCAAAAATCAGCTTACCAATCAGCCTATACCGTCCTTCCTGTTTCCCTGATAGCCATACAGATGGTTGCATCCTTTCGATCAAAAATTCTGTCTGTGACTCTCGTTGCATTTTTAGAGAGAGAACACTTAACCATTGCCGTGTTTGTTTTTCTGATGGGATTTTCCTGTTCCTATAAGCTCTACTATTCAATTTTCTCTCAAACATAGTTTGAACGTAGGCATCCAGCAAAAGTTTTACACGTTGCTGCGTCGAATTTAATGCTTGCCATTGCTGCAAAGAAAGTTTTTCATAGGACAAAATTGTTATGCTCAATAGTAATGGAGTTCTGACTAATTCCAGTAACTCTGTATCTTGTTGTAGTAACTGCCATAGTTCTGTCCGATTCACCCCTAATAAATACGCTTGAATTTGCTCGTCTGTCAGCGATTGCAGCAAAATCGCACCATTGAGATTTAATTGTGTCTGATAGTTGGCATACTCCTCTTGACGGCTGCACACCACTACAGATGGCGGACGCAAATCTCCCTGTAACCAGAGATTTATTGCTACTACACAAGATTCCTGATGCTCTATTTTGACTTCATCTAAACCATCTAGCATTGGTAAAATTAGTTTCTCTTGCAGCCATTGCCTAGCAAGAGCTTTACCCGCCCCATACTTTGATTTAAGTTCCTCTACCAACCAGTCAGGCATTAACTGACGCGGATCTGTCCAACTCGACAGGTTAAAAAGTACTGGGATTGGTCGAACTGAATCTTGCTCCGCTTGGGCAAAAAGCGCTTTGGCGAGGTCTAGCATTGTTGTTGTCTTACCAGAACCTGGAGCGCCCAAAATTAGCAACTGCTCAGCAATTTCTGGTTGCTCGAATGTCTCTATAATGCTTGTCTTTGGCGGGATAGGTTGTGGAGGCTTTGCTCCAATCTTAATTTCTGCATCCCACAAGCGTTTTACTTGTTCTGGATGAGATTCCTTGTCCAAAGTAACAAATACATGGTTATGTAGCGACTGCGCGAGTCTAGAGTCAATTTCTTGTTCTATTGCTTGTAAGAGTATTAGCTCGTTACGCGAACGAATAGGCTGGTTCTGAACTATTAAGTTTCCCTGAACCTGTTCGATATTGAATTGATCGCGCCCACGGTTGTCATATTGCCGAGACATGGTTAAGCCCCGCCAATTTTCTGATTACCTTGCATATTTTCAATGTTGATCTGATCGCGCCCGTAGTTGATGTATTCCCTACTTGAATTGTTTTGATTTTGAATATTGATAATTTGTTGGGCAATCTGCCTTACTTCCGTAGCAAATGCATCATCTTCATCCAACTCAATGTCTAAATGTTTTGTAACTTTGTCTAGTGCCGTTGAATCACCATTTTGTTCCACCTCAGCTAAGGCTTTTTCGGCACGTTCATTGCCTTGAAATTTGGCTTTAATTTTGTCGCGCAGATTTTTTACTAAGTCGATCGCACTACCAACAGATTTCTTAGCCAATTCCCCAGCCCCAGACTTAGCAAACTCCTGAAAAGCAATTTCGGCAATTTTCGCCGCCGCGATCGCAGTTATCGGTTCCATAAAATTACCCTTGATTACAATTGCTGATCAGATTGTACATCGTCAGATGATTATTAACTTTACTGTAGATTGAAGATGCAGATGATTGTAATGGCGATCGCTATGCCAACTTGTGATTGAATAGTGATGATTTACAACGGTGTTAGCGTAAGTGGCAATTTATAACTTTCGGAATAAAGCAACCGAAGACATAAACTATGGTCGCGTCACAAAAAACAGCTTAAAACTTTTGCCAAAAACGTTACATCAAAAGGCTCAAATCAAGCTTGCTCGAATTTCTGCTGCAACCTCAATCGAAGATTTACGCGAACTTCGTGGCAATCGGCTAGAAATCTTGCAGGGAGATAGACAAGGACAATACAGCATTCACATCAACGATCAATATCGCATTTGCTTTCGATGGCTACAAGAGAATGCTTATGATGTAGAAATCATTGACTATCATGATTGATAGCCATAAATTATTTGTTAAACCATTAGACTTGTAACACAACCAATCATGCAGCAATTACACCTAACGCCTATTCACCCTGGAAAAGTTTTACAGGATGAACTAGAAGAACTTAATATCTCCTCTGAAGCCTTGGCTAACCATATAGAAATACCGCCCAGCATCATTCACGATATTTGTGATGGCAAGAAAGATATTAACGCACTACTAGCCATGAAACTGTCTCGTGCATTGGGAGCAAGCCCTCAATTTTGGTTAAATCTTCAAAATAATTGGGAGATTAGTCAGATTAAGGAATCCGAATATCAAAATATCCAATCAATCGCCGCTTAATAGCGATCTACCCGATCGCCCTAACCGCCACATCCGCTAAAGGCAACAAGATCGAAATTGTCAGCCTGATTAGCACTAATCCCGATGGTGTCTCCCCAATCTGGGAAATGGCAAGAATAGGAGCTAGTGTCGATATTCAGGTTGCCAAAAACAAAGATTGGAAAACCGAAAAGCTATATCCATACAAGGCTGTCGCGATTATTGGTCAAGAAAATAAGGTGGACATCGGGCTGATATCGCCAGCCTCCATTGCAGCCTATGGCAAAACCCTAGAAACGGGCAAAATGTTTGCCAATCTAAAACTTGAGTTCAAATTAGGAATATCCAGAAATGACATAGACGACAAGTTTGCTGATGCGGAGAAGTATTTAGAAGTGCAGCGTGATGCGATTCCAGAACCAGAGCGAGAAAGTAGAGCTTCGGCGCTGTGGCACAACAATAACCGAGCGATCGCGGGCAAGATGTTTACTGAGGTAGTGACCACGCGACTGCAAGAACTACGGGTTGATAAAATCAAAATCATTGGCTTACAGTATGAAACCAACGAACTGAAAGATAAACAATGGCAACAGGATCAAGGTGCAGTATGCAGACTAGGGATAGAATCTAACCCCGATAGTCCCATTTATGATAAGCGGGTGCTACAGGTACAAGAAGGCGATCGCTGGAAAAATATGGGTGTACTGCACAGCGACGCAGCCTATATGCCAATCGGCACACAGTTTACTGCAAATATTAACTTTTCGGCGACTAAGAAAGATGCTGACATTGTACTCGATCCAAATTCCCTGAAACTGCCTGAAATATGGCATGGACTGTCACCAGAGCGGGTACAGAAAGCGGTCAATCTTGATGCAATTATTCCTGCACTGAAACAAGCGATCGCTACAGCATCTCAGAAACAACCGACCATGACTGAATTTGTGGAAAGGCTAGCCGCCGAACAGGTTGGTATTAAAGCTCAAGTGCAATCTGGCGGTAGGATTAATGGGATCACTTATCTCTATGAAGGACAAGCAGTCAAGGCTAGTTTAGTAGAGTTAACGTGGAAGAATCTTGCCGCGATGGGAGTGCGATACGATCCTGTTAGAGATCGAGAAGCAATTACATTGGCTCCGATTCCAGTTATGACCCAGACTAGCGATCGCCTAGAAATCCAATCTGAGAATCAAGACAAAGCAATTCCTGAAGTTAGTATCGTCACTTCTATCCAAAGAGAAAAGCCAGAAAAACCAGTAGAAATAATGGGTAAACCGATCCAGATGGTTTATCCCCTGAAGATGCATGGAGAAGTGAATCGCTTGCCCGTGGATACTTGTATTGAAGCAATGCGCGGACATGGGAGATCTCACACTACACGGCGATTTGAACCCTATGCCGCCTATAACTTTAAGGAAGGAGATATCGCGATCGCCTATGCAGGAGAGCAGAAAGTCGC
>Ga0315899_10005550_pt1 | contig 13616 bp, 17 predicted proteins | sample LakEriMetagenome_2_FD_203518 | JGI IMG/M metagenome (GOLD analysis project Ga0315899, IMG submission 203518) | Freshwater fungal communities from buoy surface, Lake Erie, Ohio, United States - Buoy 4 MA112 | ecosystem: Environmental > Aquatic > Freshwater > Lake | place: USA: Lake Erie, Ohio...
ATGATAACAACAAGTCTGAATTGGTTATAGTAACTGCATTTTTAGATATAAATAGAGACACTTGGGATAAATATGCTAGGTCGTCAAATCAATACGTGGAATCATTTTATAATTATTTCAATTATGATAATAATATGGTTGTATTTATAGATGAGAAGTATATTAAGGAAGTACTTAACAAGTACTCCAACGCAAAATATAAAAAAACAAAATTTATCCCAATTAATAAAAAATGGATGGAAGACAATATTTATGCTTGGAAACAATTATCTAGGGCAGAAGAAATTATGAAATCTAATGAATATATTGAGTTAGTCAAACCAAGAATTAATTCAGGTAATCCCGAAAACATATATGCTGAATATAATGCTATTAACCATAGTAAGATAGATTTTATTCAGTATGCTATTAGTTCCAATTATGCATCAATAAACGATATAATATGTTGGTCTGATTTTGGATATTTTAATTCAGTGTATTATAATAACTTTAACGAGTACCCACTATTTTCACTAGATAAAAATAAAATTAGTCCTGATCATATTTCCTTGTTTTTAAGAAATAAATTAGATAAAAATGATGAACATATGGAATACACGTTAGTAAATGCTCCAGAAAAAATTACGGGTAGTTTTTTTAGCGGACCGGCTAAGCTGATGTTAGAATTACAAACGCTATACCATATATCTTTAAATGAACTTTATAAGAACAATATTAGTGATGATGACCAACATGTTTATTTTAGGTGTTATTTAAAAAATCCTACAATCTTTAAGTTGTATGATAATAATACTGCGTGGCCTAAGGCGTATACATATTTTGAAAGCCATCCAAACCGATTTGAATTAGTTAAACGAATATTATCAAATATAAACAATGGAAATATAGCAGAAATAGGATGTGACACGGGAAAATTCTCTGATTTCATTTTAGATAACAATAAATCTTCTAAGCTGTATTCAATTGATCCATTTATTCGTTACGACGATTATGTTGATAGCATAAATAACATTACAGGAGATGATTTATATTATAAAACTAAAACATTTTTGTCACAAAAACATGGAACTAGAATTAATATTATAAGAAAATTCTCAAATAAAGCAATGAGCGATGTGCCAAATAATTTAGATTTTGTTTATATCGACGGAAATCATAAATACAAATATGTATATGACGATATATGTCTATTTTGGGATAAAATTGGACCAAATGGTATTATAGTTGGGGATGATGCTGTAGATACTGATGAAAATAAGCGAAATAGTGATGGAGATGTTTTTATTGAATGGTTGCCCGGAAGTTATGGAGATTATGGTGTAATAAAGGCATTTAAAGATTTTATAAATATTCATAAATGTTATGGAACAAAAATTGGAAATCAATATATTGTATGCAAAAATAGAAATGCATTAAATTTATAATAACAATATTATGAGATAAACTAAGTATTTACACCCTTGAAGATTTACACCCTTGAAGATTTAAAACCGCACCCCTGACTATTTTTTTATATTTTTCTCAAAATATTATAGATGACTAAACATAAGACAGAAGATTATAATATATCTGCGGTTAAATATTACTTAAATAATGATAAAGGAGATGGATATAAGAAAACTTGTAAAATATTTGATTGTAAAAAATCCACTTTACGAGATTGGATTAAACGATATAATACTTCTAAAAATCTCACAAGAAAAAACAGAAAACCTATATCTTATAAAATTTATAACGAAGTAAAAAACCACAAGTGAAAACTGCGTTGGAATTATTGAAACAAAACGAACAATTGATTATGAATGAATTAGCGATTGATATGAAAAAGAAATATCCTACATTTGATATGCTTATAATTTGAAAGAAGGGTATGAATTAAAAAGGAAACCATCAACAAGACGAAGAAAATTAAAAATTTATAAATAACATACTTAAAATTTATTTATTATTTTAAGTATATTGTAATGCGTCTAAAAAGTGAATTATACAAAAAAGAACAAGAAGAAATCGTTGATAAAATTATAACCATTTTAGATTTAGAAAATAAAACAGAATATACACTTTATGAATTAGATAAAAATGAAGAAATCCAAAAACAAATAATGGAACTAATACCAGAAATAAGAAAATATTATAGTTTTAATGGAATAAAAGCAGTTGGAGAACCAAATAAAATAAAAAGACCTTGGTTATCAATAATAAAACATCTTATTAAAAAAAAATATAATATGGTAAGTTTAGATTATCATTTTACAGAAAATGGAAATCATATTAGAACCCAGAAATATTGTTTTTGTAGTATTTAATTGCTAAATTCATATGAATTACCAGCATCATAATTGTCCCAATCTTTAGACCACCAATTACAAGGATTGCCATAAATTTTGTTTGATTTAGAAACATCTTCGCAAAATAAATTAACAGCGTACATTAAATCTTTTGAATCGTTAAATATCTTTTCTTCTTGACCTATGCCAATACAATATTGTAATAATATTTTTTTATAATCATCCATAACTAATTTACAAACTTTATACAAAGAATTTTTATCATTAAGATATTCATTTTTTTTAATTAACCTACATATAGTTTCTACATTTTCAAATAGGTTATGTTTAAAACAATCTAAACAATTTTGCATACCATCAGATCTGTAAGATATACTAATAAACCCATTAGAGCCCCAAATATTTTCTTGTTCTGATAACATAGTATAATAATTTTTTATAAATTGAGAATGATGTATTTTTGCATTAATGTCAAAATTAATCTGAGTAATTTCTTTATTTCCATTTAGTTCATTTTGTAATTTAGGATAATTATGTAAGTCATAAGCATTTTTTTTCTTAAACCCTTGTTTATATACAGAATATGGAGGGTCATATGTTCCAAAATTTTTAAATGAATATATATTCAAACAAGGTGATAAATATAATACATTACATTCATTCTTGTCCCAATGAGCGCGTCTTTTTGTAAGGTCATCAGTAAAATTAATAACTTTATGTATTTCAACTCGTTTTCCCCAACAATAAAATATAACAAAATCGCCAATTGTTAATGTATTTTGTTTGTTGTCATCCCATAGCATATTTTCATTTATATTTATTTTACATTTTTCAATGTAATAATTATTATAACTATTGTTATTTTTTGAACCTGGTGGCGATATATGAGCAATTAAGAATTTCATTTTATCGTTATTGTAATATAATATAATAATATAACAATAATTTTAAGTAGTTTTCGCTAAATATTATTTGAAATAATATAATATTTAGCGAAAACTACTTAAAATAAAATCTTTAGGTATATTATAAAGGATGGAAAAAGAAGTAAATCCACCAACCGACTTTTTCAAAGGAATTAAGATTTCCTTGAAAAGTGTCTTGAAACATCCTGATGTAAATTTACCAAAAATTACAAATGCTGTTATTAAGTGTAATAAAATTGTTATTCAAACTTTAATGTTTATGAAACTATTTTTGTTAGACCATTATGAGAAGCATAATAGATTACCAATTATTAACGATGAATTCATTAATTCTTCTATGAAAATTTTATGTAATGAAAAAGCATCTGGAAGACCTCCAAAACAAGAAATTAAAGAACTCAAAGAAAAACTCTCCGCATTTTACAAAAGCGATTTTCAACCACTTATTCAAAATGAAGAATTAGAGTATACTCATATGAATACCATTTTGGATTATCTTACAATTGATATTCTTACTATGTATGAGAATAATATTAAATTCCATTATGTAGAATATGTTGAACGATATGTGAATGTGGTTTGGAAAAAGAAATTTATTGTAAGTAAAATAAGAAAACTCAATATAACGCAAAAAGAAAAGGAACAGCGCGTAAGCAATCTTTGTAGTCAATTAAGAAAAATTAAAACAGATTTGATGAATATTGAAAATAAAAACTACAAATCTCATTCTATGTATCATACATGGATTAACAAACAAAAACAATTTATTACACCAAATAAAAAAACTTACAAAAAGAATAATATTGTTTATGACTTAATGTGTAGTCCTATGGACTATTTTCCTTGTATGATTAATATGATGAAACAAGTTGAAAACGAAGAACAAACAATAAGTAATGTATTTCCTATGAGAAGCGAAATTATTCCAAAACATATAAGATTAGATACAACAACATTAGTTCATTTGCTTATGACAAAGAAACAAGGTAATAAAAGTGATTATCTAACCAAAGGAAATCTAAAACGCAAAGAAGATAAAATATGGGAATTCTTTTTTAGAACTGAAAGGAAAATGTTTCATAAAAAATATTATGAATTTCACCATATGATAGAAACGGATGGCGTTAGTTGTTCTTTGCTATTATTGCGTAAAGATTTAATTGGAAAGAAATTACCTATGATGAAAAAAGGTTTATCAACCGAAACTTATATTGATGAATTAACAGAATATTCACAATTACAAAATAAAAAGATTGTAGCAATAGACCCTGGTAAGTGTGATTTAATTTATTGCGTAGATGATGATAAAAAAGAAGCGAATAAGTTTCGTTATTCACAAGATCAACGAAGAAAAGAAACCAAGAAAAAGAAGTATTCAAAAATTCAATTGGAACTGAAAAAAGAAAAGATAAATGGTAAAACGATTATAGAATGGGAAACTGAATTATCAAAGTTAAATAGAAAATCACTTAACATTCAAAAATTCAAAGGATATATCCAAAAGAAGAGTGAAATAAATGGCGTTTTATTCAAGTTTTATGAAACCTATATTTTTAGAAAATTACGCTTACAAAGTTATAGAAATACCAAGAAAAGCGAACAAAAAATGATTAACCAATTTAAGAAAGTATTTGGTAATGAAAAAGATGTAGTTGTTTGTTTTGGCGATTACGAACAAAAGCAACACATGAAATTCAAAGAAGCAACCAAAGGTAAAGGAATGCGAACCTTATTTAGAAAAGCAGGATTTCAAACTTATTTGGTAGATGAATTTAGAACGAGTTGTATGTGTTCTAATTGTGAAATAGGTATTTGTAAAAAGACGATGGTTAGAAAAAATCCAAAACCATATAGAACTGGAAACATAATTGTTCGTGGACTGATTTGTTGTAAGAACGGATGCGGTTATTGGAACAGAGATGTGAATGGTGCTACAAATATTTATAAGATTGCTTATAATGCGATAAATAATAAAGAAAGACCAAATTATTTATCAAGAAGCAATCGTTCCTGTAATTTATCAACTGGTTTAGACGAACCAGTAAAACCAAAATTTACACGCTCTGTGAAGGGCAAACCTTGTTAATTTTTATGGGATTTTGTCCCATTTTAAATCTTCAAGGGTGTAAACATCAAGGATATATTTTTAAAGCATTTATGTTTAGTCATTTTATTCATACTTAAAGCATGAAAACACCAAGGTTTATCGGGATTTGCGTCAATAATATCCCAAGTGATATTTGGATTTAAACTTAAATGTCCGTAATCCCATTTTATTTGTGGATTGGCTACAACAATATCCCAAGTAATATTCACATTTTCACTTAATCTTTTGTAATTCCATGGATGTTCAGGATGCGATTGTACAATATCAAACGTAATGCTTGGATTGTCGCTTAATTCACGAAATTCCCAGTGTTGATATGAAGTATCATGTATAAATTCGCTTTTAAATTTTATACCAATGTTGTTTTCTACAATATCCAAAGTTATATTTGGGTTTTGACTTAATCCATGTAAGCACCAAGGTTTATCCAAATTATTCGCTACAATATCCCATGTAATGTTTGGGTTCTTACTTAATTCACTGTAAAACCATTTGTAATCAGGGTTCGCCTCTACAATATCCCAAGTTATATTTGGGTGACGACATAATGCTGTATTATTCCAACCTTTATCGGGATTTGCCTTTACAATATCCCACGTAATATTTGGATTGATTGTCATATTGTAACCATCTAATCCATACCAGTCTTTGTCTGGATTTGAGTTTATAATATCCCAAGTTATGTTTGGGTTCTTTGCCAACGACGAGTAAAGCCATATATATCTCGAGTTTGCACCAACTGGATTATCGCAAACAAAGTCCCAAGTTATATTTGGATTACCACTTAGGTACATATAATCCCAAGGCAATTCTGGATTATCCAACACATCTTCTATATTTATGTTTGGGTTTCGAATTACGTGTTCTAAATCTATGCATGTACCTAGAACATCCATCTCATGGTTACTATATTTTTTGACGTAATCGATATATGACATCATATTTACTTACTTACTCGCTAGTTGATGTGAAATGTATTCAATTTTTTATTGGAGTATAGATTTCCGTAAATTAATTGGGAATACACTATTATGTATTGAAGTTGATGAAAATCAGCATAACCGTTACGACAATACAGATGAAGAAATTCGTTATGATGATTTATTTATGGTTCATGGTGGTAAATTTGTATTTATTCGTTTCAATCCAGATAAGTACGTGAATCGTCATAATACAAAGGTTAATCCTTATATTAAAAAAAGAATGGAGAGATTATCCGATGAAATTATTTACCAATCTAATCGCATTGTAGAAGACCGTAATGAGCAGTTGGTTGACATAGTTTATTTATTTTATGATAAATTTGATTAACAAGTTTTCCAACGATTGCCACAAGAAATGCATGAGACGTATAGTGTCATACTTTCATCACTTGACCTAGTCTGTAGAGCATAATAGGTGCACTCTTTGCTTCTACATTTTCGGCAAGTAAAACTGTCCGTCATGGCTTCCATTTTTTGTTCAAATTTGTTTTTATCTCTGATGCTTTTGGCTTTAATTAATTCATCCCATTTGTCAGGACAGAGTTCTTGGTGTGTCATAAAGGCAATCGATTGCGATTTAATTTCGCCGTTGTTAACTTGGCTAACCAAATTGGTATGCTGAAGATTGATATATATGCTACGTAAATGATCCAAATAAATTTGTACGAAAGCAGGATTATCCCACTTTTTGATAATTTTTTTGTTAGTTGCCTCTTTAATAGACCAGTTATGTACACCTTTTTCCAAATTAACTGCATCCTTTTCTTGTTCAAATAATTCCGCCAATTTATTACAAATATTACGTCTAAATTGTTCGGGGTTGTCTATTTTGCGTGACGACATGAGTTAAATATAATACCACATATTATATTTAAATCATAATCAATTTTTATTTACTATTGAAATACTAATGGCGCTTAGGCGTTCTATGTTTGTGGCGTTTGCGTGTTAGTTTATGTCTATGTTTGCCACCAGTTGTGGTAGCGGAAGATGGCGAAAAGGCGGCAGAAGAAGAAGCAGATGAAACGGTCTCAGATGAAACGGTCGCAGGAGAATACATATTCTGTGTCTCATGCAGTTTCCGTCTCATATAATAATCATTATAATATTCTCTGAATTTATTATAAATCAATAATGAAAACATATTTAAGTTTTCAATTCTCATTCTTGCTTCAAGCGCCGTTTTTGGTTCGTTTCCACCAATTTCGGTCATATACGTGTTCATACTCGATTGCATTCTAATACTACCATCAGCGTCATTTGCTGGCAATAATGGCAGTTTACGACGAAGCCCGCCCATCACTATAATTATATTCAATCGTTGGTACATATTTCCATAACTGTCTAAACACGCATCTAAGTTAGTCATTACTTCATCTCTTAACGCGACGTTGTTTTGCACTACCAAATATTTACTAAATAATTCTAAACATTCGACATATTTGTCGTGTGAGATTTCCTTAATTTTATAACACAATGGATATATTTGATTAGACACGTCGCTCATATAGTATGTAGATAATTTTATTCAATATAATCTTCTTCTAATAATTCGGAACCAATATCTGCCAATATGTCTTCTTCTTTAAAATCAATATCATCGCTTTCTGTCATATCTTCGTACGATATATCTTCAGAGGAGACCTCTTCGTCGCTATCATCTACCACAAATCCATCCTTTAAATAACCACCTGTTTTTGTTTTTTTATGCGATGGGATATTATCTAATTCATCTTCTTCGTCTTCATCTTCATTACAAGTCAATGCTAAATCGGTAAACCCGCCAAATAATTTTTCATATATTTTATTCCATAAGTCAATACTTAAATTAATATGTTCTTTACGATTACTATCGTCTCTGAGAAATCCAACTACCGCACAAGAGCCGAAATATAATTTATTATCAACTGGTGGGGGGAAATCATATTTATTTTCCATATTGGCTTTGCCGTCTAATTTGCCATACATTTGTAGTAAATATTTTTGCCCATTTAATTTAACAGACCACTCAACTTGCAACTCAAATCCGTCTGCTTTTTTGAAACCACACTTTTTATATAGTTCATCGACTTTATAATCTTTTACAGCCAATGTTTTTAATGAGCCACCTTTATCAATAATTATTATTGTTAGTTGTGTCATGTCAATTGTATATTTACTATAACTATGTTTAAATTGTTTATTTTATACTTTTATACTTTTATACTTTTAAGAAAAGTATAGCAAAATACTAATACTTTTAAGAAAAGTATAGCAAAATACTAATACTTTTAAGAAAAGTATAGCAAAATACTAATACTTTTAAGAAAAGTATAGCAAAATACTAATACTTTTAAGAAAAGTATAGCAAAATACTAATACTTTTAAAAAAAGTACAGCAAAATACTAATACTTTTCTTAAAAGTATAAACAAGTATTTAAAGGCATATTATCATATCATATCATATCATGATAATATATAATATATTTAAGCGTATATCATTACATATGCGTCTACAATTATGTATGCACATTATTATGTTTATGGTAATTTGTCAGCATGTTACTTTTTATTGGGCTAACATACACACGGTTCAGAATGGTAATACGATAACCTATAACATCGACTATTACGACCAATCTTGTAGCATCAGTAAAATATATTCGAATAAATATGTGGGACGTATACATAAAATGACATATGATATTGGTTTTATTAGTAAGCATAAAATAATAGCAATACCATCACGAATAAACAAATGCGACGATGTTGTCACCCATTTTCTAGACTTGAATTTGATCTCCCCTTTTTTTGAATACAATGTGCTACTTGTATTTTTGGCGCAAAGTGTATTTTATGTGATTGCATGGACTGCATACATGTAACTTTCCCCCCGGGGTATTATAACACATTCTATTTTACACCTTTTCTCATTTCAAACGCCCATTTTTTATTATATAAAATAATTTAAAGACAAATTATTAATAATAATTATTGTAATGATGAACACAAGTGAAGATACAGAGAAATATATGTCAGGTTCAAAAGAAAATATTGACAATTATATACGCAAAAATGAGTATAGAAAAGCATTTGGGTTATTAATTTTATTTTTAGAAAGACTTGATGGTGAAGAAAAAACACAGATTATTGATTATTATAGTAAGAATATGCAACATTTGGGTGTTTTTAATAATACTTTTCCGTCTAAATAATGGGCGTTTGAAATGAGAAAATGTGTAATACATAATTTAGTTGTTTATTAAAAAATACATCTTTAGACATTTGGTTCATGCTGAGACCAATGTAACCATAATTCCAATCTTTATCCGGATTGTTTTCTACAATATCCCAAGTAATGTTTGGATTTCTACTAACAGCTTCGTAACACCAATCTATATGAGGATTTGATTTAATAATATCCAAAGTAATGCTACTGTTCACACTTAGCCAGTCGTAATTCCAAGGTTTATGCGAATTAGATTGCACAATATCTAACGTAATATTTGGGTTCATACTTAAATAATTATACGACCATGGTTTATCAGGATGCGACTTAATGTAATCAATCCAATATGAATCGTCCATTGTTATGTCTGTCATACAATGATACCTTTAATATTATTTTTATTTAATGTGTTTCAACAACCGTAACATAATATTTAACTATACTATGTTATCTTGGATTATACAAATTTCCGTAATGTCTATTATTTTCATTATGTTAGTTCATCATTTGTTATTATTCTTTAAATCTACATTAACAGTTACAAAGGTGAAAGATTTAGTAAATTACCCAACACAAAAATATCAAGATATTTATAATACTATTTCAAATGTTTCACCTTCACCCAAATATACTAACATAGATTTATTACCTGATGCAAACTTTGTACCCGACATGAATTTTACAGCAACAATGGATGACCCAAAAAACATGAAAAATGAATTAAAATCATTTCTAAAAAAACAACTAAATAGTAATTCAACCGAGTTTAATGCAACAAAATTTAATACATTTATGTAACAAACTTAAAGATAGCGCTACATAGTATAAAACGAATGAATACCGTTTTACGTAATTTTCCCAAGTTTGAACTTTGTTATGAAAATATTACACATAAGAAAGTTCTCAACCCAAGTGTTATATTAGCTATTCCCGAAGGTACCAAATGTTTTGCGTGGTTTACCAAATCAACTGATAATGCCGACATATGTTATTTATTAGAAATGAAAAACAAGCGTATTGTAAATGTGCAACACATAGATACTTGTTTCACAGATAAATTATCTTTAGGAACAGGAACTATTTTTTATGGAACCTGGTTTGTTAGTAAAAACATGCATTATTATTGTGTCGAAGATTTGTATTTTCATAGTGGGAAATATTGTGGCAACTACCCATTTTTGTCAAAATTAGACTTATTAAAACATCTATTCCAGCAAGACATATTACAAACCGCATTGTCTACTAATTTTACAGTTTTTGGTATGCCATTAATGGCTACAAACTTGCGGTTACTTATTAAAGATATAGACGCATTACCTTACAAGGTCGGACAAATTAAATTCCGATTTTTCGGAAATGATACTGCGAAAAAAATAGTAACCATGAATTACTTTAAGCCTGGTACGCAACTGCCGAAAGAAAAAGAACATCCCATAAGAGAAGCTGTATTCAATGTGTCACCCGACATAGAACCGGACATATATAAATTATTTGCGTATAAACAAAGTGACACGTATAAACAAAGTGACGCTTATAAACAAGGTAAAGAAGAATACGTGGATGTAGCTTTTATTCCCGACTATAAAACAAGTGTATTTATGAATGGGTTGTTTAGAAACATTAAAGAAAACATAAATTTAGACGCGATAGAAGAAAGCGACGACGAAGACGACTTTGAAAATACCAATTATGATAAATATGTTTACTTATCAAGGTCATTGAAAATGAAGTGTGTGTATAACAATAAATTTAAAAAATGGGTGCCTGTAAGTTTAGCAGAAAAAGATGCCAAAATTATTAATATTGGTAATATATATGAGCGTTAATATAGATAATTCGCATTTAAGTGGAATTCCTTTTTCTAGCACAGTGTCGCCTTCGGGTCCCCACACAATGTCCGCACCAGGAAATAATGTAGCATCGGCTGCCGCTATTTATCCTTGTTCTATGAAAGGAGGTAAAATAAATCGTCGCCGAATAAATAAAATATCGAATAAATATAAAATGAAAGGTTCAAAAAGAACAATAAAGCGTCGTGTGCGTAAAATGAAAGGTCGGGTGCGTACAAAATATGCTAGAAGCCATAAACGAATTAGGCACGGAACTAGGCATTCAAGAAGTTATTCTGTGCGACATAGCAGATACCAAAGGGGTGGCGTGTTTTCCCCACCTGCTGTAACGCCAAATTATCCGGCTTCACATAATCAATATAACAACAACAATGGTAGTTTAAGTAATGTATATTCATTAGGTGGAATAGTTTCGCCTAGTAATAGCGCTTTAGCGAACCCACCACCCCATAGTGTTGTCGCAAATGCAAATGTGCCCGACAATTTAAATCACAATACGCTAAATGCGTATGGAAATATTGGTTCGGGGTCTGGGTTTCTAAGTAGGGGGTCTTTTTAGGGGCGCTAAAATAATATATATTGGGAAACTACTTAAAGAACGCGGGTACCGAATATCGGAACCAATAAAAAATTGAAATAGTAATAACTATATTACCCATGGTAATATATTTACTACCATGGGTTGCGACTATTACTTACAAAGCAAAATTATTATTAAATACCGTGATGAACATAATGTTATTCATAAAACAACATTATATATTTCTGACTTAGAAAAACACTATATGGGAAGTTACGATTACGATTCGGATGACGACTATGCTACCAAAAGCGCCAAATATGAGTTAGCATTAGAAAAGGCTATTCGCGAACTTAACTATGAAAAAATATTATACGCGGATGACACATGGGTGAAAACATCCTATAAAACCAATTATGAGAATATGTGTTTACGTATGGTGAAACAGGGTACCATGATTAAATTATATAAAAAATACAGTGCGTGGGAGCGTACTTAAAATTCTTTATTTACTTATCACCACTTGCTTTGCTACCTTGGAGATAATTTTATTGATATTATTTTTTTGTTCTAATTCAGTTGACCCTGACATAGAATTATATACTATTTGCAAATAGGTGTCGTTTTGTTTTGAATTCGCGTTTAAACAGTCGGGATGCGCCTTAACCCACTCGGGTATTTTTTTCATATTTTTATTCGCCACTTGTTTTATCATATTTATCATAACGTCTTTATTATCGTTATCTTTAATCCACTGGTCATTATCCTTTATGTATAATATTTCACGTTTCGAATCGGAACAATGGAAAGGTCTTTTGTGAGTATTCATATCATCCAAATTTTTTATAACAACCCGTGATATGCCATCAACATATCCTAAACGTCCGGTCTCTTCTAAGTCTTCCAGTTGTAACTGAATAGAATTAACAAAATCGGATATATTCATTGCATCTTTGCATTGTTCGTTAAGGAAAAATTGCAAATTAAAAGTTTTGTTATGACTATTATTCGTATTATGTGTCCCATTTTTGATTATATCCATCATAAGTTTTTTCATTTCCGAATTATCCTTAATCAATAACATCATCATTTCTTTGTCAGTCGGCTCATTATTTTCGGTTACCATTTTTTCCAATTCTTTCTCATCATTGCATTTTTTCTTATGGCGCCACAACCCCGAGTGGTATGCAAAGGCGCGTCCACAATCGCAGACGTATTGTGGTACGGCATTTTTTTGTATCTTTGTTGTATCTTTTTGTATCTTTTTATGTTTTGCTGTCAACATATGGGTCTCATAGTTGGATAGTTTACAGCATTTGAAGTCACAAAATTTACACGAAAATTTTTCGGCATTTTTTGGCATTAAATTTGTATCCATATGTATCTTTTATACAATATTCCTAAATTATTTTCATAAAATATATAATCACAAATTATTTCGCGTTTTTTCAAAATTGAGACCATTCTGGTCACAAAGTTGAAACTAGAGGGCTTTTTTCAAAACTTTATTTAGGTTTTCATTTTTGGACATTTTTAAAAATGTCCATTTTCAAAAACCACCCCTACTTTTATTTTTGAATTTGTTACTGAAAAATATCCCAATCAATAGCTACTAGTTGCCTTACCATTTTTGGTCACCATTTTATAACATGTATTATTTCTTAATTTTTAGCAGGCAAACGCCCTTGACTGCCTTGTCTTTGGGGTTATCTTCATCGGGCTCATCGTCTGAA
>Ga0315899_10005551_pt1 | contig 13615 bp, 11 predicted proteins | sample LakEriMetagenome_2_FD_203518 | JGI IMG/M metagenome (GOLD analysis project Ga0315899, IMG submission 203518) | Freshwater fungal communities from buoy surface, Lake Erie, Ohio, United States - Buoy 4 MA112 | ecosystem: Environmental > Aquatic > Freshwater > Lake | place: USA: Lake Erie, Ohio...
AGCGGACTCTGGTTCGGATGCAGGGCGCTTGCCTTCCATCGGGCATAGCCTGCGGCCTGAAAACATACGTCGGTTCACGTATGGCATTGGTCTATGTCGCTTTTTCCATTGATTTTGTGGCCACTTCCGCCCGGGACTGGGACGGTTTTACCGTTTGTGACGACGAGCCGTTTGAGTTGCCCCAGTTCCGACCCCTGACTCTTTTAAAAGAAGAGCCGGTAGCGGCCCCACTGGCCTTCGTTCTCATCCACCGCGACGCTCAATTCGGTCAATAAAGTCGTCTGGGCCCGCACAATCGGCAGGATGGTCTGAGCGATGTACTCGGCCAGTCGCTCTGCGGTCGTGTTGTCAATCGGCAACAAGCGGCAGTCTTCGACTGGGAAGATCCAGCGGCGGTCAGCAAAACGGGCTTCGACTTCCCGCTCGCCGGGCGTGACCTGAATCGTCGGGTGCTTGGTTGGCAACAGGACATGATGGTCGAGTTCGGCCACCACTTTCTGCAACGCGTCGCGGAGGGCGATGAAGTCAATCACGTACGCTTGGTGGTTGAGGGCGCCGGTCACTTCGCAGGCGACTCGATAGTTATGGCCATGCAGTCGCTCGCAGATATTATCGCCAAAGGTAATGAAGTGAGCCGCACTGAAAATCAGCTGCTCTTTTTCCAGCGAAACGGTAAACGATGCCGACATGAGGAAGTTCCGAAGGGGGAGGAGGGGTGAAGGGGGAGGCCTTGATCGATTCAGGGGACTCGCCACTGCAATTGTCCCGAGAGCAGGCCGACAAACAAGCTGGCGGCGATCAGGTCTGCGGTCGCTCCGGGGTTGCGGCGATTGCCATCCGAGCGGAGCCAGAAGTCGAGGTCGGCCAGTTCGGCCTCGCCCGCCTCCCAGCCGGCCGTCATGATTCGATCGACAATCCGTTGGCAGCGGACTTGCAGTTGCTGCTCCAGTTCGCGCCCGCATTTGCGGCGCACGAGCGAGTCACCCAGCGTGCCGATCAGGCAGAGATGGGTGCTCACGATTGCCCGGACGAGCGAGTTGAGGCGAACCGTTTCGCTGACCAGAGTCGGCACTCCAAGGTCGAAGACATCGGCAAATCCGGTGCAGTATTGCCGGGCGATCAGATCGTGGTCTCGGGCAAGCTGCATCGCTTCGAGAATATGCGAAGGGGTAGTCGGACTTCGAACGTCGTGCTGGGCGGAGTTGCCCAAGCCACCCGGTTGGGCGAGACGGATTGCCTCGTAAATGAGCTGCGCGTCGCGCGCGGTGCTCGCTTCAAGAACATCGAGTACGGTGCAGGTCGAAAGGGCACCCTCGCGGAAGCACTTGGTCAACGGAGCGAACAGCAGAACAATGCCGAGGTTGGAGTTGGTTTGCACCTGCTGTCGCGTCGCTGAAATCGCCGCCAGAATCAGCTCGCCCAAGGGCCGCGTAGCTTGCAGCTCGAGCGTTTCGCCCAGCAGTTGGCCGCTGAGTAAAAAATCGTAGAGGGTCAGGTCGGAGAAGTCGGCGCCGCGATGCACGTTTCCCACTTTGGGTGCAGCCGCCTCAAGGCCGCAGGCGAACGCAGCTGCGTGGCCGATGGAGCGAAACGTGAGGGCGGGGGCGGGGGCTGGCATGAATTGGGTGTCCGCTGCGCTCGGTTCGGAAGGAAACGGAAGGAAATCGCGCCGGGCCGCCGCCGCGTGGCGTGAGCGGACTGGCTGGTCGGGCGTTGGGGGCGAACCGGGCTAACTCGCGTCCGCTTTCGAGAGGAGAAAATCTTGGATTCGAGGGATCACGACGTCCGGCTCATCGAGCAGGACATAGTGCCCCGCGCGACTGCGCTCTTCCACATCGGCATCGGGCCAGTGGTCCTGAAAACGGCGGAGGCATTCGGGACGGAAGCACCAATCCTTCATCCCCCAGACCAGTAGTTTCCGTTGCCGAAGCGTCGGCAATTGGGCTTCGATCGCCGCCAGTCGCTGCCATGTGCTTTGATAGGCAGACGTGGGAATGTCGCGGACAAACTGGTAGGTCGCGATTCGGTTGGCCCAGTTGTCGTAGGGGGCGAGCAGCCCGGCCGAAACGGCAGCGGGGAGTCCCCCTTTGCGCTCGGTGGCCATCACCGTTGCTGCCCGGGCGAACAGATTGAGACCGCGCACCGCCGATTCCCCGAGCAGGGGAAAGCGGCAAAGGCGGATTCGCAGCGGGAAATAAGGCGGCGGAAACGCGGCCGTGTTGAGCAGTACAATTCGCTCGAAACGATCCTGCATCCGAAGGAGAGTTCCCATCCCGATGGCGCCGCCCCAATCGTGGGCAATCAAAGTGGCACGACGCAAATCGAGATGCTGGACCAGGCGGACGAGGTTGTTGATGTGCTGGTCGAGGGTATACGCGTACTGCTGAGGTTTATCGCTGTAGCCGCAGCCGATGTGGTCGGGAGCCAGGCAGCGAAATTCGGGAGCCAATCGGGCGATCAGTTGGTGCCAATAAAAAGACCACGTCGGGTTGCCGTGCACCATCAGAACCGGTGGTCCAGCCCCGGTGTCGATGTACCGCAACTGTTGCCCGTCCAGCATGAAGCTTTGGGGCTCAAACGGAAACAAGGCCCGCCAATCCTCTTTGGCTCCGCCGGCGTGGGCAAGGGGCTGGGCTGCGGAAGGAGCAGCGACCGGCGCGGCGACAGCGGGGCGGTGGGAACGACTCATGAATCTCGAACGGCGGTGAAGCGGGGTGGCGTCGAATGGCACGCTGCGGGAAGTGGCGAGGGAACTCAACCCCGGCCAAGATTCCTCAAAGCCTAGATCAGGCTGCCGCGGAGGGGGAGAGGGCTGGTTGGCTGACCGCCGGTTTGCGGCACTCGCAGAACAGGGAATCGGGCTTCCGCGTCGTTTCACCCTGGCGGTCGAGTTGGAACGAGTCGAATCCGGGGATTTCGCTGGTGGCAGCTGTTCGCACCTGAAAATCAACGAATCCGATTTGGGAGCAGAGCGACTTGAGAGAATAGCGGTCGTACATCCAGCGATGGACCTCGCCGCGATTGCGGAACAGGGACTCGGCAAAAGCGGCGGCTGCGTTACGGCCGAGCGTCCGGGTGACCAGCCAAAGTGCCAATCGCTCCCGCACCGATTTGACTCGTTGCTTGAGACTGGTCGGGGGAGCCGCCTGCCGCCGTCGATCGTGACAGGAGATTGCTTCCAAGACCTCTTCTCCCAGTCGCGAACGGACAAACTCAGCATCCTCCTGCTCCAGTTTGACCAAATACGGACCCATCTGGCCTCCGGAATGCGATCGAACCAGCTGGTCGAGCAACTCCAGCTTGATCCACTGATAACGCCGTTGGGCGTCCGGGTCGCCCTGCCAGGCTCGAGTGTGGTAGTTGAGATAGAGCTGGGCAATCTGCTCGAGATCGGGGACGACGATTCGGAGGACGCCGCCGGGACGCAGGGCGCGAAAACACTCCTGAAGAAGCTTCGTTCCTTGTTCCGGACGCAGGTGCTCCAGGACATGCGAATGGTAGATCGCGTCGACCGCATTTTCGCGAAACGGAAGCCCGACGCAGAGATTGTGTCGAATCACGCCCGGAACTGCCGGCACGAGGTCCAGGTTCACCCAGTCCGGGTGCACGGTTCGCCCACAGCCGAGATTCACCAGCCGCGGTTGAGCACCCTGAGGATTGAATTCGTAAAGGCCTTTCATGCGCAGCGGTCCAAAGTTCAGGCAGAGGGGAAATGGTTGGCAGTTTTTATTCCGATCCGCCCGGTGTAGTCCATCCTCGCGAGGTGAATGATCTGTCCAGTCGAGTCAAAATAGTCATCCACAGCGCGGCGACAGCCCTGCCAGTGTCCGTAGTCATCAACGATCAGGATTCCGCCAGGGCTCAGCAGCGGAAACAGATACTCCAACTCGCAACGGGTCGATTCGTACCAGTCGGTGTCCAGTCTCAGCAGGGCGATCGCACCCGGGCGAGTCACGGGTAACGTCTCTTCAACTTTACCGGCCACAAACCGGGTGCGGTCTGTCGGATAACCGCTTTCGACCATCGTCTGTTCAACTTCTTCCCTGCGACTGAGGCACCAGACGCCTCGGCGGTCTTGCGGGTTGTGGATTTGCAGCAATCCCGCGGCAGTCTTGCCGTGCAAGTCAATGTCAGCGGTCGTCGGTGGAGACATCCCCTCAAAGGTGTCGTACAGCCACAACTGTCGGTCCATGCAGCCGCGATTGAGGAGGGCTTGTGCGGCGGCGAACATGCTGCCACCTCGCCAGACACCACACTCGACCAAGTCCCCGGGGACCTTCGCCCTGACGATGTAATCGACCGCGCGGACCAGCCCGATGATCCGCTCGGGGGAGGTCATGGTCGTCGGTTCGGTCGCCAGAATCAGACCGAGTTCCTCTGCGGAGGCATCGGGGAACTGTGCTTGCAGCTGGTCGCGCCGCTCGGAGGGCGAAAGCGACTGGGCAGACCTCGCTTCGGGGACTCGTTTCTTTGGCTGAAGCAGTGTGCGGAGCATGGAGCCACCGTCCGTGTTGGCTGAGAGGAACAGGCGGCTGCCGTGCCGCCCCTTGGACGCTTTTTCTAGCAAAACAGCCGTCTAATCGAAAGAGAAGTTATTTGTCTGGCGTTCGCTCGGTTGGAACCCCAGTGTCGCTGGCTGCCAGCAATCAGACGCCTGTTTGAGCGGTTTGTCGCAGGTCGCCTATTTTTTGAAATCCATCGACAGCGGGGAGTGCTGGCCGATAAGATGGAGGGGCAAGGCGGGAATTGGCGGTGTCCGGATGTGGGCCTTTGTCAGTAGAAGCTTGAGGTCTTGAGAGCGGTGCTGAAGAGCGAGCGGAAAAGCGAGATTGCCGAAGTCGCCCGGCCTTTTGGCCCAGCGGGCAACGCAGGGCCCGGGGGGGCCCGGGCGAACGTGGCCGTCCCAACGATTGGGGGCGCGGGGCTGCGGCGGCTGGTCCGCTGGTCGTTCGTCGCTGCCGGAATTGGTTTTGTGGGAATCGGGGCGATTGGCGTATTGCTCCCGGGAGTCCCGACGGTCGGCCCGCTGTTGATTGCTTGCTGGTTCTTCTCGAAAAGCTGCCCGCATCTCGAGCAACGCTTCATTCGTACGCCCTTTTTCGCGCCCTTTCTCCGGTATCTGGACGGAGAGGAGGCGATGTCTGTTCAGGCTCGTCTCGTGGCAATTGCCGGAATGTGGGTTTCGATTGGAATCAGCTCTTGGGGCTTGGTCTTCGCTGGAACCAGCAACTGGGCGATTGGGCTGCTAGTGGCCCTTGGCCTCGTCGGAACGGTATTCATCTGGCGGTTCCGTTCGGAACTTCGGCGACGGTAACCATTCGGCGACGGAAACTATTCGGCTGTGTTAACCATTCAACTACGGCAGTAATGGGGCGACCGGAGTATGCAGTCCCAAGGGTGGTTTTTCCGGTTGTTCCGGGAGACTGCCAGCACCCGGCGAGTCTGAACCGAGTCTTCACGCAAATTAGGCCTTGCTTGATTCGGGGGGGATTGGGTCAAATAAAGACTTGAGTTCGCCCTTCTCTTTCGCCGAGCACCGGCTCAAGGTCCAGCTGGCTCTATCGGCGTTACACGCGATTTCTGGCTGAGCGTTCAGGCTCAACGATTCCTGCAGACCGGGTGAGAATCCGGACGGCTTGGGGAATCGCGTTTCCAGCAGTCTTGTCGCTGTGTTGGCTGAAAGCGGCCTGTCGTCCGGTCTCGGCTGGGCCGATTGCCTGAAGCGCAGAGAAGTGGTTGTTGGCAACCCTTTTCCAAGCGAGCGGCGCGTTCGAGCGGGCTGCCGCGCGATGGAGTGGCAGGCCACACGGTCGCGCCTGGGTCACAGGATACTGGCTGCGGACTCAAATCCTTTTTTCCTATTTTTCAACACCTTGGCTGTTCATGAAACGCGACGACATTCGAAATTTGGTCATTATCGCCCACGTCGACCACGGCAAGACGTCGCTGGTCGACTGCATGCTGCGGCAATGCGGCAAGTTTCGTGAAAGCCAATTGGTTGGAGAGCAGATTCTCGACAGCAATGACTTGGAGCGGGAACGGGGGATCACGATCCTCGCCAAGAATATTGCGATTGAATACAAAGGCGTCAAAATCAACGTCATCGACACCCCGGGCCACGCCGACTTCGGCGGCGAGGTCGAGCGGGTCTTGCGGATGGCGGACGGAGCGCTGTTGTTGGTCGATGCGGCTGAAGGCCCGATGCCACAAACCCGGTTTGTGTTGAGCAAGGCTCTCGAGGTCGGTCTGCGGCCGATCATCGTCGTCAACAAGATTGACCGTCCCGACGCCCGCACCAAGGAAGTCGTCGACGAAGCGGCGGAGCTGATTTTGGAGTTGGGTGGCGAGGAGTATCTGGACGACCTGATTTGCATTTTTGCTTCCGCCAAGCAGGGCTTCGCCACGCTCAACCCCGACCACCCCTCGACGAACATCTTTCCGCTGATGGACTTGATCCTCGAGCGGATCCCGGGTCCGGAAGTGGACGAACAGGCTGGGCCGAGCCTGATGGTGACCTCGCTCGACTGGTCGGACTACGTGGGGCGGATTGCGATTGGCCGAATTCGATCGGGAGCCTTTCAAAAGGGGCAGAGCGTACTTTTGATGCAGACCGATGACCGGCAAACGACTTCCCGGATTATCGGGATTCACGTCTTCGATAATCTTGGCCGCAAAGAGGTCGAGACCGCGACTGCGGGCGATGTGGTGGCTTTGACCGGCCTGGAAAAAGTCGAAATTGGGGATACGGTCTGTCTCCCGTCAGCTCCGATTCGGTTGCCACGAATCAAGGTCGACCTGCCGACCCTCGAAATGATTTTTACGATCAACTCTTCCCCGATGTCTGGGCGGGAAGGCAAGTACCTGACCAGTCGCCAATTGCGCGAACGGCTGAACCGGGAACTGGAGCGGAATGTTGCCTTGCGGGTCACATCTGACAGCCAGTCGGATCTGTTTCGCGTAGCTGGGCGCGGCGTTTTGCACCTGTCGATTCTGATCGAGACGATGCGCCGCGAGGGGTATGAACTCTCGGTGGGCAAGCCGCAGGTGCTGTTCCGCGAAATCGACGGTGTGAAATCCGAGCCGTATGAAATGCTGGTTGTCGAAGTGCCCTACGACAAGTTCGGGCCGGTCATGGAAATGGCCGGACAGCGGCGGGGCGAATTGCTGGAAATGAAAGCTCGCGGTGAATTTACCCTCGCGACTTTTTCGATTCCCTCGCGCGGGCTGATCGGCTTGCGAACCAAGTTGTTGAATGCGACTCAGGGAACGGCCATCATCAATCACCGGTTCGCGGAATACCGGCCCGTCGAAGGGGACCCCCCGCGGCGTCAGAACGGTGTCTATATCGCCAATGCCCAGGGTCGCGCGACGGCCTATGCCCTGGATACGCTGCAGGAGCGAGCCGATTTGTTTATCGGTCCGGGCGACGAGGTTTACGAAGGAATGATTGTTGGGGAGAACAGTCGCGAAAACGACCTCCCCGTGAATCCGACGCGAGAAAAGAAACTCACCAACATGCGGGCCTCGGGAAGCGATGACAACATTCTGCTTCGCCCGCCCCGTTTGTTGAGCCTCGAAGCCGCTCTCGAGTACATCGAGGACGATGAATTGGTCGAAGTCACTCCGACCAAGATTCGGCTGCGGAAGTGGCTGCTCAAGGAAGCGGACCGCAGGCGATCCGCCCGCGTGGCCATCGGCAGCACCTAGCATCTGAAGTCGTTGCACTTGCAGTCGTTGCCGGTCGCAGAGAGCCGCTCGGTTTGCCGTACAGGCTCTGGCGGTGCAATTGCGGCGGTGAAGCTGCAGCGGGGCGAGTCGAGAAGCTTGGGCTGAGCATGCTCAAACCAGCGTCGCGAGTCAGGCGTCGTGCACAGAGCTGGGGGACAGGGAGTTGGCGCTCAGCGACGGAGGATTTCGTTGAGCGCTTGGGCCACGCCGCCGCGGTCGACGGCAATCCAGATAATTGCGGCGAGGAGCAGAGCGGCAGCCAAAGCGGCAAAGGCGATCCCAATCACGTTGGGGCGAATGCGGGTGCTCTGGACCGACTCGGCCAGGCGCCGTTCCAATTCCCGCCAGCCTTCAAAGCTCTGCCGGTTTCCGGTCGAGATGATCTGGACGTTGCTCATCCAGTCCACCGCTTCGAGGTGGAAGTGAATCTTGCGACTGGGGATGACCAGGCTGTCGCCCGTCCAGCGGCTTTTTTGATCCATCTCGTGGGCGATTTCCGAAATGATCGGGCGAAGTTGCTCGATCGTCGAGTTATAGACCACCAGGCGAGGCCGCATCAGCAACACGACCATGGAAACGCACAGCCCGTAGAAAACGAGCAGTACGATCCAGACCAGGGGCCCAAATCGAATCGCCGCAGCTTCCGGAAGGAACAGCTCAAACGGCCCGATGATCATCAATCCCAGAATGCCGATCGCCAGCGTTGCCAAGTCGCGCGAGCCAGTAGTCACGAAGGGTCGCTGCCGGAGATTCAGCAGGGCGAGCACCAGAAGATAAACCGCCAGCGGGATAACGGCGATGGCGAAGCGGAGCGGATCCATATGACCTCGGAGCAGGGGCGAGTGTCAGCGAGCGGGGCAGCGAGCAGTTTAACATGACGCATCGAAACCGGACGGGCGATAGTTTATTGCCCGCGGGCGTGGCTGGTCAACGCACGGCAGGCCAAACCGTGGGGCCGATGGTTCAGCGGTCGAGGTCTCAGCGCCCCCAGCGGCCCAGTGCGTACCCGCCAGCCACCGCAAGGATGCCGCCGAGAACGCTGAGCGTGACGTAAGCCGCTGCCCAGCCCCAGTGGCCCGATTCCAGGCGGCGGAGCGTATCGAGCGTGAAGGCTGAAAAGGTTGTGAGCGACCCGAGGAACCCGATCGCCGCCAGCAGGCGGAATGGCTCATGGGTCCCTAACCAGCCAGCGCCATACAACCAGCCAACCAACAGGCTTCCCAGCAGGTTGACCGTCAGGGTGGAACGGGGCAAGAGTTGGTCGGGCTGGTCCAGCCAGAGTTGGGCTGCGTAACGCAGCAGCGCTCCCGCGACCGCTCCCAGAGAAATCAGCAAAGCCTCAGTCATACCAAGTCTCATTGTCGGGCCGATTGGTTTGTGAAAACGGTCTGGCGGGAGCGGGAACAGGAAAAACGTTTTCTCCCCCCGTCGGTTCGCGACCCCCCGTCGGTTCGCGACCCCCCGTCGGTTCGCGACGCGGCGCGGGTCGGCCGGTCAATGCCGGCCGAGCGTCGCCAACTTGGTCTCCGCCGAGTGTCTCGCTGGAGCATCAGGCCCGATTGGCTGGACGGGTCTGACCAAGGAAGGAACGAAAAGGCACCGGACCGATTGAAGGCAAGCAGTTGAGCCGCGGAAATGGCTCCGCACCGGGTGCGCAACCGCCATCAGCACCCGATTCTGTTACAATCCCGGGCAAGAGGCAACTCTCGGATGTGAAACTCCGACCATCGGCAGCTGAACTGGGCGCGGGCCAGTTGGGCGCGGGCCAGTTGGGTGGTCGGGAGGGAGCAGTTGCCAAATTCTGTTGAGTTCGCGGGGTGAACTGCCGCGCGAGATGATTTTGAGACGCGAGAGACAAACCATGCGTGGAAGCCGGTTCGTTGGATGTGGCTTGGTGTTGTTGCTGGGGGGAGCGATAACGCTTCCCGTTTGGGCTGATGAGCCCAGAAATTCATCCGGAGCCGGATCGCTGAGCGACAACTGGCCGCAATGGCGGGGTGCAAGGCTCGACAGTCACAGCTCTGAGACCGGTCTGCCGGTCAACTTTGGCAAGGAGCAGAATTTGGTTTGGCGCGTCGAATTGCCTGGCCCCGCCGGCAGTAGTCCGGTCGTCTGGAACGATCGCGTGTTTGTGACAACGGCTGCGGGCGACAAGCTGGAATTGCTGGCCTTTGACTTGGCGGGCAAGCAGTTATGGTCTGCGGCTCTGGATGGCGAAAACCGCAAACTGCGAATGGACAGCGCCAATTATGCCGCTCCCAGCCCATTGACCGATGGCGAGCACGTCTGGGCCACGAGCAGCGCCGGGGTGTTGCATTGTTTCACCTTGGCCGGGGAGCAGGTGTGGAAGGTCGACCTGCAGGAGAAATACGGCGCCTTTGATATCCAGTTCGGCATGGCGAGCACGCCCGTGCTGGACAATGGCCGGCTCTACCACCAACTTTTGCACGGCAACATGCAGGATGACTCTCCCGGGGTCGGCATTGTGCTCTGTCTCGACGCGAAGTCCGGCCAACAGATCTGGCGGCATGACCGGGCGTCGGCGGCGACCTTCGAGAACAAGCACAGCTACAGCTCTCCAATCATCTACCGCGATAGTCAGCGCGAGTATCTGGTGATTCATGGAGGAGATGTGGCCACGGCGCATTCGCTGGTCGATGGTGCCGAAATCTGGCGGGTCGGTGGCTTGAACCCCGCCGCCAGTTACAACAACTACCTGCGGTTCGTATCCTCTCCCGGTTGTGCCGAGGGGATGATCGTCGTTCCCTCCGCCAAAGGCGGTCCGGTTCTTTGCCTCCGCCCCGACCTGCAGGGAGAACTGACGGATCGGGCTGAGGCTTACCTCTGGAAAATGGATCGGGGAACTCCCGACGTCGCCTCTCCGGTCATCCACGAGGGGCTGGTTTATCTTTGCATCGAGAATGGGCTGGTGACCTGCGTGGATGCCAAGACGGGCAAGGAGTATTACAAAGAGCGTCTGCTCTCCGACCAGCATCGCTCGACTCCGGTGGTTGCGGATGGCAAGCTTTATATCACGGGACGCAAAGGGAAGGTCCTGGTGTTGGCGACGGGTACCGAACCCAAAGTGCTGGCGGAGAACGACTTGGACGAAGTGACCACGGCGTCGCCCGCGATCTCAAACGGCCGAGTCTACATTCGGACTTTTGAAGCGCTTTACTGTTTCGGCGAGGGTGGGAAATAAGCCTCGCGGGTCGCGGGAAATTCGTGAGTTCACTCTCGCAATCAAAACCCGCCTATTGTTGTAAGGTTACGCGCGTCGGGTCAGGCGCGTCGGGTCAGGCCATTGATTGCTTGAAGCGAACAATGTCCTCGCGCTTGCCCAGCAGAATCACGGTGTCTCCGGCCGAAAACTGATAGTCTCCCTCGGGATTGAAATGCAGTTCCCCGTTGGTCCGCTTGACGGAGACAACCAGCAACCGATGTTTCCTGTTTGCCTCGGCGGAGCGAACGTCGATGCCGACCAGCGGGCTAGTGGGCCGGAGGTGGAGTTCATCCAGTTCCATGTCGGGCAAAGGGGACTCGGAAACGAGTTCAATCAATTCAGCCGTCGATGGTCTCGTGATCATGCGAGCCATCATGCGAGCGCCCGAAACGGTTGGCAGAACGACTCGGTTGGCACCGGCTTGCCTCAACTTTCGGGCCGTCGAGGGGCTTTCGGCGCGAGCGATGATGTTGATCGAACTGGAGAGGTTGCGGCCGGTCAGGGTGATGAAGACATTTTCCGCATCGTGAGGCAAGTTCGTGACGAGCGTTGCCGCCCGGTCCAACCCCGCCTCGAGAAGAACCTCTTCGTTGGTGGCATCCCCCAGCACGGCCGGGAAACCGTGATCGACCGCCGCCGCATGCCGTTCCGGGTCGGATTCCACCACGACCAGCTGGAACTCGTGTTTGCGCAGGTTATCGGCCAGCAGTTCCCCCGAGCCTCCGTAGCCGCAGAGGACGACGTGCCCCTGAAGATGCTCAATTTCCTTCTTCATCCTTCGCCTTCCCCAAAAACTTTCGAGTTCGCCGCGGACGGCAAACTGGACAAACGCGCCAAACGTGTAAGTTGCTGAAGTGATTCCGAAAAGAATCACAAAGATCGTGAAGATCATGACTTCCGGATTGGTCTCGCTTCGCTCACCGTAGCCGACAGTCGCGATCGTGATCACTACCATCCAAATGGCTTCCATCCAGGGATAGCCGAGCCAGCGATATCCGCAGACCGAGCAGACGAAAACCAAACCCAAGGCGACCAGCCCCGCGAGAAGTCGCCGATAGACCTTGGGCAACTCGCGCAGGTCAAGTGTCTGCCGAGGACGCGTCTTATCGCGCCGCGCACTGCCAAGAGAGGGTTGGTCCGTGGGAGACATGAATTGATTTTCGACCAGTGGAAACGGAGAAACGGCCGCCCAGGACTTGTACCAGACTCCGGGCCGGGCGAGGCACCTGTCGCCCTCGGGTGACGTTCGACAAAATCAGGCAGCAGTCGGGAGTGAACCGCGTTTGGCAAGCCACCCGCCGGATGGGCTCACACCTGTTTTAATGGACTCGCCTGCCAGATGAAATCGGGAGCGAGCCCTCGTACTTGGGCCGGTGTGCGAAGCGGCACGGGCAGTTGCGGAAGCTCAGTGAATGGGGCAGGATGGCCCAAGACCGGGAGCTTGGATAACCGGAGCAAGCAGCTGATGCAATTTGGCGATTGCCTGCCTGGTCGTTGTCCACCTTGTCGTTGTCCACCTTGTCGTTGTCCACCTTGTCGTTGTCCACCTTGTCGTTGTCCCCCCGGCTGAAGTTCCCGCCGATGGAGCTTGGGTGAGAGTAGCCGTGCTGCCGGGGGAAACCTGCCAAATGCTGGGGCGGCTGTTCGTTGATGCCTTGGGTGATAGAACCACAAGGGAGAGCTGGAGATGAATGTCCTGGCAGCGATGTCCGAACCGACAACGTATCCTCATCAGGTCGATCGGATTCGGCATTTGGAGACGCATATTTCGCACGTCTTTTTGACGGGTGAATTTGCCTACAAGCTGAAGAAGCCTCTGCAGAATCCGTTTCTGGATTACCGCACGCTGGAGGCGCGAAAAAGATACTGCGCACAGGAGCTGGAATTAAACCGGCGATTTTCTCCCGAACTCTACGTGGGGGTGGTGGCGATTGCCAAGGACGCTAACGGCTGGAATCTGGAAGGGCGAGGCGAGATTGTCGAGTATGCGGTCAAGATGCGGGAGTTCAGCCAGGACGAGCTGCTGCTCTCGCAACTCCGCTCAGGAAAGTTGACCGAGGAACAAGTGCGATCGCTGGGAGCGGAATTGGCCGCGATTCATCAGGCCGCTCCGCGACTGCCGGACTTGTCCGCTGCTTACGGCTCGCCGAGTGTGGTGGCTGAGGAATCACGCGACAACGTGAGAGCGTTGCGACAGCTCGCACCTGAGTCACAGCGAGGGTTGGTGGAGGAGTTGGCTGCGGAAATTGAACAGCAGCTGCAAAAGCTCGAGCCTGTTTTCGCGGAACGCCGCGCGAGGGGCTTTATCCGGGAGTGTCACGGTGATTTGCACCTGGGGAACTTGATTTGGCGCGCCGGACGGGTGCAGCTTTTTGACGGGATCGAGTTTAACGAATCGTTCCGTTGGATCGACCTGATGAGCGACTTGGGGTTTGTGCTGATGGATTTGGAGGAGCATCGCCAGCCGGGGTTGGCAAATCTGCTACTTAACGTTTACCTCGAAGCGAGCGGAGACTTTGGTGGATTGCAGGTCTTGAATTTTTACAAGGTTTATCGGGCCTTGGTCCGAGCGAAAGTTGCGGCGCTTCGGGCAAATCAGCAAGTCTCGCAAAGCCGAGCTCATTCCTGGGAGGAAGTCGTCGAGTACCTCGAGTACGCGGCTGC
>Ga0315899_10005552_pt1 | contig 13614 bp, 16 predicted proteins | sample LakEriMetagenome_2_FD_203518 | JGI IMG/M metagenome (GOLD analysis project Ga0315899, IMG submission 203518) | Freshwater fungal communities from buoy surface, Lake Erie, Ohio, United States - Buoy 4 MA112 | ecosystem: Environmental > Aquatic > Freshwater > Lake | place: USA: Lake Erie, Ohio...
GGTTGAACGCGATCGTGGCGCCGCTCCTCGTCGCCGAATAGATTTCAACGGGGATGGAGACCAGCGCCAGTCGGATCTGACCTTTCCAATAGGGACGTGCAGCCATCGATCCTCTCCTTCGCAGATTCTCCTAATCCCTAATGCCTTCGGCTCGTTCCCGCGCAATCTGCATCGCCGCGCAATCTACGTACACCAGGCAAAGGTGTCGATGACGGGTGCATGAGGCTGTCGCTAGCCCGCGATCAGCGGCTCGCTGGTCGGGATAAGGAACGGCATCAGCAAACTTTGCTTCCCCTATGGTTGGGTGCTAGAAGGCGAGGGCGCTGCGAGAAGGGCGGGGCCGGGACTGCTAATCCCGCAAATGGCCAAGGAAACTCGGGAAACTCTGTTTTCCGGGATGCCGCCGTGCATGTCCAAACCTTCGGGTGAAAGACGGCGGCGCATGTCATTTGCGTGTTAGCAGTCCCGGCGGCTCCCGCGTCCAGCGCGCGGGAGTTCGGGATCGTCACCGCATCCGCCTTGGTACTTCCGCCTCATCCGCCATGGATGCGGGATGGGGGTTTTCATGCACGAAAGCCGTGGAGACGATGTACCTTCTCTGTCGGGCCGTACGGGTGGTCGCAGCACCGTCGATGAATTCGAAAAGCTGCGACAGCGCGTTCCGCCGCGCGTCATGCATCGATGTCCTCACGACCGGATAGCGATCGAGCGCACGACCCGGATATTATGTGCCTGTCTCGATGACGGGCAGGAACGTGCGTTCGGGTACGGCTCGCTCTTCTGGCTCATGCTCGTGGGCGACAACGCCGACCCGCAAAAGATCGACAAGCACCGACGTGAACTTTCCGAATTCGAACTCTGGGCATTCGTCGATCCCGCGTTCAATAAGGGAAGGGCACGCCATGTGGATGAGGCCCGACATATCATTAAAGCGGAAGTGGATCACCTGGCGACGATCATGTTGTCCATCTTCACTATCGATGAGCCCAAACGGTTCCGCGTTGAAGGCAACCAATACCTGACGGATCGCTATGAAGCGGGCATCGTTCTCTACGACCGCGCAATGGATGGACCGCGGGAGCCCAAGGCGCAGGCGCGTTTTGACAGGATTACGGCTGCTGCCATGAGACTGCCCGAACCGCTGCGTTCTGCCTTCGCCTGGTACCGGCGCCATGGGCAGGGTATGGTCAAGGGACTGGCGAAGTGCACGCGCAGCTCAGCTAAAGAAGAGATGCACCTCGCTCAGGCCTTTGGGAAATTGCTCGGGTGCATCGGGGAGGATGCCCTCCCGCATTCGCTTCGTCCCGGAACGCGCAATCACCCGTCCCATAACCTCAACCTCTATCACCGTCCCAAGGACTTCGACCGGATGCTGGCGGTGTCTCATTACCGTCGCGCCCTGCATTTCCTGGAGACCGCGAAGGAGACCCTGCTGAAAGACCGGCTCGATGTCCTCGTCCACCATGCCGCCTATGCTACCGAGTTTGGGCTCAAGGCGATCCTTTTGAAGGCAGGCTACGACGACCACTCGATCCGCTGGCAAATCGGCCTCGATCTCGAGCATGCCTTGCTGGACGCGGTGGGGAACGGGTTGCGCGAGCCCTCGCCCGATCTGATGCGGTTGATTGTCCCGCTCTCTCGCTATCACAGTCAGGGCAGAACCCCGGAACAGGCGCGGGTCGTAGAGGCGGCCATGCCGCCTGACGAGGTTGTGGCAACGGTATGCGCGTTAATTCGGTCCGTAGGGTCGGTGACAGGCTATGAAGGGTTACCCGCCGATACCGGTTGAGGAAGCGTTGTGCGAAAGGAAAAGTTCCGGAATGGACCGCGCGCTGCACTGCGTTGAAATGCACCGCCCAAGGCCCTGAATTACCGAGTGCAGGAAGGGCTCCTCGACGGGAGAACCCTGCTGGCAACTTCGTGGCATGTCGCAAGCCGTAACCGGCGGTGATGAAAAACGGCAATGCATGTCGCGCATGCCGCTCTCGTCCGCATGCGCATGTGGCAAGCGCGAGATCGTCACGATAGGAGTGTCCTGCAGGAGGGCGCTACCGATTGATGCCTCAGTTCAAGGATATATTCCGATTCAACACGCATGGTGCTTTGTTGGCGATGCCAGGGTTCGCCTTCTTGCTTGTGGGCGGTGTGAGCGCCGGCACTGCTATGCCGGCCTCCATCGCAGCGGCTGCGGCTTTCTCGGTCGGCTTCGGGGCGACCAAGCGGGTGATCCATAATCGATGGGCGGCGATGACGCTGGCGGGGGTCGGCATGACACTTGTCGCCTTCATCGGCACGATCCTTGGCAACGATCCATATATGGCACTGGCGGCGACGGCCCTGATGGGAGGCCTTTGCGGTGCGTTGATCAGCCGCGACATCGATTTGTGGTGGGTCTGGCTCCAGATCATCATCGCCTTTTTGCTGGCGCTGCATTTCCCCGGAAACGCGCTCGATGGGCTGCACCGGGCAGTCCTGGTGGCAGGTGGGTCTGCGATCCAGATCGCAGCGGTCGGATTGATGGTGGGAGTGATCGGCGAGGGAAAAGAAATTCCGGCAGCGGGCAACGATCGGGCGACCCGACACGAAATGTTGCTCCACGCGCTTCGAGCGGCGCTGTGTATCACCGTCGCAAAAGTCGCCGCGGATATGGCGAGTATTCAGCATGGCTACTGGGCCGCTCTGACCGCCATGGTCGTTCTCAAGCTGGGGCTACGCGATACCGGTTTTCGTGGCATCGAGCGCGTTGGCGGTACAGTTGCCGGCATTCTTCTTGCGACGGTAGTTCTGCATCTGCTGCCTTCTGGACCGCTTCCGCTGGCGGGAGCGACCGTGCTGTCCGCTGGCTGCGCGTTCGGGTTACAGAAGGCGCGCTACACCGTTCTGAGCGCGGCCATCACCATGAGCGTCATGCTGATGATCGCGCTGGCGGGCGGAGAGGTAAGGGGCGCGGAAACCGACCGATTGCTCGCAACACTGATCGGCGGCGCTGTCGCCCTGGCCGGGGCAATGATCGCACCGCGCCGATTGCCGGGTCAGCGCAACACCGATGACAACGAATGAATCTACGGCAAATTCATGCGATCACCATTCGAGCGGCGCGGTCGCGCTCTGGCCATCCCCGCTCCCATAAGGAAGGCCGCAGCGTTTAACAAAAAAGCGGCAAAGCGCTGCAGTCTCAGGCTGGCAGTGCCGGCCCTGATGCTTCGAAGATACGCGTATCGGCAACGAGCCCGCCATCGCAGAAATCGGTAACAGCCTTAGCTCCTTGCCAAGCGCAAAGGTCGGCCAGCTTACGCTCACGTCCAGAAGTTTTTCCCTGGCGACCCTGTCGACGCCGGAAACCCCCAGCAGCGCGCGAACCTTATTGTACGAGACCCAAGAATCGCGGGCACGCCGGATGAAGGACAGCCGTCCATAGTTTGCCCATGGTGCCGAGTTGGACATAGGGCCTGCTTTGCGTCCCGTAGGGATTGCCGTGCAACGGCTGCCGCCTGAAATAGGTGGCCTCGATCGCGAAGCGGCCGCGTCCTTCTTCCACACATACTGACACAAGGCCCGGCTTGGAATGCCCGGTACGCCCAACCGCAGCGTTGGGAAGCTGTACGGCTTCAGGATAGCGTTTCAACGCTCCTATCGAGCGCAACGGAGAGAATAGCGGCTGCATCCTGCCAACCGGCACGCCCCTCTTTCGGCGCCTGGCAGGGCGTGACAGCATCCACGACGAGGCTTGTGGCCCATGATCCGTCGCCACGCCCCTTGCCGCATTCCGTGACGAGGTCCTGCAGTTGCACGAGGCCATCACCGATGAGGAGAGCCGAATTGGCCTCATGCGGATCTTCAATCTTGTCTGTGACTTAGTGGCGGTGCATCTCGAAGAAACGGGGGGCGACCTCCACGCTTTTGCCGCTCATCGGCAAAGCCAGATATGGATGTTCTTGCGGGCCGAAAGCCTTCTCGATGGCGTGCTGGACCGTAGCCGGCTTCGTGATGTGACCGGGCGGGAGGTGCAGGCCGGTCGCATGACGCCGGACGATCCGCTGCGACTGTACGCCCTGGGCGATGATTCGGCTTTCGCCGAGTTCCTGGAAGCACCGTCAGCGCAGCCGACGCGCCACTAGGACGGAACACCGACCTGCGGGCTCGCACAAGGGGTACTACCCGCCGCTCATTCAGGCCGATCCACATCCGCCCCGGAAAAGTTGTGCGTCTTCGTGCCTGTGTAGATTGGCTCAGAGTGTGCGTCAGCGTGATCGCTTTGCCTGGTGTTTCGCTGCCGTGCCAGGCGGTGAGCATCACTTCCTTCTGAAACGGGTTTTGCAGAGAGCCAAGGCGGAGAGAATCCGTGAATAACGCCGATCTTATCAAGTCGCTACGCGCTAGGGCCGCAAGCGTTCGGCATAGACAATGCCGTCGATTACTCGTGGATGAAACTGTCGATAACCTGGGGGCATGGGGTCGATAAACTCGGGATAATGAGCAGCATCAGTCGCAGGCCACCGGACGGCGACATCGTCCAGCGTCTTTCCTCGCTGCATGATGTCGCCGCCATGGCGATCATTATCCTGAAGCAGGCTGTAGCGCTGCATCGGTCGGGGAAACTGACGGACCCGTTTACTGCAATCGTCCTTCGGTGCCCCACCAATGCGGAAGATCATATGAGCGTCTGCACCACTGAGTTCACGCTCCGCGAGGCATGGTTCGCCGACCATGCGCGCGCATGCCGCACAAGTTCCCTGAGCAATGTCATGACTTTTCGCTACGCGGTAGCGGGGCGAAACGCGCTAGGGGCTGCTGTCGGGCACGGTCCGGGTGCTATCCGATGTGCCGCGACCTCGAAGCCGCAATCTAGGACTTCGAAAAAGTCTGTGGCACTGCCGCGTATATCGTTGCCGAGTTTCCAAATCGATGGATAGCACAATATCGATCTGCAAAGGTGTTCATGGCCATCGTAACACAATGCATGGAAAGCTTCACTTTACAAAAATCGATCAGAGCTGGTTGGCATATGATGCCCTGCTTGCTAATCCGATCCGTGACTTGCGGGCGGCGTATTGACTAGGCGCTGAACCAGACAAAGTTTTTGCCATCATCGTGGCGTCAGAAAAGGACAGCTTAGCAATGATTGACACAGCGGAAGACCATAGCCTGCTTACTACGCTGACGGCCGACATCGTTTCAGCGCATGTCGCGAACAACAGCGTGGCGGTTCCCGATGTGTCGGCCCTGATCGGCAACGTCTATGCAGCCCTGGCAGGACTCGGCAAAGTAACCGCACCGGCTGCGCCGCCTTGCGAACCCGCAGTCTCAATTCGTGCTTCGGTCAAGCCGGACTACCTCGTGTGCCTTGAGGATGGCAAGAAGCTCAAAATGCTCAAGCGCCACCTGATGACACACTATCAAATGACGCCGGAGGATTACCGCACCAAGTGGCACTTGCCTGCTACCTATCCGATGGTTGCACCCGCCTATGCCGAAAAACGGCGCACGCTCGCCAAGCAGATCGGTCTCGGCCGCAAGCGCAAGGCTGCATCCAGCGTGACCGATGAGCCGCAAGCCGACCCTGTTGTCTTCAAACGGCGCGATCAACGCAAGAAAACCGATACACCGGCTGACGCGCAGTAGAATAGGGTGGACAATCAACTACGCGATTGGCCGGGGTTGCTAAAGCTCCGCCCCGGTCACTTGCTGACGAGTACACCTATAAATCACCCCAAATTGCTCAACTTCCCGCTCCCCGAACCGTGCGGCCCAGGTCATCCGGGCTTGTGATCCCCAACTGCGGTTAAGCCACAGTCCGATGAGGGTGCAGACGACGCCGGAAACGAGGTAGGCTCCCACGGCAGTAAACCGAAGTGGCTGGCAAGAACAGCGCAGCTAGCGGCGCAAAAACTGGCACCGATAAACCACGAAGCAGTCGCTGTCGTGCCTGCGCCGGTGTAACGACGCTTGAAAAAACAATCGGATTATTTGGTCATCCTGTTGGTACCGGCATCAAGCATCTGCAGTGCTCGGCGAAGCGGCTGTGCCGGAAATGCCTGCTTTTGCGAGATTTGGATTTTGCGCGACCTGTTGGTCGACGCCGTCCTGGGCGCCCTCTTTCGCCGCCTGCTTGACAGATTTTTCGAACATGCGCTTCAGCACCCAGCCGACCGCGAAAGTCACCGTCGCGGTGACAACGGCGCGAGCTGCGGTATCCTCGAGCGAGCGAAAGAGCTGTTTGCGGCGCTGGCGTCCATTCTGACCGGCAATGAGGTCGGCTACTTTCTCTCGTTTGCGCATTCGATCACCTCCTGGTTTCGGTCGTCGTATGCGTAACGCACGAAAAGGGAGAAGGGTGGCCGAGATAAAAGAACAGCCGGCTGGCAGATGATCCGAGCGCCTTTCATGCGATGCCGGTGAAAATCCCGAGGACTACAGTCCGCCCGCGAAAATGGTTCTCAGAGGCGTAGCAGGTTTTCAGCCGGCCAGCCTCGTCACTCGCCGGTCTGGGCATCTGGAGCGGCAATCTGCTTGGATACTGGTGCTTCACCTTGGCGGAAGAACAGGGAAAGCATGAGTAGGACCGCGGTCGAGAGAAATTCGCACTCCCAGTTTTCGAAGACCCTTCGGCAAGCTGTTTACAGGCGACGCCAATTGACGAGGAAGTCTGGCAAGCGGTTGAGCAGCTTTTACGGGCAGTCCGACGATCAGGTATCACGAGGCGGGATACACCTTTCCCTCTGTCGCGTTCGCCTTGATCATTCATCCCATGGAAGGAAAGATGTCATGGCACAGACCGAAATCGCCACAAACGAAACCGATCGGCTAATCGCCTCGAACAAGGTTGAGGGCACCACCGTCTACAACGCCCAGCGCGAAAAGCTCGGCTCTATCTACAATTTCATGGTCGAAAAGCGCTCGGGCAAGGTGGAATATGCTGTACTTCAGTTCGGCGGCCTGTTCGGGCTGGGGAGCGATTATTACCCGCTACCCTGGGACGTACTGACCTATGATACCGATCAGGGCGGCTATGTCGTCAATCTCGACAAGAGCGTGCTTGAAAATGCGCCCCGCTATGCAAGCGACAGCGAGCCGGCTTTCGATCGCAATTACGGGCGAGAGGTATATGGCCATTATGGCGTCGACTACCCCTACTGATCGGGCAGAAAGTGGCCGGCCCGTAGGGGCCGGCTACTTTTTCGCGCTTATGATTTGTCGCTGAGCGCCTCGCCACTTTCCTCCTCTTCCAGCAGAACGGCTGCCGATCCGGCTGCAGACAGACGAACCTGATTGCCTTCGACAGCGGCCACCAATCCTCCTGAAAAATAATGGTGGTGATCGGAGTGCGACCCGCTGTCGGCTTTCGTCATTTTGATCCGATCGCCCTCGACCTTGTCGACAGTGCCGATATGGACGCCATCTGCGCCGATGATTTCCATATGCTCCTTGATTTGGCTCAGGTCCGTCATCTTAGTTCCTTCCAGGTGAAAATTCCGTATTCGTTTGCCAGGCGGGGCTCGATTTTTCCGACGCTGGGCACTTAGGCGCGCTATGTCTCGCGGACAGCGAAACAAGCGATCTAGCCGTTCACAATGATCCCGCCATTTGGATGGAGCACCTGCCCGGACATGTAGCTGGAATCCTCACAGGCGAGGAACAGAAAGGCGGGAGCGACTTCATTGGGCTGGCCCGGCCGACCCATGGGCGTACTCTCGCCAAAATGCTCCAGCTTCTCAGGTTTTGCGCCGCCGCATGGATTGAGCGGGGTCCAGATCGGTCCCGGTGCGACCGCATTCACGCGAATGCCATCGCCGACCAGATTTTCCGACAATGACCGGGTAAAGGCCGTGATCGCACCCTTGGTCGAGCTATAGTCGAGAAGATCCTTGCTGCCCTGGTACATGGTGACGCTCGTGCAGTTGACGATCGCCGCGCCCGCCTTGAGGTGCGGGCGGGCAGCCTGCGTCAGGAAAAACATGCCAAAGATATTGGTCTGGAAGGTTCGACGTAGCTGTTCTTCGGTAATGTCTGTGATGTCATCATCAGGATGCTGCTCGCCGGCGTTGTTGACCAGAATGTCGATCCCGCCGAATGCATCGAGCGTCTTGCGCACGATCTCATCGCCAAACTCCTTCTCGCCGATATCGCCGCGGATGGTGATCGCCTTGCGTCCTTCGGCCTCGACGATCCGCTTCGTTTCGGCGGCATCGTCGTCCTCGAGCAGATAGACGATGGCGATGTCAGCGCCTTCACGGGCATAAAGTGCCGCCACGGCGCGTCCGATGCCGCTGTCGGCGCCAGTAATGATTGCGACCTTGTCCTTGAGACGCTCGGCCCCCTTATAGCGAGGCTGCCACTCGGGCTTTGGCTCGAGTTTGCTTTCATGCCCGGGAAGCGCATCTTCATGGATCATCTGGGCGGTCTCGGTCATTGCGGCATCTCCTTTGGAGACAGAACCCTTTTCTCGCCGATGAGTTCTCCTGTCTGTGAACGGATGGTCGCAAGCCTGCGTCAGCCGACGCCAAAGGAGACGATCGATGCCACTCAAGGCCCTGGCTCTCAACTGCACGCTCAAGAAGGACGCGAGCGAGGCAAGCTCAACCGACGCGATGATCGCGGTGCTGAAACATGCATTTTCCGAGCGTCAGGTCACGATTACCGAGACAGTGAGGGTGGCAGCGCTCGATATCAAAGCCGGGGTGACATCCGACGAAGGGGACGGCGATGCCTGGCCTGCGCTGCGCGAGAAAATACTCGCACACGACATCCTCGTCTTCGGCGGCCCGATCTGGATGGGTCAGATATCCAGCGTCGCCAAGCGCGTGCTCGAACGGATGGACGCCTTTCTCACCGAAACAGACGATCAGGGCCGCATGCCCAGCTATGGGAAAGTCGCGGTGGCGGCGATCGTTGGCAACGAGGACGGCGCGCATTTCTCATCCGCACAGCTTTTCCAGGCCCTGAACGATGTAGGCTGGACCATTCCGGCGGTCGCGGCATGTTACTGGGTCGGCGAGGCGATGGGCTCCACGGATTTCAAGGATTTGGAGACGACCCCGGACAAGGTATCGGAAACTGCTAAGATGGTGGCCGGCAACGCTGCGCATCTGGCCGGTTTGCTGCAGAAAAGCCCTTATCCTGGCTGAGCCGACATCCTCGCTCCGATCAGCATGCAGGGAGAAAGGCTTCGTGAAAGATACAGGATGGATTGCCGCAGCGGAGTTCGTCCGGCATCCGTCAATGGTCGGCTCGGCCTTTCCCGCAAGCGCCCGAATGGTGCGCCGTATGCTGGCCCCGTTGGATTGGTCTAACATCAAGGTGCTCGTGGAATACGGGCCGGGCAGTGGCAGATCCACGTTCGAGATGCTCAGGCGCATGCGCCCTGACGCGCAGCTGATCGCGATCGAGACCAGTCAAGCGTTCGCTGCCAAGCTGCGTGAGCAGTGCGACGATCCGCGCCTCGTGGTGGTTGAAGGATCGGCGAGGGATGTCCGCCGCCATATCGGCGCGGAAGTTTCGGGCAGAGCAGATTGCATTCTCACCGGCCTGCCGTTCTCCACGCTGGGCGAAGCCGAGGCGGATATTATCATGCGCGAGACCGCCCTGGCGCTGAAGCTGACTGGCGTTCTCGCGGCATATCAGACGCGCACCGCCATCCGCCGTCTCATCGAGCGCTATTTCGCGCAGCTGCGCCAAGGCTTTGAATGGTGCAACATACCGCCCTGTCATCTCTATTGGGCGGCCCGTCCGCTTAGCGACGTGGTATTGGATCGCGATCTATCCGCATGGCAGACTTGGTGATGACCGACATCCGGCTTTACATCACCTCCAGTCAATAGATGCCTTATTTCGTCATGCTTGCCGGGGCGAAGCGCGGCAAGGCGCCGCGTCTGTGTAAGGCCGCCGCCGAGGGACTTGGGTTCCGGCAAATGTTCGAGCTTGATCGCGCGGCCAGCGAACCTGCCTGCCTGCGTCATCCTTGACGGCCGGGAGATTGCCAGGAGCAAGCCTGGTCGCCGCCATAGAATGTTTAGGGCAGGTCAGTCGAAGCGCGCTTCGATCTGGCGAAGATCGCGCCAAAGCGCGATTTTTGACCACCAGGAAATTGCGGCGAGCCGATCGACACAGATCGGGACGAATTGGCTGCTGCCGCGTTCAAGGGATTGGCGGGCGGAACCGACAAGGAGACGGAGCATGCCTCGTGGCGACAAGTCGAGCTATACGGACAAGCAGAAGCGCAAGGCCGAGCATATCGAAGAGGGTTATGAGGACCGAGGTGTAGGCAAGGAGGAAGCAGAGAGGCGCGCCTGGGCGACGGTTAACAAGGAGTCCGGAGGCGGAAAGAAATCTGGCTCTGGCCGCGGCAAGAAAGAAAACCACGACAGTTCGCGCAAAGGTGGCCGCAAGGGCGGATCGAGCCAGAGCGCGGAAAAGCGCTCGGAGGCCGCCAAAAAGGGCTGGGAAACCCGCCGTCGCAAGGGAAATGCCTGATATCGACCCACAAGATGATGGCGCTGCACACGAATGTGAGTGGCGTGCATGACGCTGGGGGTGTCCTGGTAACGCACTGCAAATCTGGATAGGCGTGTATGACGGAATGGATCACAGACATTGTCGAGAGGATGGGGTACTGGGCCATCGGCCTGCTCATGCTGCTTGAAAATGTCTTTCCTCCCATACCCTCTGAAGTGATCATGCCCCTGGCCGGCTACACTGCGGCCGACGGCGGCCTCAACATCATACTTGTCATCATATCCGGCACGATAGGGACGGTCACTGGCGCCGCCTTCTGGTGGTGGCTGGCAAGCAAATGTGGCGAACGGCGATTGAAAAAGCTGGCTGACCGCCACGGACGCTGGTTGACCTTGTCGGTCGACGAAATCGACCACGTTGATGCTTGGTTTGATCGGCACGGTTCTTGGGCCATTCCCGTCGCTCACATCATTCCTGGCCTGCGCACGCTGGTCTCGATTCCGGCCGGCGTGTTCGGCACTCCTTTTCCAAGGTTTCTCATCTTGACGACGTTGGGATCGGCTGTGTGGAACAGCCTTCTTGCAGGAGCCGGATACTTCCTCGGCCGACAATTTTCGACCGTCGATCGTTATCTTGGGCCTGCTGGCCTCACGATCATGGCAGCAGTGCTGCTGTATTACGTTTATCGCGTCATCACCTTTAAACCGAGTGCCGGAAATGCTTGAGGGCGATCTCTCCGTCACCCTCATGAGGCTCGGGCTCGCAACGCTTCTGGGCCTCGTGCTGGGGTTCGAACGCGAACGTCACGGCCATGATGCAGGCCTGCGAACACATGGTCTCGTCGCGCTGAGCTCAGGGATGCTTACCTTGTCTGCCCTGGAACTCGTGGAACACCATGGGGAGGGCGACCCAGTTCGCGTCATACAAGGGCTTGCACAAGCTATCGGCTTTATCGCCGGTGGTTTGATCTTCGTGCGCGGGGGCGATGTGCGAAACATGACAACGGCGGCCAGTCTCTGGATGGCTGCGGCTGTCGGCATAACCGCCGGTGCCGGGCAGTATATTCTTGTGCTGGCAGGTACGGCCCTCGCCGTCCTACTCCTGGTCGCTGCGACCTTCGTTGAACGCATGCTGCCAAAAAATGGCGGATCGCCAGATAGCCAGAAATCGGTGCAGATGCCGAACCGGCGTGGCTCTGTCGTTCCCTCTCCTCCCCCCGGTCAGCTTGGCGAGGAGGAAAAGTAGAGCCGTCTTGAGGAGCACCATAGCACAAGGCTTCGAGCCCTGACTGGGTTTCGCCCCCTGGAATCCGACCTAATGCACGTACATGGAATTGGTCATAACGCGAGCGATGCCACGGCAGCGTGCGCCACACGCGGCCCAGAACCCACCCATAAATCGGCCAGGACGGCAGGGCTTACGGCCAGCCCGTGCTGCCGGTTAAGAGGAGTCCTTGGGAGCAGATTGTGCAGTTCGGGCCCGCAGGGCCCGCCGCTATATGGCGGGAAAGCTACATTTCCGCCTCCATCTGGCCAATTTCCGCAGAAACGCATGCGGGGCTTCGACGAAGGGCCTACGCCGCCCTTGCGTTGTCGTCAGATGGCGTGGGGCTCGGATAGGGCATGATCAGCTTTCCGTCAGGGGCGGCGGTGAACGTCGTTTGCGTGGGATAAGGAATGGAAATCCCTTCCTGGGCGAACCTTTGCACGACCGCCACCATCAGCCGGTCGCGCAGCGGATGCGCCACGCCCCAGTCCTTGCCCGGCACGTCGACCAGCAGGCTGAAATCGAGCGAACTAGCGCCGAAACTCTCGAACCCGGCCCTTGCCGCCGCACCGCCTTCCGCCTCCACAAGTTCGGTCAGGATGCCGGGAATGCGCGCGAGCGTCTCGGGCGGGGTCTCGTAGGCGACGCCGATGGTGAACGGCAAACGGATATGATCACGCCCGCTGACGTTCAGGATTTCTTTGTCGAGCAGGTTCTTGTTGGAGATGATCCGCAGTTCGCCCGTATAGGCGCGGATGCGCGTGGACTTGAGACCGATCGCCTCGATCGTGCCCGACGAATTGTCGAAGCTGATTTGGTCGCCCTTGGAAAACGGTCGGTCGAAGATGATCGCCAGCGCGGCGAAGAGGTCGGCGAAGATACCCTGCGCAGCCAGACCTATGGCGATACCGCCGACGCCCAGACCCGCGACAAGGCCGGTAACGTTGACGCCGATGTTGTCGAGCAGCACCACGGCGGCCACCGCGAAGACGACCACGCTGACCAGCAGGCGGATGAGGCCCATGGCGTTGATGATCGCTTCGCCCTTGAAATGCTCGGCCGAGGTCTTGTGCTCTATCGCGCCCAGGATGAACTCGCGCGCCCAGATCGCGCCCTGCATCACCGCAGCCAGGGTGAACAGGAAGGTCACCAACTTGTCGAGCATCGGCGGCGTCTGCGCGTATCCGTCCACCGCACGGATGGCGACCATGATGATGAAGTAGTTGGTGGTCTTGGTGATGGCCCGGCCGACGATGGTACGCCAGTCGCCCCGCCCGCGCTCCTTTCGGCATAGACGCGCGCCAAGCCCGCGCAAGGCGTAGAGCGCGGAGACGATGGCGACGGCTATGGCCAATGCGATGATGATCTGCAGCCAATACGCCTGGAACCACGAAACCGTCGATCGCGACAGGTCGCGAACTTGCGTGGATACGTCCGGGATGGCGGTTCTTGCGAGGGCTGGGGAAGTTGCAGCGGGAGTGGCTGCGGCTGCGGCGATAATCTGGATTACGCTCATCGTATGCACATGATCCTGCGTCTGTGGCGCGGTTGCGGATGGCGACCCGAACCGGCGGATTGGCGACGCTTGCACGACAGGCGCGCAAAGTGTCGGCGCGGGCCTCTAAAATGGACTGACCCCGAGTTTGTTCCCGTCTCGAGTGATGAAGTCCCTCACGCTTTCGGGAATGCGACCGTAGCGGCGGCGATTGGCCTAATCTTGAACATCGTCAGCGCCCTACCTCTGTCATCACCACGGGCACACGATCATGACCATGACCATGATGGGCACCGTGACCATCGTCATGGATGAGCGCAAACGACAACTACCTGCGTTCGGCTATCTGCCTGTTCTGGCCGGCGCACTACCGTCGATGAGGGAGGTCGTCACGCTGCTGG
>Ga0315899_10005553_pt1 | contig 13612 bp, 13 predicted proteins | sample LakEriMetagenome_2_FD_203518 | JGI IMG/M metagenome (GOLD analysis project Ga0315899, IMG submission 203518) | Freshwater fungal communities from buoy surface, Lake Erie, Ohio, United States - Buoy 4 MA112 | ecosystem: Environmental > Aquatic > Freshwater > Lake | place: USA: Lake Erie, Ohio...
CTCAGAGACATGCTCCGCCGTCACATGTATGCATACACCCCCACCCCCCGCGCGCAAACACAAACACACAACACACACACACACACACACACGTATTACTTACATGCATTCGTATATATACGTATATACGCAAATATTATCCGGAGTAGGCGCGCGCGAGGGAGAGAGACAGACAAGGCGGGCGGGAAATCACGGGAGATATTGGCCAATATCTCCCGTGATTCTATATCTCCCGTGGTGTGACTCTGGCGCTGGCATGCACACCCTGACGGGTTGAAAGACACACGCGCACACTGGTGGACCGATGGACAACGGCGTGGTAGCGATTGCACATGTGTGTTGGCGTGCTAGTGAATGCACACTCACACGACCAGACAATGCGTGGTAGTCAACCCTCACACATCTACATACACGCACATACATGCACACAGGTGGACCCAATGGACAATGCCGTGACAGTCAACATCCTTGACGCGCCTCAGCAAGGCTCGCCAGCCGATCAAGTGCCTACCTCCCAAAAGTGCTCTCCATAGCTTCCCTCCCAAAAGTGCTCTCCATAGCCATTTTATATAGTGAATGGACTAGGACAGTGAGTACCACGTTCCGACTCTACCTATTGCTTGGACTCGGACAGTGAGTACCTCGTTCCGCCTCTACCTAGTGAGTACCACGACTCGGCGCTATATAGGTGCTAGGACGCTGACTCTCTCTCTACAGGTGGCCAACACGCTGCGGCGGCTCTTTACGGAGGGCGACATCGACTTGTGCACGCACCCCCTCTACTGTTTCTCGCTACAGGTGGGGCGAGAACAGGCCATCATCCATCCCATTGCCAGGTACTAGACCAGTTAGGGAGGCAGACCAGTTAGGGAGGCAGACGGGGTGTTATGCCCTCCTGTCCTGTGAGGCTTGTGAAGGCAGACCAGTTAGGGAGGTCTGCATAACACGTGTGATGCCCTCCTGTCCTGTGAGGCTTGTGAACAGGAACACCCTGTTCTCCTGGGTGTTATGCCCTCCTGTCCTGTGAGGCTTGTGCTTTCGCAGGCGGCGGTCTGTCTTGTCAAGCCCCTTGACATGTGCTGCCACATGCACTTTCTGCCGTTTCCTTTCCTCTGTGCTCATGCCTTGCCCTGTGGTACCTTTTGATGCTCATGCGCGCAGCCCGCATGTGGACGAATGCGAGGGGCTGGATGGCGACATGGTCGAACAGCAGTCCTTCACTCCGGCTGCCTTGCCCGCACCTGCCGGTCAACACATACACACACATGCGATGACGTGCATCTGTCCCGTCTCTGCCCTCAGTGTCAGCGTGCAGGCACAGAGACAGGGACGCTGTCTAGTCCATGCACAGAGCGCTCCTGCGCATTGCCCGGCGCCTGGCAGCATGCGCATGCTCTGCGCGACGACGTGAGGTGACGGTTGATTTTGCCCGCAAGCTCAGCAGCCAAGGCGGCAGGGCCGACCGCTGCTGGTTTTGGGTTTAGTACTGGGTTTGGGGCTGGCTTCGGTGCTGGCACCACTGCCGCTACGGGGGGCTTTGGTGCTACTGCCTTCGGTGCCACGGCCGCGAAACCCGGTCTTGTCTTGCTCTGGCAGCCACCAGAGAAGCGACTCTGTGCATACCCCTGTGCACCCCTGCGTGCTCGAGGGACGAGAGGAGTGACGTATTTGCAATGCGCAGGATTTAGTACCCCTGCCCCCTTCGGCGCAAATAGCGGCAGCGGCTTTGCCACGGGCACTGCCCCCGCGACGTTGAGCAGCAGTGGCTTTGGCTCTACCACAAGCGCTCCAGCCTTTGGAGCAACAGGCGCAACAACAGGCTTTGGTGCGTCCGCCGCGCCGGCCTTTGGCGCGTCCGCCGCGACAGGCTTTGGCGCGTCAGCCGCGCCGGCCTTTGGCGCGTCGTCCGCCGCGCCGGCCTTTGGCGCTGCTCCCGGTGCAGGCTTTGGCGCATCGGGTATGGCTGCTGGTACGTGAATATTTTTGTTGCCACTGTGCTGTGGCTTTGTTGTGTCCACAGGCCCGTGAAATAAGGCGTTGGAAAAGACACTTACCAACAAGCTCTCTCACTCCCCTCTTGTTTTCCATGCACCGCTCAACGTGGCCTGACGAGTGAGAGTATCGATGGGCTGCCGTACCGGGGCAGGAGGTTTTGGTGGCGGCGCATTTGCTGCTAATGGGTTTGGAGCGAGCGCTAGACCGCCTGCAACAGGGCAATCGGCACAGAAGAAAAAGAAGTAGAATGGTCCTAGCCTCTCCTGGCCTACTCCTTGATCACGAGATGAAGTACCCGCAGCGTCCCGCGTTCGCGTCAAGATTGTATCGCCGATGATGAGGATTATGTCTTTTATTTGCTCTTGCAGAAACAAAACAGGAGCAGAGCTCCATCATATATACCTTGAGGAAGGTACCTGGGGGTCGCCCCCATACCGATGCGCTTCGTCGCCCCCCATACCCATGCGCTGCGTTTTGGTGGTTCAGGTACATACCGAGAAATCATATATCCTAGATTGTAACCTGTAGGAGGTACCAGCCAAGCAGCGGGCTCCCCGAGGCCCGCTTCCTAAAACGTGCCACCCATATTGGCAGCACCCCCACACCCCACTTCCCAGCCTCAACCCAGGCCGGCATTGCCTATATTCCAGTTTGCACCGGTGTGTGTGTGTGTGTTGAGGATTTTATTTGAAGGTCACCGGGCCGAGCCCCTTACACTCCTCCAGCGTGCGCCAAAATGGCGGCTTACTCGGAACCCCCACCCGTAGTCCTGATTCCAGAATCCGTCGCTGCCCAGGCGGCCTACCAACTGAGTACTATCAGACGGTCAGAATTACCGAAATCGTTTTTCTTCCAAATTTTCGGACCCGGGGTTGAGTCACCCTTAAGCCATTGTTTTTCTTCCGGGTCCGAAAATTTAGAAGAAAAACGATTTCAGTAGTCTCACTGCATGTTTATCAAGATGTTCTCGTTATAGTTTGTAAACTTCAATCCAGCCGCTTCATCCCCTATGATTTCCCACGTAAGTTGTGGAGTAGGTTCACATTTGAATCCTACATGGCACTGACCATTTGTGAATGGATACTTGTATGTAGTTGCATTCACAATACAATGCTTGCACACTGTAGCAGCACTGAAACTTGTATATGGGCATCCGCAAACCCCAGAGAGATATGGAGATGGTCGCCGCCTGCGTTGGAGGTCCTCATCAAGGCTTGCCTTGCTCACTCCTATCCGGGTTTCTTGAACCGGGGACCTCAGGCAGCCGTCACTCGTGTTTCGGACCGAGGATGTTTAGCTGAGATTTTCGCTTAACCATTTCATATGACGTTTTTGTCATTCGAAACTGAAGTCGGAGTTCAATCAGGGTTTCCCCTTCTCACTCCTACTATTGGTGTTGGTATCGCAGGCGCTGCCCGCTTTCGCTGTGGCCGTGGCCCGCCGAGAATGTCTTCCCCTCCAAAGAAATGTACGTGCACAATTGGAGCCCTGCAGAGAGGGCAATTGCTGTGCTGTGAACTCTGGATTGTCAGCGCGCATTGTCGACAGAGGGCTAGAGCGATCACAGTGACTGTGCCCGTCTCCCTCCTACTCAATATTGGTGCTGGCATCGCAGGCCGCTGTTGACGAACCAGCTCCATGTTGTTAATGGTACGACATGCATGCATGCAGAACTCCTCCCTCTCTCGCTCACTCACTTTTCAGAAAGAGCATGAAAGAAAGAGCATGAAACAGCGTCGAGCCCCCGGCAGCACGCCCACCAGCAATAATACTCTATCCTTTCTCATTTTTCTCCTGAGATAGTGAGTGACCTTGTCCCCGCCTTGTCCCTGCCCTCTGCCGTGTGCGAATTCTGGGCTACTTTGTCACGCCGTGACATCTCGTTAGCCGCTCGTTGGTCTCCGAATGGCCTCCTGCGTTGCGATATGACCATTTTGAATGTATGTTTTTTAATTCACTCTGGTTCTAACAGGTCCCAGCAGACTACGCCGACCATTCTTCCTCGTCTCGTGACCACCGCATGCCACACAGCACTCAGTGTGGCAAAGGTCTAATAAGAATCAACTCCTAAGAATCAACTCCTAAACACTAGAGAGAATGCTGTACATGCCGTGCCACAACCTTCGCAACCCTCCTCGTTCCCCCTTCCCCCTGCCCACAGCAATAATGAAGTGATAAAAACCCGTGACTTTCCAGCGCAAAGCAGTAAGCTGCATGTCCTCGTATCGTTGTCGCTGCGATCTGCAGCACAAATCTGCCCCCTGGCTCCTTGCGCTTGTTGTTCGAGTTAATTGTCCACACTTTCCACATCCAGTTTCATTTTCATGTGGATGTCTCGACTGCGCGCCCTCCCTTCTTTCTCGAAGGCCCTTAGAACAACATCACCCCACGCGTGATCGCCTTCTCCTTCCTCGAGACGGCCCCAATCATCTCGTATCCGATCGTATGACGATCCACGCAACGCTTTAGGATTTAGGGTGTAGGCTTTGACCTCGTTGATCACGACCCCATCATCTCGTGTCCATTGACGATCTACACAACGCTGCTCTGTCATATTCAAGTCAAAGGGCATTAATAACGACACGTTGGCATCCACGGCCTCTACACAATGCCACCATTGTGCTCGACACGACCTTTGTAACAGATCAAGAGCGAGTAAACAACCACGCGCACTTTTTGTCGGGCCCGGAAAATCGGATCTTTTCTTGTGTTGCCAGACCTATCTCGCATTTCTCTAACACAAGAACGTAGGTGGAGTGACAAGTGGACAAAGACTCGGGCTCTACGTGGTAGGTTTGGTGTCAGATCTATGTGGAGACCAGAGTGGTGGTCTTGCTCTACCCCCAGCTGCAAGCACCTATGAGAGAGCATTTTGACAACCGTCACGGTGACTTTCTTCCGCACGTTGTCGCTCCATATATACCTTGAGGAAGGTACCTTGCATGAGAGGCTGCTTAGAGGGCCTAGCGCTGATGATATGAAGACGTTGGATGGTCCTAGCCTCTCCTGACCTATTCCTAAAACCACCCACCCACTTCTGCCTCCCCCCCGAAGATTCCTATCCGGCCAGAACAGCCCCAGACACCCCCGCCACAGCGCGACTGCGTAGAGGCAGAAAGATGACGACACTACAGCCAACAAAACAACAACCAGCCGCTGGTGCGGTGAGTGGGGGGCAAGAAAAAAACGAGAGTCATGACGGCAAGGACAAAACGAAATTCACGCAATTCGGTTGGGGAAATCATAATAGTGACTCGTCAGCTGCAGAAGGTACAGTAGCACTCGAGGTTGACTGAAGTTTTCGGCGCTGTTTCTAATGGCGCAACCGCCCGCCCTCCCGTGTGTCGGCACCCTCCCGCCCTCAAGTGTGTCGGCGAAATGTAGGAGCCACTGTCTTTTTCTCACGTATTGGGCAGTGATTGAACAAGACAAACTTCCCGCAAGAGGCTGAATGATGTTTTGGGTAAGAGACCGTTCGGCCTCTGACCAATCATATTGAAATACAGCGGAATTTCACATGTAAAGGTTTGTACGGCTTTTGCCAAAAGCCGGGAGAGTCACGGGTAAACGACTAAGTTTAAACTTATTCCTATCTCAAAGACCGTGACACACGGGCTCTTCAAACAGCTCATGATATTTGGGAAAACTGGACTGCAGGGGCTTCCCACGCGGGTGATTCTTTTTCTCTGGGCCTTTAGCCGACAAGGGGCTACTGGGGTCCCCCTATTCACAACATGGGATTCTGTAGCAGGCTCGGGGAGAGCCCCAATACCTGGAAACATTTCGGGCCGGCGCTGACCCGGGCAATAGAGTCTCATCTCAGCACCGGCCGCCTGGGCAACGCCGGATTCTGGAAGCAGGATTACGGGTGGGGGGTCCGGGTACGCCGCCATTTGGCGCACGCAGGAGGAGTTCTGTACGGTATGGAACTCGGCTCGGTGACCTTAAAGAGAATTGGTTTCTTTTGTTTTCCAATTAAACACTCAACACACACATTTGGGAAAACTGGACTGCAGGGGCTTCCCACGCGGGTGACTCTTTTTCTCTGAGCCTTTAGCCGACAAGGGGCTACTGGGGTACCCCTATTCACAACATGGGATTCTGTAGCAGCCTTGGGGAGAGCCCTAATACCTGGAAACATTTCGGGCCGGAGCTGACCCAGGAATAATACTCAGTGTTCTTGTAGCGCAGTTGGTAGGCCGCTTGGGCGGCGATGGATTCTGGGAGGGGGATTAATTACGGGTGGGGGTCCGGGTACGCCGCCATTTGGCGCACGCGGGAGGAGCTCTGTACGGTAACGTGACGGAACTCGGCTCGGTGACCTTAAAGAGAATTGGATTCTTTTGTTTTCCAATTAAACACTCAACACACACCGTGGGATTCTGGAACGGGGATTACGGGACGGGGGGTCCGGGTACGCCGCCATTTTGGCGCACGCGGGAGGAGTTCTGTACGGTATTGAACTCGGCTCGGTGACCTTCAAGAGAATTGGTTTCTTTTGTTTTCCAATTAAACACTCAACACACACACCCCCAAGTAGTCCTAAGGGTCTACTCCGCTATTGACATATTACATTACAGACCCGACCCCGGCCTTGAAGAACATCGTCCAGGTTGGAGAGAGAGAGAGAGAGAGAGAGAGAGAGAAGTTTATTGACAATCAATAGATGTAGGCTGGCTTTTTAGGACATGACAAATTTTTCCTCCACCGCCTCTGGTTCTTCTCCCCATATTGGATTTCGGCTTTGAAAGCCTTTCGTCCGTATGACCTCCTCCTTCTTATCCCTTTGCGCTCTGACGTTGGGTTTATCCCCCTTACCTGGATGGAAACACACACCGAACCGCCCAGCCCCTCTTCTCCTGCTCAGCCTCTGAAGAGTTCCACTGACAGTGAGGGATGGCTGCTGGGAAGCGACCCCATGGTGGACTTGGCGAAGCGCTGGCCCGGATTGCTATACTTGTACTGCGAGATGTGGCCAGTGTAACCCGGCATATGACCAGTGGGGCTGAGGTCCAAAGTTGAGTAAAACTGTTGTCTGGTCTGCCACTGACTCCTCGGATCAGCTCTGGGGCCTGCTGTCGTAGGCCGGTTAACGCACTCAGCGTCCAAGCCCAGAACGAGATGCCGGGGGGCGTTCTCAGTGTGTCTCAAAACGCACCGTGGCTCAAATCGATGTGCCTGACATCGATGGGACATGTCAAAGCGAGTCTTCAAAATGCCCCATCCCCTAGTTTCCCCACCCCCTCGTCCAAGCAAAACAGGTGGCGAGCGCCAAGACAAGAAGCGTCTCGGCGCTCGACCGAGCGCCACAGGGTTCCAGGTTCAAGTTATGCAAGAGGATGACAGCAAGACCTAAAACAGCGCATCCAGACAGCCTCTGCCACCCTCTACCTGCCCTCCCCGACCCACCCGGCAGTGTGCGAATACGCAGGTACCTCGCAGCCATGCGCGCGCTTGTATGTCGACATCTGTGCCGACGCCAGGAAATAGTTTTTCCGGAAGCCCGTGAGATACGCGTACGACCGCCCGCAGAGCGCCTCAGAGATCAGTCCTGGCCGGTGTCCTGTGTAGCCGGGTAATCTGCACGCGCATTTCGCCACGCGTGCTGGCGGTCAGGAACTGGGGGACCACTGTGGGGGCCAGGTGTGCGTCGGTTCATTGTAAGCATGGCGCTAGCTTGCAGCTTGCATGCGCCCGCTCGTACCGCGCTTCGACGGGCTCTTTATCGAGCATGGTGCCTGGGGCATTCATGCGCTGCCGCTTGTCCCCCTGCCAGCAGCACCGAGAGCACAGCATGATATTATAGCGAGCGCCGTCTCCACAGAGGAATGCCTCTCGTCATCGCTGGCCGCTGTGCTGCCGGGCATGGCGTGAGGTTTGTGTTTCCCCCGCGGCCGGGTCTAACATAGACACGCGCTAAGCCTGATGGCCGACAACCATGCGCGGGTCGCGCACAGCCAGCAGGTGCCTTGCAAGGTGGAGGAGGGCGGGCAAACGCACCGGGGCAGCCGAGCGCGCTGCGATTCCTGTCGGCGAGGAAGGGCTGAGGAGAATGGACCCAGTAGACTTTGTGGGCGAAGGGGGCTCCGGGCGCTTCGACATGGATAGCGGCGTGTGGGGTCTGCGTGTGAATCACCTGGAACTCGTAGCCCTTGTGGGTACGTCGCTTGGTACCAAGCGACGTAATTTCCGACGGGTTATAAACCGGTGTCTCAGTTTCTTGTGCCGGGAAGTGAGTTTATTAGTGAACAGAAAATCGCGCCGAAAATCCTGAGAAAGAACAAGGTTTTGTGGCGGCGCTACTCTGCATGCCTTATCAATAACGTGAATATATACCAGGGATCCCGCGCACTTGTTCTCGTCTGCGTGGCAAGCAGGCGAGAGCAAACGAGCTGATAGGAGACGGCTATGCTTTTATAGCCGCTGCTCGGGCTGCTAGACGCACACCCTCTCTTTGATCTCAGCGACACGAGTAAAAATTGAAAAATTGAAAATATATCTTTTCCGTTTTGGCCTTTTTTTGTCCGAGTTTTTCCAAACACACACAGTTTTTTGCAAACTCACCGGGATTCGGACCGGAGGGGGTAACCCCGATTCCGCCCTTGGGCGTGGAGGACAGGGGAGGAGGGTGAGAAGGGGAAAGAGTGAGAAAACCAATGTGTGCTGGAGGCGACAGGGGGGGGGGGGGTTGGCTCGCGTTTGTGTTTGGCGCCTTGCACACCAACATGCACACACACGTCTCCACCCAGCACCAGCCTTGAGATCCAGGAATGGATCAGACAAACACCCCATGGTTCCTCGCCCTCAAGGCGCAGTATCCATGGCTTTCCATGACGCCGAACCAAGGTGTCCCTGGCCTGCGCTCGCACTCTTGCCCCGCGTGCTCCCAATGGAGCACAAACGCAGGCTGCGCGAGCCCGGGGCCAGAGAGGGTACGGTGGCGCCGCCTCGATTCTGTGACACCGCCCGCTCTGCCTGTCCTGCCCCGCACGCTGAGCTACAGAGCGCCAGCGCAGACGAGCTCATGTTCCGTCTCAATTTCACATCAGCTCGCTGCCTCCAGCGAGCGTCTCGATGGCTCGCTGCCTCCATATGCACGCTTCCGTGACGCTTAGCCTGGTCCCGCAGCGTGGTTCAAGGCGAAGCAGGGTGACCTCGACTCGCAGTATGTGCTCGGCATGTGCCACCTGTACGGGGTGCAGCAGGACAAGAGCTCAAAGTCGGCCGCGTCGTGGCTCTCGAAGGCCGCGACCGGGGGGCACGTGGACGCGCAGTTCCACCTGGGACTGCTGTGGCTTGAGGGCAAGGGCGTCACGCGCCAGGACGACACGGAGGCAACAAAGTGGCTAAAGAGGGCAGCCGATGCGAATCACCCCGATGCAATCTTCAACCTGGGCGTGCTGTGCATCAGCGGAACAGGAGATATGCCAAAATCTGGCAGGGAGGCCGCCAGGTACTTCCAACAGGCGGCCCAGCTCGGCAACAAGGAGGCGCAGTTTCGGTACGCGACTGTGCTCGAGTACGAGGTGCAAAAGTTGCGCCGGCAGGAGGCAGAGCGCGCCAGGGACGAGGCGGAGCGGGTAGATGATGAGGAGTCCGATTTCTCCGATGACGACGAGGAGGCCGAGGAGAGCGACGATGACTACTTTGGGGCAGAAAAGCAAAAGGGGGATGCAGAGGAGGTAATCGCGCTCCAGCCCCTCCAGCCGCGCGATGTCAAGGGCAAGGTTGGCGAGATGCTGGGGATCGCTCTGCACTGGTACATCAAGGCGGGCAAGCAGAACCACGGGCTTGCGCAGCACAAGGCAGCCTTGCTCTATAGTCTGGGCGTGGACCCCATCGACCCAGACACCAAAGACACCGTGTGGCACTCGCGGCCCTCTGTCGTGACTTGGGGGAAGAGCATCATGCACGCGCTGCGCGTGCGGGAGGCCAAGCCGTTTTCGCGGTACCCGTCGGTGGTTACATGGACCGGTGCAGTCAGAGAGCGGGAGGATTCGCGGCACCCAAACCTGGAGCAGGCGGCCAAGTGGCATGAGATGGCTGCGAATAACCGCGTGCTGGCGTCGGCATATGCGGTTGCTATTGCCAAGGAGCTGGGCCAGGGCACCATCGTCGATCTCGAGAAGTCCTTCATGTGGTACGAGACGGCAGCAACCGGACGGGTCGGTGACGTGGAAGGCTACATGACTGGAGTAGAGTACATTTGCCCGCACTGCCAGACGTATAACCACAATCAGCGCACCAAGGATACCCCAAAGGGCAACAACCGCTGCCGACAATGCAAAGAAGAGCGCTTCTAAAGACAATGCAAAGAAGAGCGAAGGATCTGCTCGTCAGGAACCCTATTGATGGCGTGCGCCTTGAAAACTCGGAAGAGGAGAACATAAACACAAAGAAAGAAGGGTCTCGCGGTAGGGACATGAACAAGTTTGCTGATAGAGCGAAGAGGTTAGAAACGAAAACAGACGCGCACGAGGACGCTACAGTTCCAGCCACCAAACCGAAGGGTGTGAAAGCAAAAGCCAGAGAAGGAAACACAGCGATAGACGATGAATCGACCAACGAGGCGCTGGTGTATAATGTTGGCGTCGGCAGCATGATTATCATATCACGCGACCATCCGCATGGGGACGACGAGGAGGTGGAACCAACGAAACTGTCACGGCAGGGCGTTTTCAGAAACCTCGCCAGCAACAAGGATTTAAAGGACAACAACGCCATGTTCCACATGGCGGAGCAAGAGCTGAGCGGATTAAGTGACACGCGGCCGGGCACAAACGTCGGTGAATCAGTGCTCATAGCTGGGCAGGGGACCATGACGGCAGCTCAAGTGCGGAATTCCATTTGCATTACCCAATTGGAGTACGCGGGCACCCCGAAGATCATGCACGTGTTCTGTCAGATTGGCAACATGGTGCACGTGACAGTGAAGAACGAAGCAACAATAGATAACGGTCTCTTTTTTTAGAGTTTTACATCTGCGGCAAAGAAGAAAATTACCAGACGAGCGGGAGACCTATCTACGGCGGCCGTGTGCTTGTGCCTAATCTTGAGGCCCACTCAACTGCGATCCTGTCCATGGACTTGGCGGCACGCTGCCCCCTCCTATCCTGTGGTCAAAATAAGCTGTGGGCAGGGATCAGACCATGGCAGGCAAGGGACTTTCCCGGCGCAAATCTGACACAACTCCGACATAAGGCGCTGTCGCAGGATCTCGTCGCTGTGTTGCACCTTGGCGATGCCACGTACCACGGGCAAGCTGGCGTGCATCAGGACATTCGGGAGGCGGTGCGATGGTATGACCTGTGCAAGGGCACGAGCGATAAAGATGGGAATGACATTGCATCTTCCATGTCTGTAGACGTCATGGTCATGATGACAGGGCCCATTCCCATGGACTTGGTGCCTGCGTGCCTCGTGCGCAGTTACCAACCTGCATGGCTCTGTAAGAACAATAAAAGGATGATCATCATTGCGTTCGTCATGGATTTGGACAAAAGGGACCCGAGTGCCACTTCAATTACTTTGTCGAAATTCGAGCAGGAAATGGTGGTCGACAAGTTCGCTCCCACTGCAGGAAAAGGTGCTGCATGTTGACATGTGACTTGCATGTTGACATGGTGACTTGCATGTTGACATGAAATTTTTTGCATGTCAACATGCGATTTTTTCAAACATGCAAAAAAATTCATGTCAACATGAAAGTCACCATGTGGATCAGCCACATGATCTCCGACGTGGGCGACAATCATCTCCTTGAATCGCTTTATGGGCCCTGTGGATGATTCCGTTACCACGGCCACTAAGTCACAAAGTCACAAAGTCACAAAGCCACGGTCGCTGCAGGTCAAGGCCCGCCGGGCAGCCCTTGATGCCGAGGCCACACGTGTGGAGTCCTTGGATGAGATTGTGCCGAAGCTAACCTCAAACCCACGCAACTTGATGAAGGTGTGTGATGTATGTAACGTTTGAATGTGCTTGCCCCAGTGCAATCACGGAACGGCCCGGGCATGCTGACGTGCATGTGTCGCACAGAGGGAGCTGAGAGTTGTGAAAAAAATGATCAAGATGGAGGTGCAGCACCGAGGCCTTGCCACTCTGATTGTGTCCGACGATGCAGAAGTCGAGGAATGGGCTGATCGCCAGACGAAGCAACCGTCTGTCTACACGCAGCAGGACACTATGTTCAGCCGGCAGTGTTGGGCTGATCTGGCGTACGCAGAGCTGCGGAAAATTGCGCGAGTACACAACGCCGTGCTTTGGCTGACAAAGTGTGATGTGAATCGCAAAATGACGCCTGTTGTGGGTGACACTGATCTGAAACTGGGCATCATAGTGGCGAAATCTGGAAAATACGCCACGACCATGCAAAACACTTTAGCATCGAGCCATGGCAGCAGTGGCAGGGGGTTGCTTTTGATAGCCGCCATGAAGCACAGTGGGATCTTCGGCACCGTGGTGAGTGTGCCCTCGTTTGCGCTTTGGCGGAGTAACCTAGTATGCGCGGATTTATCCATTTGCAAATTGTCATAGTTTTGTTTGGTGGTTAACATAAATAGATTCTGACAACAGTGATGTTAACATGGGTCCTGTCACGTGATTGCTGGCAGGACCGTCCCGTTACATTTCACAAGATGTTTTGGGATCAGGTCTTTAACAACCCCAGTGAGTTAGTGTGGCGCGGTGTGTTTTCACAGGTAGGTGTGCCGAAACGCCGACCTGTGTGGAAGTTGACTTCGAGCCAAATTGCAGCTTTGGCTGCTACAGCTCCGGGCAGTGGCAGGCACTTTCATGTTTTGGAACATTATGTGGGGCATGTGCTCATGCAAGATGCCGGCAACAATGTTCGCCAGGGGCTGAAGCAATTGATGGTGAAGTTGATTGGAGGGGGGCAAGTTGCAAACACTTCAAAGGCGGTCCAGGACGTTACATCCTTGTTCTTCGCACCTGTCTCCCAACACTGACAACAAGCGATGGGTCTGGACGTCTCCCAGGGGAACGCTGGTGCCTGTTCTGTGTGACATGCGATTGTGAATGGGACCTGCTCACAAACATGCATGTCTACCGAGATGACACGTTCATTGTGAATGTTGAACATGTATGTTGACAAATGAACATGTACCTTTGCTCACGAACATGAATGTCTACGGAGCTGCTATGTCATGCTGAACATGCATGTTGACAAATGAACATGTACATTTGCTCACCTACATGAATGTCTACGGAGCTGATATGTCATTGTGAATGCTGAACATGCATGTTGACAGACAAACATGCACGTTTTATGTTGAATATGTGTGTATACGGAAATGACATGTATGTGTGAATCCTGAACCTGCATATTTGCTCTTGAACTCATGAACCGATGATGTATGTTGACGGAGTGCATTGGTCAGATAGATATGATGTTGTTTATTGGTACTTGATTCAGTAACCTCTGCACCGCAGTGCATACGCCAGCCTAGGCCGCGTGTTTACCTTAAGGACGGTACCTACCATACGAGGCTGTTTAGGGGGCCTAGCACTAATGGTATGAAAAAGTGGGATGGTCCTAGCCGATCCTGGCCCACTCCTCACACCACCCCCCTCTTCCTCCCCCCCGAAGACCCCTCAC
>Ga0315899_10005554_pt1 | contig 13611 bp, 10 predicted proteins | sample LakEriMetagenome_2_FD_203518 | JGI IMG/M metagenome (GOLD analysis project Ga0315899, IMG submission 203518) | Freshwater fungal communities from buoy surface, Lake Erie, Ohio, United States - Buoy 4 MA112 | ecosystem: Environmental > Aquatic > Freshwater > Lake | place: USA: Lake Erie, Ohio...
TGCTCTTTTCCAGAAACAACTGGAACAGAACTTCATGACCGCGGTCAATTGTACCCAGGCGGCGCTGCCCCACCTGCTGGCGGCGCGGGGACAAGTGATCGTGGTCGCATCGTTGGCGGGGCGGACCGCCTGGCCATTGGTTGGAGCTTATGTCACCAGCAAGTCGGCGCTGGTTGCATACGCTGACCAGTTAAGACTCGAACTGGGCGATCGCTTACGGGTCCTGACTGTTCTTCCCGGGCCGATTCAGCGGAGCAATGAGACGAGCCGCTATCAAGCTGAGGCAGAGCGACTGCCCGAGCGTGCGCTCCAGCCCGGAGCGGGGGCGCCAGTCAAGGGCCTGGACCCTGATCGACTGGCAAAAGAAATTCTCAGCGCGGCCGAGCGTGGGCAAATCGAGCTGGTCAGACCTTGGAAGGTCAGCTTCCTGTTCCAGCTGCAAGCCTTGTTTCCCAAGTTTGGTCTCTGGTTGCTGCGGCGATTGACTCGTTGACCGGGACCGGGAGCAGCGCGGAATTTCGAATCGAGCGCTTAACGCCGGGAACACGGAATGTCCCCCAATTGAAGAACCTCAAATGAGACGCGAAACTAGGGGGCGTGCGGTGGATGCTGAGCAGGCTCAAGCAGGCATGCGCTGGACTTGACCGCACGTGACGTAGTTGCTGAACAGAGCATTGCATTCCGAAAGGTTGACGTTCATGGCTTATTTTCCGGAAGTTCCGCAGATTGAATACGAGGGGCCCCACTCGAAGAACCCGTTCGCTTTCCGCTGGTACAACCCGAATGAAGTGGTTGAAGGGAAGACGATGCGGGACCATTTCCGGTTCAGCGTGGTCTATTGGCACACCTTCCGGGGTACGGGGGCAGACCCCTTTGGCAGTCCGACCATGCTGCGACCCTGGGATGACGGGTCGCCGACTCTGGACAATGCCCGCAAGCGAGTAGAAGTTGCGTTTGAGTTCTTCCAGAAATTGGGAGTTCCCTACTACGCGTTCCACGATCGGGATGTCGCGCCCGAAGGGGCGAGTCTTGCCGAGACGAATCGCTTCCTCGACGAAGTGGTCAAAGTTCTCAAGGAGCATCAGGAAAAGACCGGGATCAAGCTGCTCTGGGGAACTGCTAACCTGTTCAGCAATCCGCGCTTCATTCACGGCGCTGCGACCAGTTGCAACGCGGAGGTATTTGCTTATGCCGCAGCCCAAGTGAAAAAGGCTCTGGAGGTGACTCTGGAACTGGGCGGCCAGAACTATGTTTTCTGGGGTGGCCGCGAAGGCTATCAAAATCTCTACAACACCGACATGAAGCGGGAGCTGGATCACCTCGGACAATTCTTCCATATGGCGGTTAATTACGCCAAGTCGATTGGTTTCAAGGGGACGTTTTTGATCGAGCCGAAGCCGAAAGAACCGACCAAGCACCAGTACGACAGCGATGCTGCCGCCTGTATCAACTTTCTCCGCTCGTATGACCTGATTGATTACTTCAAATTGAACCTGGAAACCAACCACGCCACATTGGCTGGGCATTCGATGATGCATGAGATGGAGTACTCGGCCGCTCAGGGATGCCTCGGTTCGATTGACGCCAACACGGGCGACGAGTTGCTGGGTTGGGATACAGACCAGTTCCCGACCAACTATTACCTCACCGCCCAGATCATGCTGGTACTGCTCAAATACGGTGGCTTGGCTCCGGGCGGGGTCAATTTCGATGCGAAGGTGCGTCGTGAAAGTATCGAGCCGAGCGACCTGTTCCACGCCCACATTGGTGGCATGGACACCTTTGCCCGAGGATTGAAAATCGCGGCTGCCATTCGAGCTGACGGCCGCTTGAAAAACATGCTGGACGAGCGTTACTCCAGTTGGAACAGTGGGCTGGGGCAGGAAATCGAGCGAGGCAAGCACGACTTTGTCAGCCTCGAGAAGCTGATGCTGGAGAAGGGCGATGCCGCCCCCAACAAGAGCGGTCGGCAAGAGCTGCTCGAGAACATCGTCAACCAGTTCATTTAGTGAACCTCGGGTTTATTTAGTGAACCTCGGGCGAGTCCGGTTGCCCGATGAACGCCTGCCTGCGGGGCATGGTGTTCTGGCGATTGAACACCGATATCGCAAACACGCCGGCAGGCTCGGTTCCTGCCGGTTTTTTTTGCGCCATCGCCAAGCCCGGAAATGGCCGGGTTAGCGGATCGCTGCGGCTTACTGCTGGGTCGCCAGCCGTGGCGAGCCGGCGCATTTCAACGTGGTAAGGCCGAGGCAGTCAGACCTGCCCGCTTAGAACAGCCATCGCCAGCAACAAAGGTAGAGCATCGTCGCCACCAAGGCGGATGCTGAGTAACTCCAGCCACGAGCCTGGGTTGTTCGAGACAAAAGGCTGAGTCCAACCGCTCCGAGGCCTACGGCGATGACCGACCACAGTCCGAGGTAAACGCCGACCGTGCCCAAGGCTATACCCGCTTCCTGAGAGCGGAGCAGCTTGACTCCCCGGCGATCGGCAAAGAAGCCAAGTTGGCTGCTGAACCAGCCAAGCAGGTAGCCAAGCAAGAGGCTGGCCACGCTCAGGCTCAGCGACCAGAGGGTGGGACCGCCGACGAGTTTCCCGAATTCAATGGGATGGCCTGCGACGCCAAGCCATTGTGTCGCGGCCACGGCCGGGCTGAGGAATAGCAAGCCGAGTCCAGCGACCAAGGCCACGAGAAAAATGCCGATTGGAATCCGACGGCTCTCCAATCTCGTGAGCGTGTAGGCGTAAAGTGCGCTGAGCAAGCAGACATGGCTGGCAAAGATCCAGATGCTTTCCGGAGCGAGCACAAACAGGGAGCGGCTGCCGAACGAGTCCCAACGCACAAGTGATCGGGGCAGGCTCCACCCTCCCATTCCAATCTCCAGAAGACCCACCAGCAGCAAGATCAACCCGAACGCGAGTTCAACCAGGACGTATCGCGCGGGGATGGGTTGCCGGCAGTAGCGACAGCGACCGCCGCAGGCGAGCCAGCCATAAATCGGCAGATTTTCCCTGAGCGAAAGTTGGGTTTGGCACTGCGGACAATGACTGCGGCCGAGGATGCTTTTGCCGCGGGGCAACCGCCAGGCGACAACGTTGAGGAAGCTGGCGATGCAACCGCCAAAAAAAATGATCCAGATCGCCAGAAAGACTCGCAGCAGCCAGATGTAGACCGGTTCCAGCATGGGAAGGAAGCGGGCAAGTTGCGGCGGGACGCCCTGCCCCGCCCATTCGAAGAGAAGGGTCAGCGTCGGGAGCACGACGAGCAACAACAGGCCAAGCCCCGTGAGAATCAGGGCTGCGGTTTGGATTCGCTGGAATCGATCGTCCCAACCCGAGTTCATCGTTTGCCTTTGGACAGCTGCTTGATATTGGTGGGAGACCTTCGGGGAAAGCCACATCCTGTGGTTACCGAACTGATTCATGCTCCCGGTCAACATCGTCTCCCGCCAAGCATTTCGGAGCACTTTGGGAGCGGACGGCTGCAGGCCAGACTTTGCCCTCGTCCATTTTGCAGCGCCGATTATTCGATCGCTGCCGCCGAGGGAGTCGGCTGGGAGAGTTTGTTATGGGAGCCATCGCAATTGGGAGCGTTGCAGGTTTGCTTGCAGCGGCAGAACCAAGCGGACTTGGTCTCTTCGGCGGTGAAGACGAGCGGTTTGAACTCAGTGCCTTTGTGCTTGCCGTCGCAAAATGGCTGCTTCTCGGACAAGCCGCAAGTGCAGTAGGCATACTTTTCACCGGCGACCAAGGAAACCTCTTGAGGGGAGTTGGCAGCAACTTTGGGCAGGCTCATCAGCATTCTCTCTTTGGGGCAATTGAAATTGGTTGTAAGGCTGGCTGCAAAAGCAACGGGCAGTCCGAAGAAGTGCCGCTTGTTTTCCAGCCGGTGACGCGACTGGTTGTTGTCCAACCGACAGTTGTTGGATTAAAACTACCATCCGCCGCCCCCAATTCCCAGTCTCCTGCAGCTGGCGTTTGAGGAAAGCGGTGAGTTTATCTTCGGGAGGGCGATTGGGGTCACTTGACCGAATTCGGCTCGCTCTCGTCAATCTCTGACTCTGGCCCAGCTGAAATCTCCGAAACCATGAAACAGCTTCCCTTTTACAAGTTGCACGGCGCGGGAAATGACTACGTTTATCTCGACTGTTTTCACCAGAGCGAGCCCGAGCGGCCAGAGGCCTTGGCCAGGATTTTGGCTGACCGGCACAAGGGTGTGGGTGGGGACGGGCTGATTCTGGTTGGACCCAGTGCCCGGGCCGACGCCCGCATGCGGATGTTCAATGCCGATGGAAGCGAAGCCGAAATGTGCGGAAACGGCATCCGCTGTGTCGCCAAACTCGTTTACGACCTGGGGATTTGCCGCAAGGAGCGGCTGGAGATCGAGACCGGTGCCGGAATCTTGGGATTGGATATTCGGGCCGAAAAAGGTACCGTGACGGCGGTCCGGGTGAACATGGGTAGCCCAGTTTTGGAGGCCTCCCGAATCCCCTCGACTTTTCCCGTTTCGCCGGTCGTTGACCAGCCCCTCACAGTTGCCGGACGGACGTTTTCCGTCTGCAGCGTTTCCATGGGAAACCCGCACTGTGTTGTGTTCGTGCCGGAATTGACTGATGACTTGGTTTTGGGCTGGGGACCGCGAATCGAGACCTCGGATTATTTCCCGAGAAAGGTCAACGTTGAATTTGTGCAGGTCCTTTCTCCCTCGGAGGTTCGCCAGCGGACTTGGGAGCGAGGCTCCGGGGAAACTCAGGCCTGCGGAACAGGTGCCAGCGCGGTTTGCGTGGCTGGTGTTCTTTCCGGCCGGACCGAGCGAAGGATTCAAAACCACCTGCTCGGCGGAACACTGGAACTGGAATGGGACCAAGCCAGCGGTGTGGTCTACATGACGGGCCCTGCCGAGCTGGCCTTTACCGGAACGTGGGCTGGGCAGTGGTGAGTGACTTTCAGGCTGTACCTTTTGGTTCAAATGGATTGAGCAGGGCGAATGAGTCGCAGCGGAAATTGGAAACAGAGAACGGTCGGTCGGCTGGTCGCCATGGTCTGGCCGCAGCTGACCCGTCTGCAGAATTACCGGGTCGGGTTTCAGGCCGAACCAACTGACCCCGCGCGTGGGCATCTCAACTCGCCCGGCTTGTACATTTTCTGGCACGAGTTCCTCGCGGTGCTTTGTCCCAAATGGGCTCACAGCAACCTGACGTTGCTGATCAGCCAGCATCGCGATGGAGAATGGATCAATCAGGTCGCGTTGGGGCTGGGGTACAAGACGGCTCGTGGAAGTTCTACTCGCGGAGGCACGGCTGCCTTGCGACAGCTGGTCCAGTCGGCCCGGGAAAATTCGATTGTGATGACCCCCGATGGTCCGCGCGGTCCGCGGCGGGAGATGTCGCAGGGGGCGGCTTATCTGGGAGCCAAATTGCAAATCCCTGTCATTCCAGTCGGGGTCGGTGTCCGCTCCTGCTGGCGGTTGAAGACCTGGGACCAGGCGCCGATCCCCAAGCCCTTTGGCCAAGTTCGCGTCTTGTTCGGGACCAAGCTCTGGTTGCCGGAGACTATCAGCCGCGAGCAGTTGGAGCTGAATCAAATTCGACTGCAGGCCGCAATGGATGAGGTCAATCAAGCGGCTCAGGATTGGGCGGAGGGCCGAATTGCAATGGAAGGCTACGCCCCGCGCATGAATCGCAAAGCCGCCTGAGTGTCCCTTTCCCTGATAGACTGGCGGAGGGACACAATCGAACCGATGGCTCGGCCGTAACGCCCGGTATTCAGGCATGTGAGATGACCAACCAAGTTGCAGTTCGCTTCCCTGCCGCCTGTTGGCTGGCAGCCGCAGTGGGAATCGGAATGATCTGGTTTCTGTTGACGTGCCAGGATGTCGAGCGTCGCGCTTTGCTGGCGACGATGGCCTTGGGGTTGGGGGCGGGAGCGATTTCAATCGTTCTGGGAGGCTGGCTCGCTTGGTCGTGTTACTGGCAAGGTGGCCGCGCGTCGACTTTGGGTTGGCTGGTGTTTGCCTTGCTGCTACCGGTCTACTGGCATCTGGCGGCGTGGGATTCACTCTTTGGTCGGCTCGGTTGGTGGACAGCGATTGGAGAGACGCCGCTGCAATTGGCCCTGCCCGGTTGGCTGGCAGCGATCTGGGTGCACGGCATCGCTGGCGTTGCGCCGGCAGCGGCAATCCTTCTGCTGTTTCTGATCAATTCCGGACGGGTCGCTGAAGAGCAGGCTTTAGTCGAAACGAGTGCGGCAGACGTTTTCTGGCGAGTGACCCTGCCGAGAATCTGGCCAGCGATCTGCCTCGCCTTTGGTTGGTGTTTTCTGACCACCAGCCGCGAGATCGCGGTGACCGACATCTATCGAATCGGCACTGTAGCCGAACAGGTCTATCTGGGATTTGCCTTGGGGCAATTTGATCAATTGCTCAGAATCTGGCCTGAGGGCGAACAAGCCTTGAGCATTCGGCTGTACGTCTTGAGCATCCTGGTCTTGGCAACTGTTGCGGGGGTGGTGATTGCCGGAGTCAACCGGTGGCAATGGTCAGGTGAGCACTGGGAAGGATGGCGTCGAGCGGCGAGGCAGCGCGGATTCGTTGGCTGGAGCAGCCCGATTCTGGGCCTGGTCTTGCTTGTGCCTCTGGCGAGCTTGTTGTTTCGCTGCGGACTGCGAGTGCGGTCAGTGGAGGGCGAGCCGACAGCGGTTTGGACGTGGATGGATTTGCTCGCCAGTTTGTACAGGGGCTGGGCCGAGAGCCAGGCCGAATTTGCCTGGAGCGTTGCGATTGGCGTGAGTGCCGCGAGCTTGCTGCTGTGTTTGGGCCTGGGCGGTGTGGCATTGGCTCGCCGCGGGAGGCTCGGCTCCGCAGTTTTTTTTCTCAGTCTCGCGCTCGCCCTGGGGATGCCGGGACCAGTATGCGGAGCAATCGTCGCGCGGACTTGGAATCTGCTGGAATTTCCATGGGCATGGTGGTTGGCCGATCGTACAATCCTCCTGCCCGTATTAGCGAGCGTTTTGTTCTGCTGGCCGCTGGCAGGGCTGATGGTCTTTCTGGTTCTGCGCATGACTTCGCCAGAGTTGGAGGAAGCGGCGGCGGTTCAGGGGGCCAGCCCCCGGCAGGTTTTCGGAGCCATTCTCGTTGGTGGAAGTTGGCAGCGGTTGGCAGGAGTTTGGCTGCTGCTGTTGGTCGTGGTGCTGGGCGATTTGTCGGCCCAGCAAATGGTTGTCGCTCCGGGGATTGACACGCTGCCCCGACAATTGCTGGGATGGATGCACGCGGGGGTTGATGAATTGGCAGCTGCGACCAGCCTCTTGGTAGCAGGGATGTTCGGGCTTTTGGGGTTTGCAGTGGGCCGAGTTTGGCTCGGTCGTGGTTGAGACGCGAGGCGTGCCGCCAGAGCGGCAATGCGGGGATAGGAATGTCGGTCGAGGGATAAGAGGTCTTCCGGATGACACGCTTGACGAACCGCAAACAGAAAATGTCCGGATTTGGTCTGCACTCACCAGGCGAGTTCGGAAACTTGCCTGTTTGGTTGCCCAGGCTATTTGTCTGGTGCCTGCTGTGCTGGTTGTTGCCGCAGTGTTCACCGCCGGGATGGTGCGACGAGTTGGTGATTCGCGTCGGGACTGAAGCCGGGAATCGCACCTTGAATGGAAACGTGCTCGTGGAAGCGGAGGATAAGAGTCTCCTCTTTCAAGCCGACGACGGGCGGTTGTGGATTCTCAAGGCGGAGCAGATCGTTTCCCGCCAGCCCGCGGACGCGGCGGTAAAGCCGATCGAATCGCGGGAGCAGCAACGGCGACTGGAAGAGGAACTGCCGGGCTTTCGCTTTCATGTGACCGATCACTTTATCATCGCCTACAACACGGAACGCGCTTATGCCCAGTGGCTCGGTGGGCTGTACGAGCAGCTCTATCGCGGATTCACCGGGTATTGGGAGCGCAAGCGAAAGTTCAAGCTGGATGACCCGAGTTTTCCTTTGGTCGTGGTCGTGTTTGCGAGTTTCGAAGAGTACTCGGCCCATGTGCGGAGGGAGTTGGGACAAGACCCCGGCTCGATGGTGGCTTATTACAACCTGATGACCAATCGGGTGACTTTGTATGACCTGACGACTGGGTTTCAGGGGGGCGGGGGTAAGCCGGATAACGATCGGAAGATTCAGGAGATTCTGGCGAATCCCAATGCCCTGCCGATGGTCGCCACTGTTGTCCATGAGGGCACTCATCAATTGATGTTCAATATGGGGATGCAGACTCGTCTGGCCGATACGCCACTGTGGGTCAACGAAGGCTTGGCGATGTTCTTTGAGACGCCCGATTTAAAGAATCCCAAGGGTTGGCGCACGATCGGGCAGGTGAATCAGCTGCGACTGCTTACTTTTCGCGAGAACCTGCCGCAGCGGGCGGCGAACGGTGAGTCACTGCGGAGACTTCTGACAGAAGATCTCGACTTTCGGGACCCCAAGCAAAGCTTGACTCGCTACGCAGAAGCCTGGGCGCTGAATTACTTCCTGCTCAACAGATATGGCAAGGAGTTTGTTGCCTACTTGGAGCTGCTTCGCAGCAAGCAGCCACTGCGAGTGGATCCGCCCGAGACTCGGATTTCGGAATTTGAGTCAGCTTTGGGGAAACGACTGGCCGAATTGGATGCCGAGTTTGTCGATTACATGCAGAAGCTGCGGGATTGAGGAAAAAACTTCCATTTAGACCGGCTAAGGAAGGGGCAGCGGCAGCCAGCGGTGCGGCAGAAGTTTGCCGGGTTCCCGCTTTTCGTTCCTTTCTCTGGTTGTCACGCCAGTTGCGGGCGATTTATGATTGAGGCGTGGCCGGAGGCTCGTGGAGCAATTGTTTATCCGGTCCGGTCTTCTCCAGCTTCCTTGTTTGATCCGGAATTCAGTGCAATGAGTCAAAACAAATTGGTTCCTGCGAATCGCCGCAGCTTTCTCAAGCAGACGGCAGCGGCAGCTGCTGTAGCCAGTGTCAGTTCTCCTTTGGTTCTCCCGGCCGCTGGCGTTCACCACAGTGTGGACGACGTGATTAAGGTGGGCTTGGTCGGCTGCGGTGGTCGTGGTACGGGTGCCGCCATCAATGCGGCAAACGCCGACCCCAATGTGCAAATCACCGCGTTGGCTGACGCTTTCGGGGACCGGATCAAGATTTGCCGGGAAGGTCTGGCAGGCCAGTTGGGCGAGCGGCTGAAGGTCACCGACGACACCTGTTTTGAGGGCTTCGATTGTCATGACAAGCTGATTGCCTCGGACGTGGATGTGGTGTTGCTCTGTCAACCGCCCCATTTTCGTCCGGAATCGCTGCGCGCGGCGATTAAGGCGGGCAAGCATGTCTTCTGTGAAAAACCGGTAGCCGTAGACGTGCCCGGGGCGATGTCAGTTTTGGAAACTTGCCAAAATGCAGGCGACTTGAACATCGTCTCCGGATTGTGCTGGCGCTACGACCTGGCCGTCCGCGAAGTGATGAACCGAATTCAGGAAGGCGAAATCGGTCGCATCGTCAACATTCAGGAAAACTATCTCACCAGTGAACTCTGGCATCGTGGTCGCGACCCGAAGTGGAGCGAAATGGAGTACCAGATGCGAAACTGGCTCTACTTTGCCTGGCTCTCTGGCGACATTACCGCAGAGCAGCACATCCACAGCCTCGATAAGGCGGTTTGGCTGAACGGCGACCAGCCTCCAGCGGTGTGCTACGGCGTGGGAGGACGTCAGAAGCGAACCGGGGCGGAGTTTGGGAACATTTACGATCACTTTGGCTGCGTGTTTGAATGGGAGTCGGGCGTTCGCTGCTTCTCCTTCTGCCGCCAAATGAACGGATGCTTTAACGAGACCGATGACCACGTCTTTGGCACCGAAGGGACGGCCCATGTGCTCAAGTTCCAGGTCAATGGCAAGAGCGGGCCATGGGAATACAACGGACCCAAGCCGAGCATGTACGACGTCGAGCATCAGTTCCTGTTCCGGGCGATTCGCGAAGGCAAGCCGATCAACAACGGCAACTACATGGTCTACAGCACGATGATGGCTTTGATGGGCCGGGATGCCTGCTACACAGGCAAGCGAATCAAATGGGAGGATTACGTTAAAGACACGACGCGACTTGGGCCGACAGAGTACAAGTTCGGCGACTACGATGCCGGGCCGGTGCCGATTCCAGGACGCGGTTAGGAATTGTCAGTTAAAGACGCGGTGGCAATTTGGCCACCGCATTCTGTTGATGAGGGGGCTTTGCCCGTGCTTTACGTCAGAACAAGCCAGCGTCTATGTCGAGACTGGGAAACCGGTCTGCGGACGTTGGTTTGTCTGGTGTTTTTCTTCGTTTCCAGCCTTGGGCCGTTCGCTCTCGCCGGGGCAACCGAGTCCGAAACGCGGGCCGAGGCGGCTTGTGAGTGGTCGCTGGAAGAGGTAGCGGGCCATTCCCGGATCGAGAGTCGGATTGACCGATCGGAACGCCCTCGTGATTTTGGCTGCGTGCAAACGGTTCGCTTGGCAGGCCATCGCCTTTTCTTTTCAAGTCGCATCCGGGGCCGCAGTTGTGAGACCGCCCCTTTGGCGTTGCGGTGTTGATCCTTGCTCCTTGCGTATCGAGTGGGGAGAAGAAGACTCCCTGCTCGTCTGGTTGAGACAGCGAGTATGACTGCGGAGGATGTCTCTGCGTGCGCTGCGGTTCGACGGGAATACAGCTGGGGAGCTTGTACCATGCAAAAGTTGGTAGAGGGATTGCATCATTTTCAGAATAATATCTTTTCTTCACAGGAGCGGTTGTTTAAGAGATTGGCTAAAGGGCAGCATCCGTTAGCCTTGTTTATCACTTGCTCTGATTCGCGAATCGATCCGAATTTGATGATGCAGGCCGATCCCGGCGAGTTGTTCATCATGCGAAACGCGGGAAATATTGTTCCGGCTTATGGCGCCTCGCATGGCGGGGAAGCAGCCACGATTGAATATGCCGTGAGCGTGCTGAAGGTCCGGGATATTATTGTTTGCGGACATTCTCACTGCGGCGCGATGCAGGGACTGTTGAAGCCCGAGTCGGTTGCCGAATTGCCAGCCGTTCGACAGTGGCTCTCTCATGCTGATGCGACGGCCCGCATCATGAAGGAAAATTATGGACACATCACTGACGCCGATGCACGACTAACGGCGACTGTCGAAGAGAATGTTCTCGTGCAATTGGAAAATCTGCGGACCCATCCAGCTGTGGCTGCGGCTGCCAATCGGCAGGCTCTGAAAGTCCATGGTTGGGTCTACAAATTTGAAACTGGAGGCGTTTTTGCCTTCAATCCGGACGTCTCTCAATTCCTCCCGCTGAGTGACACCTCTGGCCGCTCGGAAAAGGTAACCGAGAAGCTGCCCTCGATTTAGGCCCTGCCGAATGACGACTGGGGAGCCGTCATCGGAAAGCCACGGGCGCGGCGGGGTTTTGCTCTGACTTCGCCGTGGGCTTTGGTTGGGGACGTTCGTTGGACGAGGGTAAGAGAGGGACGCTATGCAATTAGAGAAGCAGAACGAAGACTTCGGCCGATTTTCGGTCCGCGACATTCTGGCATCGATTGTCGTATTTCTTGTCGCCCTGCCACTTTGCATGGGCGTGGCAATTGCTTCGGGTGCTCCGGTAGCCACCGGCCTGATAACGGGAATCGTGGGCGGGGTAATTGTCGGAATAATGGCGGGAAGTCCGCTCCAAGTCAGCGGTCCGGCAGCCGGGCTGACGGTGGTCGTCTATGAATTGATTGAAAAATTCGGAGTGGAGTTGCTGGGGGTGATTGTTTTGCTCGCTGGAGGGTTACAGGTCCTCGCGGCGTTTTTTCGTCTCGGCCAATGGTTTCGGGCCGTGTCTCCCGCCGTGATTAAGGGAATGCTTGCGGGGATTGGGATTCTGATTTTTGCTTCTCAATTCCACGTGATGGTGGACGATAAGCCAAAGGGGAGCGGGTTGAAGAACCTCCTCGCGATCCCGGGGGCGATCCAGAAGGCCCTGCGGCCAAGCAAGTGGCATGAATCCGACATTCGGAGGCAGGAGATCGCCTCCTTGAAAAAAATGGGAGAACTCCATCGCCGGCAACTGGCGTTGCGGGAACACATTTCCAAAGAGGTTCCACAGTTTTCCAACGCGAATCCCGACCCCCCTGAACAGACTCCGCCAGCTGACTTGGCTCAACTGGTCAATGAGCAAAAGGCGATTACGGAAGAGTTTGCCCGGGTCGCCAATGAGATTCTCGCAACGGAAGCAGCGGCAAAAGACGACGACAAGCTCGAGGTGATGCGGACCGATATCGAGAATTTTCGCCAGCGACTGCAAGGTGCCACCGCCAATTTGGAGAAGTGGGACGTGCGTCAGCTGGTGGCTACCCAGAATCGTGCTGCCGCCGGCCTCGAGAAATTGCTTGCCGACGACTCCAACCACATGTTTGCCGGACTCCTGGGACTGCTGACGATCATCACGATCATTCTGTGGCAGAGGTTGCCGTTCCCAAAGCTCAAACTTGTTCCAGCTCCCTTAATCGCGGTTACCTTGGCTACCGTAATTGCGTCTCAGTTCCTGACTCCGGTGTTGTTTGTCGAGGTCCCGAATCGGCTCTGGGACGAGGTGTTTTTGCCTCAACCGGCGCTTTTGGAGTCCGTCGATTGGGTGGCATTGATCCAGGCGGCAATTCTGGTCGCGTGCATTGCCAGCGCCGAGACCTTGCTTTGTGCGACAGCAGTTGACCAGCTGCACAGCGGTCCGCGGACAAAATACGACAAAGAGCTGTTCGCGCAGGGAGTCGGCAATGCGATCTGTGGTGTGCTCGGCGCGTTGCCGCTGACCGGGGTGATAGTCCGAAGCTCTGCCAATGTGCAGGCTGGAGGCGGCTCGCGTTGGTCGGCGGTATTGCATGGAATCTGGATTTTAGTATTCGTAGCTTTTTTTTCCCAATTACTGCGCATGATCCCGACTTCGAGCCTTGCGGCGATTTTGGTCTATACCGGCTACAAACTGGTCGATCTGAAATCGATTAAGAAGTTGAAAGACGCTGGTTGGGGCGAGCTTCTGGTCTTTTTGGTGACGGTAGTGACCATTGTGTTGACCGATTTGCTGACTGGTGTCCTGATCGGCGTGGGTTTGTCAGCCGGTCGCCTGCTGTACCACTTTTCCGATCTAAAGCCCCACCTGCAACTCAGTCCCGACGGCAAGTCGGCCCGTTTGAATCTTGAGGGCTCGGCGACCTTTGTCAAACTCCCCCTGCTCGCTTCAACTCTTGAATCATTGCCACCATCGACTGAACTGCACATCGACTTGGAACGCTTGAAGAGCATTGACCACGCCTGTTTGGACTTGATTGCCAATTGGGCCAGGCAGCATGAGAAGACCGGCGGCAAATTGAGTCTTGATTGGGAACGCTTGAAATCCCGATCTGCCAGTTGAGCTGCCAGTTCGCAGTTGTCGAACGGGAACGCAATTCCGCTCACGAAGGGTCTCGGTTAGAATCGATCTGCGCAGTCCATCCACAGGTCTGAGTCACTCTTGCCGTTTGGTTTTCAGCCGATTCCGGGGGGCTGGGCTGAGGACTACCGCTGGTGAGGCGATTTGCTTTTTTCCCGCCGCCGGGTCACCGAATCTCCGGAG
>Ga0315899_10005555_pt1 | contig 13610 bp, 9 predicted proteins | sample LakEriMetagenome_2_FD_203518 | JGI IMG/M metagenome (GOLD analysis project Ga0315899, IMG submission 203518) | Freshwater fungal communities from buoy surface, Lake Erie, Ohio, United States - Buoy 4 MA112 | ecosystem: Environmental > Aquatic > Freshwater > Lake | place: USA: Lake Erie, Ohio...
GGGATAACCGGCCCGGTCGGTGGGAGAGGCAGGTGGATCGGCTGCTGGCATCGCCGCACCATGGCGAGCGGATGGCCATGTGGTGGCTGGACGCAGCCCGCTATGCCGACACCGACGGCTACCAGGCGGACGAGACACGCTCCAACTGGCCCTGGCGCGATTGGGTGGTGCAGGCCTTCAACCGCAACATGCGCTTCGACCAGTTCACTCTGGAACAATTCGCGGGTGACCTGCTGCCCGGATCCACCCCCGAGCAGAAGCTGGCGACCTGCTTCCACCGCAACCACATGACCAATGGCGAGGGCGGCCGCGATCCTGAGGAATCGCGTGTCGACTATGTGATCGACCGCACCAACACGGTGGGCACAGTCTGGCTGGGGCTGACGCTTGGCTGCTGCCAATGCCATTCGCACAAATACGATCCGGTTTCACAGGCGGAGTACTACTCGCTCTCGGCATTCTTCAACAGCATCGATGAGGATGGCAAGGCGGGGAAGGGGGCCAAACCGTTTCTGGCCTACGCCTCGCCGTTCGCAGGCAGGGCGGTGGAGGAAGCCGGCTTGCTGGTGGCGGAGCGACAAGCTGCCGAGCGTGCGGCACGGACCGATGCTGAAAAGGGATTCGATGGCTGGTTGGTCCGCCAGGGGCGGGCCGTGGCTGGCGGTTTCGAGCCATGGCGCTTGCTGCGGGCCAGCCGGCTGGAGACCGTGGAGGGCAGCACGCTGCGCCAGGGGGCGGACGGCGTCATCCAAAGCGTGGGAGCCAACCCGCGCCAGGATGACTACCGCGTGGTGGCGCGGCCGCAGGTTAACCGGATCACCGGCTTTCGGCTGGAGATAGTTCCAGGCGCTTTTGGCAAGGAAAAGTCCTACTCACGGGGTGCCAGCGGGGAATTCATCCTCACCGATTTCAAGGCGCAGGTGCGCGGGCGGGGAGCCAGCCTGGCGAGGGATCTGGAAATATCCGGCGCCTTTGCCGACTTCAGCGCCGACCCGAAGGTCGCCGCGGGGTACGGCGACATCAAGGGCACCCTGGATGATGACCCGCGCAATGGTTGGACCACCCAGGGCGAAAAGGAGCGCCGCCCCCACCTGGCTGTTTTCGCGCTTGCTGAACCGTTGACCTTGGCGGATGGCGAGGAGGTGGTGGTCGAGCTGCGCCAGCGGTCCACGGAGGGGGATGCGAACATCGGCCTGTTTCGTCTGTGGGTCACCGACCAGACCGGACCGGCTTTGCGGGGTGTGGAGTCGATGCCACTGGAGGCTTTGGCCAAGGCGGGTGGAGATCCAGGCCGTCTGGATGACAAATCCAGGCAGCGGTTGCTGGAGCAGTATCTGTCGGACCACCCGGGGTACCAGTCGGCCAAGGTGGCGCTCGACCGCGCCAACCGCCAACATGCCGAGGCGAAAAAAGCGGCGCAGAAGGTGGATGTGATGGTGCTGGCCGAGCGCCGCGAGCCAAGGCCCAGCCACCTGTTGGAGCGGGGAGTCTGGGACAAGAAGGGTGCCCGCGTGGAGCGCGGAGTTCCGCAGGCGTTGTCCGCCTGGCCGGCCGGCGTGACCACCGACCGCCTGGGCCTGGCGCGGTGGCTGACCTCGCGTGACAACCCCCTCACCGCCCGGGTGTTGGTGAACCATCTCTGGCAATTGTGCTTCGGGGATGGGTTGGTGCGCACGCCGGAAGACTTCGGCCTGCAGGGTGAACGGCCGACGCATCCCGAACTGCTCGACTGGTTGGCCGTGGAATGCATGGAATCGGGCTGGGATATCAGGCACCTGTTGCGGCTGATGGTCACCAGCGAGACCTACGCCCAATCCTCGGTGGTGTCCCAAGACCTATTGGTCAGGGATCCCGCCAATCGCCTGCTGGGCCGGATGAGCCGGTACCGTTTGCCGAGCTGGATGCTGCGTGACGCGGCGCTGGCGCGGGCCGGCCTGTTGAACCGGGACTTGGGTGGCCCACCCGTGCGTCCCCACCAGCCCGACGGGCTTTGGGAAGAAAACTTCATGGGCCGTTTCCACTACGAGCCCAGCGAGGGGCCGGCGCAGTATCGCCGCACGCTGTACGCATTCTGGCGGCGCAGCATTGCCCCGGCCTTCCTGTTCGACACGGCGCAGCGGCGGGTATGCGAGGTGCGGGTGGCCCGCACCAACACGCCGCTGCAGGCCCTGACTTTGCTCAACGACAAGACCATGCTGGAATGTTCCCAGGCGCTGGCCATTCGCACGATTCGGGCGGGGATGGATGACCGGGCGACACTGGATGAATTCGCCGCCCTGGTGCCGGGCAGGGCCTGGACGGCCGACGAACGGAAGCTGCTGGACGGGGAGCTGGCGCGGGTGATGGCCTATTACAGCGCCCATGGCGCCGAGGCCGCGAAGCTGGTGAGCGGCAGGCTGGGAAAGGAGACCGCCGCGGTCGCGAAAGAAAAGATCCCGCTCCTGGCGGCGCGCCTGGTTGTGGCCAGCCTGGTGCTGAACCTGGACGAGGTCATCAGTCGTGAGTGAACCGCTGGATGTCACCCGGCGTTATTTTCTGGGGCGGGGGGCTTGCCTGCCGCTGGGGGCCATTGCGCTGGGCGGGATGGCGGCGTGCGCCTCCGAACCGGCGCCCTTCAAGCCGAGGGCGAAGCGGGTGATCTTCCTCACCCAGTCCGGCGGTCCATCGCAGATCGAGTTGTTCGACCACAAGCCGGGACTGGCGAAATACGCCGGCACGGAACTGCCCGAATCGGTGCGGATGGGGCAGCGGCTGACCACCATGACATCGGGCCAGAAGCAACTGGTGATGCCGGCCCGCACGGGCTTCCATTTCGGGCGGAAATCGGGCGCCACGGTGGGCCACTGGCTGCCGCGCATCGCCGCGATCTCCGACGAGCTGTGCTTCATCAAGTCGATGACAACCGACCAGATCAACCACGCCCCGGCGATGACCCAGTTCCTCACCGGCAACCAGATTCCCGGCCGGCCGAGCATGGGGGCGTGGGTGAGCTATGGCCTGGGCAGCGACAACCGCAACCTGCCCGATTATCTGGTGATGCTCTCGCGGATGCAGAGGCCCAGCGACCAGCCGCTTTACGACCACTACTGGGGCAGCGGGTTCCTGCCCTCGCGCTTCCAGGGGGTGAAGCTGAGAAACGCCAAGGACCCGGTGCTGTACCTGCGCGATCCGGACGGTCTGCCCCGCGAGCTGCGCAGGGGCATGCTCGACACCCTCGGAAGCCTGAACCGCTCGAGGTTGGAACAGACCAACGATCCCGAGATCGCCACCCGCATCCGCCAGTACGAGATGGCCTACCGCATGCAGGCGAGCATCCCGGAGCTGACCGATTTCAGCGACGAGCCGGAGGAGGTGTTCGAGCTGTACGGGCCGGACTCGCGCCGACCGGGAAGCTACGCGGCCAACTGCATCATGGCCAGAAGGCTGGCGGAGCGCGGGGTTCGGTTCATCCAGTTGTTCCACCCCGACTGGGATCACCACAGCCGCTTGCCCTCATGGTGCACGGCCCGTTGCCGGGACACCGACCAGGCGAGCGCGGCGCTGGTGCTGGACCTGAAACGGCGGGGGCTCCTGGACGACACGCTGGTGATCTGGGGCGGTGAATTCGGCCGCGGTGTGGCAGGGCAGGGCCAGTGGGACAGTCCCGAGGCCGGGCGCGACCATCATCCGCGCTGCTTCACGGTCTGGCTGGCTGGCGGCGGCGTGAAGGCCGGCCATACCCACGGCGCCACCGATGATTTCAGCTACAACGTGGCGAGCGACCCGGTGCCTGTGCGCGACCTGCACGCGACGGTGCTGCACCTGCTCGGGATCAACCACGAGACGATGACCTACCGTTTCCAGGGACTGGATTTCCGGCTCACCGGGGTGGAACCCGCCCGCGTGGTGCGTGAGATTCTGGCCTGATCGATCTGTGCTTTTATCGGGGAGATTGGCGATGCGCGCGCTGTTTTTGGGAATGATGGTTTGCTGCCTGGATCAGGCACGGGGCGGCGAGATGGTTCTGTGGCCCCAGGGAGCGCCCGAGCCCAGGGTGCCGACCGAGCCTGCCGAGTTGGCCACCAAGGGCAAGGACGGCATTTCCAGAAGGACCAATGTCTCCAGCCCCAGGCTGGTGCCTTACCTGCCCGCCGCGGGAGTGAAGCGGACAGGCGCCGCGGTGGTGGTGGTGCCGGGCGGCGGGTTCGGCCTGCTGGCCGACGAGCACGAGGGATCGGACGCGTGCAAATGGCTGGCTGGCCAGGGAATGCAGGCATACCTGCTGGTGCACCGCACCCCCACCAACAAACATGCCGAACCGAACCTGGCTCCGGCGCAGGATTGCCAGCGCGCGGTGCAGGTGCTGCGGGCCCGGTCGGCTGAACTGGGTATCGATTCCAAAAAGATCGGCGTGCTGGGCTTCAGCGCCGGCGGGCAAGTGGCGGCCGTCGCCTGCGCCAACGAGTGCCTGGCGCCTGTTGAGGCTGACAAGCAACCTGTTTCCCACCGGCCCGATTTTTTGCTGGCGATCTACGCCTGGAAAATTTACGACCCAGCCAAAAAGGCGCTGCGGGCCGACCTGCCTGTCACGGCGAAATTCCCACCCACTTTCATCGCCCAGATGGGGGATGACTCAGGCTCGTTGGCGCAGGGCAGCACGCTGCTTTACCTGGCCCTCCTCGAAAACAAGGTGCCGGCGGAGGTGCACATTTACGAGAAGGGCGGTCACGGTTTCGGCATGAACGCCCGGCCGATGGCCCCTGGAACCAGGGACTGGTCGGCGCGCGCCCTGGAGTGGTTGCAGGGTAGGGGACTGGTCAACTGAGCCTGTAGCAAAAGCGCTGTCGAAAGGGATGAACGCATGGTCACCAGTTACCACACGCGCGGTCTCATGGCCGTTATGGCGGGATTGCTTTTCACGACGGCGGGCCTCTGCCAGAAAAAGGCAGGCGCCGTGCGGCAGAAGAATTCTGTCGGCATGGAATTCGCCCCGGTTGCCCCGGGCTCCTTCCAGATGGGTTCCCCGGCCGGTGAAAAGGACCGGCTGGAAACCGAGACACCCCACACGGTGCGGATCGGAAAGGGATTCTGGATGGGGATCCACGAGGTGACCCAAAAGCAGTACGCGCAAGTGACTGGTGGAGCTCCGGCCCATTTCAAGGGGGACAACTTGCCGGTGGAAAAGGTGAGTTTTGACGATGCGCTCGATTTTTGCCGCAAGCTGTCAGCCCTTCCCCAGGAGCGGGCCGCCGGCCGCTCTTACCGCCTGCCCACGGAGGCGGAGTGGGAATATGCTTGCCGTGCCGGAACCAACACGCCATTTCACTTCGGCGAATCCGTGAACGGCATGCAGGCCAACCACGATGGCACCAAACCCTACGGGACCAGCCAAAGCGGACCAAACTTGGGAAAAACCGCGCCGGTGGGCAGTTACCCCGCCAACGCCTGGGGCCTGCACGACATGCACGGCAATGTGTGGGAGTGGTGCGCCGACTGGTATGGCCCGCTTGCGGCGGACGCTGTGACCGATCCGAAGGGAGCGGATAAAGGCGCAGGCCGGGTGCTCCGTGGCGGTAGCTGGGCCAACGCCGGCAAGAACTGCCGGGCCGCGGACCGCTATGGTTACGACCCCTCATCCCGCACGAACTACCTCGGTTTCCGGGTGGTTCTGGAGATCAGCCAATCCGAAACGCGCGTTAAATAAACGCGTAACTGGTGGGGGTGATGACCAGTTCGGGCACGCTGGCGCGCGCGGGCAGGCCGGCGACGAAGGCGACCGCCTGGGCCACATCCTCCGGTTGCAGGATGCCCAGCTTGTGGTCCTCGGTGACCGGGTTGGGGCGGGCCTCCAGGATGGGGGTGTTCACCTCGCCCGGGTAGATGGAGCAGAAACGGATGCCGTGGGGCTTTTCCTCCACGGCCGCGGCGGTGATCAGGCCGTGCAGCGCGAACTTCGCGGCCACGTAGGCCGGGCCCCCAAGCGGATTGCCGCGTTTGCCGGCGATGGAATTGATGACCACCACCAGACCACCCTGCCGCTGGCGCATGCCGGGCAGCACCGCCTGCAGCATGTGGAAGGCGGCGTTCAGGTTGCTGTCGAGCATGGTTCTCCAGCGGTCTGGAGTGAGTTCCCGCAGCGTGCGTTCCTTCAGGTTGGCACCGGCATTGGCCACCAGCAGGTCGATCTGGCCCAGGTGACGGGTCGCCGCCGATTCGATCCGCGCCGCGTCATCCGGGTTGGACGAGTCACCGGCCACGGCGAATGCCCGGCCACCGTGGTCGAGCGTGGTCAGCGCAGCCCACAGCTTCTGCTGGTCGCGGCCGGAGATGACGACGCGGGCCCCCTGGGCCAAAAGCAGGCGGGCGGTGGCCAGGCCGATGCCGCTACCGCCGCCGGTGATGAGCGCCCCCTGGTCTTTCATGGTTTGGGCGGGCATTTCGGGGACTCCTGCGCGAGGGGTTGTTTCGGGCGGTCCGGTTTTGTCGGGCCGGCTTTTTTGGCGGTGTAACCGCCGCGGTGAACTGGTAGATTAACGGAAGAGACGGGCCATGCAAAACCGGCCGCGGGAAACCCCCGGGGCCGGTCGGTTTTATGGCCCGGCCCGTGCTGAAGCGGGTTTGTTTTCTCCCTGTCTGTGGATGCCTGCGATGAATGCCGAGACCCGGCGCCGAGTCGATGACCTGATCAGCCGCCTGCGCTTCCTGCGGGACTCTCTTTGACATCCGCGGCAAACGCGTTGAACGCGAGAAACTGAACGAGGAGCAGGCCGCGCCGAACTTCTGGGACAACCCCGAGAAGGCGCAAAAGCGCATCGCCTCCTTCAAGGCCGCCGCCGGTACCCTGAAGATCTACGAGGATCTGGAAAGGGGCCTGGGCGATCTGGAAGTGCTGAACGACATGGCCGCCGAGGATCCGTCGATGGCGGCGGAGCTCGAGGCCGAGCTGGCCACCAAGGAGAAGGAACTCGACGCCTTCGAACTGCGCAGCATGCTCAGCGGCCAAGCCGACGGTTACAACGCGTTTTTGCGCGTGCAGGCCGGGGCCGGCGGCGCCGAGGCTTGCGACTGGGCGCAGATGCTGTTGCGCATGTATTCCCGTTGGGCCGAGCGCAATGGCTACAAGGTGGAACTCCTCGATGAGGTTCGCAGCGAGGAGGCCGGCCTGCGCAGCGCCACTATCAAGATCGAGGGGGACAACGCCTACGGCTACCTGCAATCGGAAACCGGTGTGCACCGTCTGGTGCGCATTAGCCCGTTCGACAGCAACGCCCGCCGGCAGACCAGCTTCGCCGCGGTCGATGTCACGCCCGAGATCGATGACACCATCTCCATCGACATCAAGCCGGACGATCTGATCCGCCAGACTTTCCGTTCGGGTGGTCCCGGGGGCCAGCACCAGAACAAGACCGAGTCGGGCGTGCGGTACATCCATGTGCCCACCGGTGTGGCCGCGGAAAGCCGCACCGAGCGCAGCCAGCACAAGAACGATGACAACGCCTACAAGATGCTGAAGGCGCGCCTGTACAAGATCGAGGAGATGAAACGCCGGGCCGAGGTGGAAAAGGCGTACGACGACAAGGGTGAGGTGTCTTGGGGTAACCAGATCCGCAACTATGTCATGCAGCCTTACACCATGGTGAAGGACAACCGCACGGACGAGCAAACCCCCCAGGTGAATGAAGTGCTGGATGGCGATATAGACGCGTTTATCCAGGCATATCTCCGCCAGAAGGCAGCTGGCAAGGCGATGACCGCCAAGGCTGCCAACGACGATTGAGCAAAGGCGAGGTTGCCCGCCCACCTTGCCCCGGCGTTCCCATCGATCCCTCCAGACCACTTTTCAGGTGTCTGGAGGGATTTTTTTGTGAAAACCAATTCATTTTTGATCGGAAATGAAACATTCAGCCAAATTTGTTCTCTTATAAGGTGTGGCATTCCGTTTTAATGAATGACAGAATCGTAGGAATTCCGGCTGGGTGAGCCCTTTCCAACAGGAGGCCCTTCCATGCGTCCCGCGCCTTTTTTCTGTCTGCTGGGCCTTCTGGTTTGGGCCGGGTCCGTTTCCGCCGTCGAACCAGCGGCTTCGCGGGCCAAGGCGCTGACATCGGCCGAGCTTTCCGCCCGAATCGACAAGCTGATCAACGACAACCTCGCCGACTCAAACATCCCACCCTCCTCCCGGGCCACGGATTCCGAATTCCTGCGACGCGTGTATCTGGACTTGGCGGGGCGCATCCCCACCGCCGAGGAGGCGAAAACCTTCCTCGATTCGGTGGATGCCGAAAAGCGGTCCAAACTGGTCGACAATCTCCTGGCGGGCAAGGATTATGCCCGGCACTTTGCCGACATCTGGCAGGGCCTGCTGATTTCCAAAAACACCGACGCCCGCCGCGTGCAGCGGCCGCCCTTCACCGACTGGATCACCACGCAGTTTGAAAAGAATCGGCCCTACAACGAGGTTGTCCGCGACATCCTCACCGCCACCGGGCCGCAGGACAAAAACCCCGCCACCACCTTCTGGCTGACCCAGGTGACGGTGGACCGGATGACCGACACCATCGGCAAGGTGTTCCTGGGATCGCAGATCCAGTGTGCCCAGTGCCACAACCACCCGTTCACAGGCTGGAAGCAGGACGAGTATTGGGGCATGGCCGCCTTCGTCATGAAGGTGGCGGCCCGGCCGCCTGGGAACAAGCAGACCACTTCCCCCGAGGTGCGTGAGACGCCCAGGGTGGTGAAGGGCAAGAAAAACCTGCCTGAAAGTGTCAAGTTCGTGGACGCGAAGTTTTTTGGCGGTGCCAAGCCCAAGGTGAAGGAGACCGACCCCCTGCGGCCCGTGCTTGCCGATTGGCTGTGCGCCAGCGACAACCCGTATCTGGCCAAGGCCACCGTGAACCGCCTGTGGGCTTTGATGTTCGGCCGTGGCCTGGTCCACCCCGTGGATAACATCAACGACACCAACCCCGCCAGCCATCCCCAACTGCTGGACGAGTTGACCGCCCAGTTCCAGGCCGGCGGATTCGACCTGCGGGCAATGCTGCGGGCGATGGCACTCAGCGAAACCTACCAGCGGTCCAGCAAGCCGGTGCCGGGCAATCAGGAGGTACTGTCGGAAGCGTACGCCCGCATGCCGATCAAGGTGCTCACGCCCGAGCAACTGTTTGACTCGATCGTGACGGTGCTGGGCACCCCGGACACGCCCGCCGCCGCCAAGCGGGCCGCCGCCCAGAAGAAGAACCCCAACGCGGCCGGGCCCAGGCAGCAATTCCTGGCTTTGTTCGAGGGTGACCCGGATGCCGACGCCACCGAATACCTGGCAGGTATCCCCCAGGTGTTGAGCCTGATGAATTCACCCCGCATAAACGCGCCGAGCGCGGCCGTGCGGCTCACCCAGGGGCTAGGGAATGCCGAGGCGGTGGACAAACTGTACCTGGCGACACTTTCCCGCCGCCCCACCGGGGAGGAAAGGGAAAAAGCCCTGAAGGTGGTCCGTCAAAGCGACACCCCGCGGCAGGCGCTGGGTGATGTGCTGTGGGCGCTGATGAACTCCACCGCCTTCGCGTCGAATTACTGAGTATCCGCTGGCTGTGTCGCCGGAGATTGTGCCATGAATCCGTTGATGCGCATCGCCGAGGGAGAGGGATTGTCCCGCAGGGACGCCATGCGTCTGACCGCGGCGGGGGTCTCGGCCTCCAGCCTGTGCGGGTGGTTGCCGGTGCTTGCCCGGGCCGAGGCCGATGCGGGCAAAAAACCGGACGCCATCGCCCAGAAAGGCTCGAAAAAATCCTGCATCGTGCTGTGGATGGACGGCGGTCCCAGCCACATGGACACCTTCGACCTGAAACCCGACGCCAAGGGCAAGGGCGAGTACAAGCCCGTGGCCACCAGCGCGACCGGCATCCAGATCAGCGAGCACCTGCCCAACCTGGCCAAGCAGATGCACCGCGTCACCCTGCTGCGCGGCATGAGCACCCAGGAAGGGGCGCATCCCCGCGCCAAGTATTTGCTGCACACCGGCTACCGCGAGGGGCAGGGGGGAATCGCCTACCCGGCGCTGGGTTCCATCGTCAGCAGCGAGTTGGGCCGGGAGGAATTCCCGCTACCCAGCTATGTGAGCGTGGGCGGCCGAACCTACGGCGCCGCATTCCTTGGAGCGCGTCACCAGCCCCTGGTGGTGGGGGATCCCGCCAAGGGCGTCGAAAACCTGAAGTCGTTCGTGGGAACCGGCGCGTTCGACCGGCGCGCCGGCCTGCTGGCCGACATGGAATCGGCGTTCCGACGCGATTACCCCGTTGGCCCGGGCAAGGACCACCAGGTCACCTACGACCGCGCCATCACCATGATGAAGTGCAAGGAGGCGAAAGCCTTCGACCTGACCCAGGAGAGCGAGGCCACCCGCAAGAAGTACGGTGACAGCCGCTTCGCGCAGGGCTGCCTGCTGGCTCGCAGGCTGGTGGAGACCGGTGTGCGTTTCGTGGAAGTGAGCCTGGGCGGTTGGGACACCCACGACAACAACTTCGCCCGCGTGAAGAACCTTTCGGGAACCATCGACCAGCCCGCCGCCGCGTTGTTGGAGGATCTGGCTGAGCGGGGCATGTTGAACGACACGCTGGTGGTCTGGATGGGCGACTTCGGCCGCACCCCCAAGATCAACGCCCGTAGCGACAAGCCCGGCCGCGATCATTTCCCCCGCGCCTGGACCTCATGGATGGCCGGCGGTGGCGTGCCCGGCGGGCGTGTGGTAGGCCGTACCGACAAGGAGGGCGGCACCGTGGAGGATCGACCCATCGCGGTGCTCGATTTCATGGCCACGGTCTGCAAGATCATGGGCATCAACCCCGACAAGCAGAACCAGTCGGGCAATGGCCGTCCCATCCGTCTGGTGGACAAGGGTTACAAGCTGATCACCGAGGTGCTGGCCTAGATCCGGTCCACCATTGGCAAGCCACCTGCTAAACTCCAGCCAGATAAACCGGCTGGAGTTTTTTCATGTTGAATCGTCGTTCCTTCCTGGCCTCAGCAGGCGCGTCGCTATCCGCCCCGCTGGTGTACGCGCAGTCCAAGCCGCTGGTGCGGCTGGGGCTGGTGGCCGACGCGCAATATGCCGACATCGACCCGCTGGGCACCCGGTTTTACCGCCAGTCTGTCGGCAAGCTGGGCGCCGCGGTGGAGGATTTCAACAAGCGGGACCTCGACCTGTGCGTGCACCTGGGCGACCTGATCGACCGCAAATGGGAAAGCTTCGACACTATCAAGAAACCCCTGATGGCCTTGCGGCACCCCATCCGTCACCTGTTCGGCAACCACGACTTCGATGTGCTGGACGAGCAGAAGGAGAAAGTGCCGGGCCAGATGGGCCTGGAGAAACGCTACAGTTTCACCGACAAGGGCGGGTTCCGCCTGGTGTTTCTCGACACCACCGATGTGAGCACCTATGCCCACGCGCTGCGCGATGACCGCACGTTTCAGGCGGTGCGCGAGATGACCGCGCTGGAACAGCAGGGCCGTCCCCACGCCCAGCCCTGGAACAGCGCCATCGGGCCCGCGCAAATGGCCTGGCTGAAGGCCACCTGCGCCGAGGCGGCCGGCAAGGGCATGAAGGTGGTGCTGTTCGCCCATCATCCGGTCTACCCGGCCAACACGCACAACCTGTGGAACGATGCCGAGATGATGGCCTTCGCCGAGGCGAACCGCAATGTGGTGGCCTGGATCAACGGTCACAACCACCAGGGAAATTTCGGCGTGAAGGCCGGGGTACCCTATGTGACCTTGCAGGGCATGGTGGAAACCGCCGACACCACCGCCTACGCCTTCGCCGACCTGCACGCCGACCGCATCGTCCTGACGGGGGTGGGCCGAATTCCCCCGCGCGAACTGGTTTTCCGGTCTTGATCACCCGTTAAAAACCACCCCGCCGCACCAACCGTCTGGATAGTGCGTAGCATGCAAGGCGACCGGGCCGTTTCACGGTTTGGTCGCCTTGGTTTTGTTGGAACCGCCGGCAGGAAGTGCCGGGGTGAATGCCGGAGAGTCGCCTTGGTTATACCCAGCCTGCAGTTGCCTGATGCGGTTCGGACCCGTCTGGAAACCCCCGGCGCCAGCCACGGGCCAATCCTCCTCTCCATCGACACCGATGTCGCCCTGAACGGCCACCCCGCCCGCGAGTGGCTGGTGGTGACCGAGCACGCCGTGATGGTGCTGGGGGAGGGTACGGATTCCATTCGCCAGGTGCCGTGGCGTGATATCCGCCAGGTTCGCACCAGCGCCGGCGTGGGTGGCGGCACGCTGCAGGTGAAGGAGGACGGCGACTGGGTGGACCTGATGCGCTTTTCCAACGCGCTGGCCACCCGCTTCCACAAGGTCTCCCGCGCCATGGAGCGCCAGCGGGAATTGGCCGAGGGCAAGGAAAAGGTTGCGGAGGAGGGCGAAAAGCCACCGCTGGAGCAGGTGCTCGACGGCCCGCTCGATCCACCGCGCTGCGCAAGCTGCGCCTTGCGCCTGGCAACCCGGGAGGAAACCTGTCCCCGCTGCATGCAAAAGGGGCAGATCCTGAAACGGGTGACGCACCTGTTGAAGCCTTACGCCCGTGGCGCCCTGCTTCTGACACTGCTGACCCTGCTGGGCGTGGCGGCCGAATTGTTGCCGCCCAAGCTGCAGCAGTACATGGTGGATGACATCCTTTCGGAAAAAGCTCAGGCCCAGGGGGCCGGCGCGGCGGTGGCGTTCGCTGATTTCCGCACCGCGCTGCTGGTGGTGGTTTTGGCGCTGGCGTTTTCGCGGGTGATGCTTTCCGCCGTGGGCTGGCTGAAGGGGCGGTTGGCTATCCGTATCGGCAGCGGGCTGACCGACACCCTGCGCCGGGAGATGGTGGAGAAGCTGCAAACCCTGTCCGTGGCCTATTACGACCGCCACCAGGTGGGCTCGATGATCAGCCGCGTGGCCCATGACAGCGAGGTGATGCAGGGGCTGATGCACCAGATCACCGGCGGCTTTCTGCTGCAGATCGTGCAACTGGTGGGCGTGGGCGCCATGCTGGTGTGGATCAATCCCAAGCTGGCGCTGTTCACGCTGATCCCGGTGCCGCTGGTGCTGTTGGGCTCGTGGGTGTTCTGGCGCTATGTCTACCCCCGCCATTACCGGCTGTGGGACGCCTCCAGCAAGCAGATGACACTGCTTTCGGGCATGCTGTCGGGCATCCGGGTGGTGAAGGCTTTCGCGCAGGAACCACGCGAGAAGGAACGGTTCAACGAGACCAGCGGCAACCTGACCCGCTGGCGGCTGTGGGTGGATGCGACCAACTCCACCTACGGCGCCACCATGCAACTGGTCTTCGGGCTGGGCGGCCTGATTGTGTGGTATGTGGGTGGCCGCGATGTGATCGGCGACCAGATGACGCTGGGCCAGTTGATCGCCTTCCTCGCCTACCTGGCCATGTTCTACGCGCCCCTGGGCGCGCTCTCCAACTTCACCACCTGGCTCACGAGTTTCCTGTCGGGCAGCAAGCGAGTGCTGGAGCTGTTGGACACCCCGGTGTCTATCCTTGAGCCGCAAGAGCCTGTGGGCTGGAACGACCCGAAGGGTGCGATCCGTTTCGACCATGTCACCTTCGGGTACGACCGCAACCAGCCGGT